>Ga0164297_10003274_pt1 | contig 15183 bp, 13 predicted proteins | sample GEODES058metaG_FD_113539 | JGI IMG/M metagenome (GOLD analysis project Ga0164297, IMG submission 113539) | Dystrophic lake water microbial communities from Trout Bog Lake, Wisconsin, USA - GEODES058 metaG | ecosystem: Environmental > Aquatic > Freshwater > Lake | place: USA: Trout Bog Lake...
ACAAGCTTGCGCACCATTGATTAATTTTACTTTAGAAGCAGCTCCTGTAGAAAGTGCGCCTTGTATTTGAAAGATAAAGACTGCGCCAGCATCCCCTTTTCCATCCAGATAAAGATTGCCATTTAATGTGGCTTTACTGAATAGTTTATATACACCAGCAATAAGCGAATCTCCATTTCCCAATAATACCGACGGGAAAAAAGTAGGCGTAGTATTGTTTAATTGGTCGTATAATGATAATAAGTCTGCCGCACTAGCCGCACTTGCACCATCTTGGTCGTGCATGACGCCATTAACATTGCCAAAACCGGTAACAGGACCTTTGTTTGTGCCCACATTGCCCGTAAACTGCGACAAGCCTGTGTTAGTAACTGCTCCGTTTGTGGAGAATAGGACAAAATCTGCAACAGTCCCCAATATGGGAGACTGCGCAGAAGTCATACGTGGAGTGTGTACAAAAGCAATGACTATAATTGTATAGAGTAATGCCTTTTTAAATGTGTTCTTCGATAAATTGTGTATTATTTTTTTCATTCTACAAAGGTGGATGGCACTACCGCAACAGTTGTTATACAATTATGGGAAATTGTTGTATAATTCACAGGTTATGATATTAGTTTCCTTTTATACCAAGGATTAAATGATTTGAATGAAAGAAATGATATTGCTATTATTTTTACATTTAATTTATAAATGTACTTTGAAATAAAGAGTAGAATATAGGAATGCAAGCATATAAAATCAAGCAAAATAAATATATCAAACAATGAAACATGAGAAGCATTATATAACCAGAAGTGGGTGGCTACGAGCAGCAGTGTTGGGTGTAAATGATGGGATATTGTCTACTGCCAGTATAGCAATTGGTATAGCTGCGGCAACAACTACACGAACCCCGATAGTATTGGCAGCGATTGCTGGTTTGGTTGCAGGAGCATTGTCAATGGCAGCAGGCGAGTATGTTTCTGTTAGTTCACAATCTGATATTGAAACCGCCGACCTTAAAAGGGAAAAGGGAGAACTGGAAAGAATACCAGAAATGGAACTAAGGGAGTTGGCTAATATATATAAAGGAAGAGGTTTGGATAGTGACCTAGCAAATCAAGTGGCGATACAACTTACTTCGCACAATGCGTTGGAAGCGCATGCAAGGGACGAACTTGGTATCAATGAAATGACCAAACCCAAACCGTTGCAAGCAGCATTAGCTTCGGGTGCATCTTTTATTTCTGGCGGGATATTGCCATTACTGGTTTCGCTTTTTGCACCTGTAAGTGCAATGGTTGTTTCTCAGTATTTATTTTCTATAATATTCCTTGCTTTATCGGGTGCGGTTGCAGCAAAATCTGGCGGATCGGATGTGATAAAAGGGATGATAAGGATTTGTTTTTGGGGAACAATCGCAATGGCTATCACAGCAATTGTTGGAAGGGTATTTAGGGTGAGTACTTTTTAATCAACAGAAATTCTATCGGATATAATCATAAAAAAAGGTACAAATGACTTAATATCATTTGTACCTCGATACCAATAAACGGACTGCCTATCTTTCGATATACCCAGGATGCCTATCATTAAATTCTGGACTATGATGGCGGTGTTCATGATAATACCTACGCTCGTAGCACCCTGTTAGGGCAAACGCCATTGTAATAGCAATGGCAATAAAAACGGTTAAAAACAACGACTTTTTCATTCTAAAAATTAATTTAAGTGATTTAATAACTACAGCAATATCCTTTTTGGTATTGTGCAGTGTAAAGGTGAGTAGGTAGGGCAGTTGTAATGTTTCATAATTATGTAATAAAGTTGTATAATTACTAGATTAGCCTTGCTGCACTTCTTTTATACTTGTTATGGCTCGATTTTTACCTCCTACAGTAGTATATATTTACACAATAACTAACTATTCTTTTATGATTGGATTATTCGTTCTTTTACTGGTATTTATTTATGCTTTAAGCTTGTACTTTAAGAAACAAAAGCGTATCCACGATTTTAAAATGCCTGTAGAAACCCAACAGTTACTGTTGGATAACGTTGCTTTTTACCGTTCACTCGATGACAAACAAAAAATTGTTTTCGAGCGTCGCATCAAGGATTTTCTGCAACACGTAAAAATTACTGGTATCGGTACCTCGGTAGAACCTATTGACCAAATACTGATTGCATCTGGTGCCATTATCCTCATTTTTGGGTTTGAAGATTGGCGTTACAATAATATTTCGGAAGTGCTTTTGTATAAAGATACTTTTAATGAGAATTATCAAACCGATGGTAATGACAGGAACATACTGGGGATGGTGGGCGACGGTGCGATGAAACAACAAATGATTTTGTCGCAAACATCCGTGCGGGCATCGTTTAAGAATGCCACCGATGGACACAATACAGTGATACATGAATTTGCGCATCTGATAGACAAGGCCGATGGTGCCACCGACGGCATACCTGAATACCTGCTTGCCCGTCCTTTTGTATTGCCTTGGGCAACTATTATGCACCAGACGATACAAGCAATGAAACACAACGAAAGCCACGATATTAACTTCTACGGCACTACCAACGATGCCGAGTTTTTTGCAGTGGTTGCCGAATATTTCTTTGAAAGACCAGATGCTTTAAAACAACATCACCCGCAACTATTTGAACTATTAGATAAAATGTTTCACCAAAAAAGCTAGCGTTTACGTACTTTTAGTATATTACACAAGTGCGAGAGGTACTCGAAATCAATAAAAATGTTGCTTTCTCGTCAATTATTCGATATAGTGGGTCAATTATTGATTATGGCGGGTCAATTATTGATTATGGTGGGTTAATTATTGATTATGGCGGGTCAATTATTGATTATGGCGGGTCAATTATTGATTATGGTGGGTTAATTATTGATTATGGCGGGCCAATTATTGATTATGGCGGGTCAATTATTGATTATGGTGGGTTAATTATTGATTATGGCGGGTCAATTATTGATTATGGCGGGTCAATTATTGATTGTGGTTGGAAAATGAAAGTTTTTATTTTATTGAGGGGGTGAAAACAAGGGCTTTTCTCATATATAACACAACGAAAAAATATTTTTTTATGCCAAAATAGTTCATATCTTTAATAGAGTGGTTTTCATGAAGTCTGGTGTAAAATGGCTAAAAAGTCTAAATTTCAAATTGATTTGATGAATAAAAATCAAAAAATAGTATGAAAAAGGAAGAGATAAAAGAAAAAATAATTGCTTATATCAAGGCTGCTTATCAATGGCATACAGAGGATGAGCCCAGTTGTGAAAAAGGTATTGGTTTAAAAATGGTTACCCTTGAAGAGGAAATATTAACCTCTTTTGGATTGCCTGAAACTGCTTTTCAGTATTCTGAGATATTACAGTTATACGGGTTTAGTGATGAAGATTTGGAAGAGAACGCCGAAGAACTCTATGAGAAACTACACCAAGCAGCCGTTGCATTTTTACTGACACCCGCAGAAAACAATACGGCGATTTTAAAAAATGGAAAGGAAAACTTATTGGATGCTCAAGAAGTGCTGCCACTTATTGGTTTTCTTACAACCAAATATGCCATATTTATTTATCATGATATTTACTGGCGAGGACTATGTAATGAGCAGGAATTAATTGATGCTCTGCAAAAAGCAGACAAGTTCGAAAAGCCTTTCGAAAATAATCTATCAAGTACTTATTCTGATTTAAAGAAACGCAAATGCTTTAAAGAGATGAAGGAGGCAGGACTTCCTTATGCAGAGGAATACAAAAAGTATTTGAAATATGCAGAGTCCAAACAAGACTGGGACAAGGTATTTGACAATAAGAAGCTAAAAAAGAAACCAAAGTTGGGAGAAGAGTTTTTGTTGACTGAATTACATATCACAAAGGTTTTTGTAAAAGACGCAAGTACGGCTGTTATTGTTATTTTATTGCCATTCAAAAAGAGTTTTCTCGTTTTGAGTATTTGGTGCAATACGATAATGCTAAGAAATATACTACACCATTCAAAGTATTTATCGTTGTGTACACATCTTTATCTAAGCGTGAAACCAGACTATCTTAGGGATAATTCATTTTCGTATGATTTTATTGAGCAAATGGGTAAAGCCCTCGAAATTGAAAACATAGATTTGAAAATACATTTAACCGAATGGTATAAAAAGAAAGTAAAGTATCCTTACGATTACAGCATTACTAGCCTTAATTATAATAGTCCCATCCCAGAAGAAAAAGAATTGGAGGATGATTTACCTTTTTAAAATTAGAAAATATGACAGATTATCAAAAGCTTTTTGAAGAATTGCAAACAATTAAATATCCAAATGCGGATAAAGTTGAAATGATTCCTATTCCTTACAAGGATAATGGGGGACAGTTTAATATTCTGAAATTAGGATTCTTTCCAGCAGGAAGGGGTACATTTCTAGAGAATGATGAAAACATCTCAAGTAAAGAGATAATGATTCTAGGACAAGATTTCGATTGCAAGGATAATTATGATAAAACAGATAAAAATAAAACAGAGGGTTCTAAAAAAAATGCTACCTGGAGAAACCTTTTATCGTTTTTAGAAGATTTAAAGGAAGTAAGGATAGTTCCAGAAAACTGTTTCTTTACTAATGCTATAATGGGGGTACGAAAAGGGGATAAAGGCACCGGAAAATCTCCTGCATTTAATGATGAGAATTTTATTAGTGAATGTCGAGAATTTTTCCTTTATCAACTTCAAATTCAAAAACCAAAGGCAATTTTTGTACTAGGAAAATATGTTGCAGAGTTTTTAGCACCACTATCTAAGAGCATGAGTTGTTGGCAAAGTATCGAAAACTTTGCTGAGGTTGATTATCATAACAAGAATTATATGGTATTAGGTGCTGAATTTGAAGGAGGCATAAAAACAAATTTGGTCTTACTAGTTCATCCTTCCTTACGAAAAGCTAATTTACGTCACCGTAGATTAGTTGATTACTCAGGAAAAGATGTAGAGGTCGAAATGGTAAGGCACTTCTTGAAATTAATAAACTTATAATTATCTACCTACTTATCTAAACTTTAAAAGTTATGCCCTCTGGTTTCTTTTCAATGTTCAAAAAGAGAACTCAATATGATGAACATATTATTGCCACAAACGACATTAATACAAACAAAATAAGTAATCTGATTGGGGATAAAATTCTTGAAATAAGAGTACTTCAAATAACCTCAAGCAAGGATTATTTAGATTACAACCTCACTTATATTGTATTAGAAAAGAATGGTGCAATATATTTTCCAGTTATTGGTGAGGATAGCTTTGTGAATGTAAAACTTCACAAAAGTGCAAAACCATTGTCTGAACGATTTAGTGTAAATGTGTATGGTCAAACGATAAAAAACATTTATTCTTCATCAGACAACATAGATAGTTCGAGTATAATTGAATTGGAGAATGGCTATATTTTATATGAAAAGAGAGTTTCTCCTCACGGAGCTTTGGGTGCTAACTTATATGTCTTTCCTAAGAAAGAATTTAGAAAGAGGGTAAAGAAGATGAAGCTTCACAGCTTAAATTCGATATAGCTGGATTAATAACTCTGTATATGAACACTTTTGGGCTTGGAGCCCTATAAGGAAAAATAGGCTACAAAACAATTAAGTTTCGCAGCCTATTTATTAATAAGTAGTTGTTGCCAATTCTATCTTCTCCAACTACCCCCTACCCACATTTCACCTCTCCTGCTATGCCTCCAATAGCCAGGTGCATAACGGTATCCAGGTCTTGGAGGAGTCCAATAACCTTCTACATTCACATACCTACCACCGCGCCAAACCCATTCTGGTTCAATCCAGATATGTTCTGGTCTTGGGCTTGCTGGCCTTACATACACAGGTCTTTCTGGCCTAACGTGTACATAAAACTGTGCCGAGGCATTACTACTAACAAACTGCAAACCTGCAAAGAGCGTTGCAATAACAAATAACCTTTTCATGTTGATTAAATTTAGTTGTGACTGTGATAAATTGAACTTGCATTATGCAGGCACATGGTCAGTGTCCCTTGTAATTTCTTTCAATCTTCCTTTTTCTTTCGAAACAACAGCTTTTGAATCATGCATAATACTTTCGTATTTGTCGTTGATGCCATCTACCATGTCTTCAAATTTTTCTTTTAGGTCGTCGGCATAACCATTTGCTTTGTTAGCAATATGCCTTCTTGTTCTGTTACCCTTTTCTGGGGCGAACAAAACACCTAACAATGCACCAGTGGCAGCACCTGCCAATACTCCTAAAAACACATTTCCTGCTTTCATAACTTTCTATTTTATATTTACTAACTTGATGTAAGCTTACATCTGCAACCAATAACTTAGTGCTACTGGCAACGATGTAAAGGTGAGGGGTGGTGAAGGGATATTTGTTATACAATTATGAGTAAAAGTTGCATAATTCACAGGTTTGGTATTATGTGCAATTAGTCTTATTTCTTTCCTTTAAAGTAATGTGGGAATTATACAACTTTTAGTAAGAATTGTGTAACGTTATTCAATCGATAGCAGCTCACCTTTGGCAGATAAAAAATAAATATTATGTCGTTACTTACTATTATTATCGTTGTGCTTGTTGTAGGTGTGTTGCTTTGGTTGGTAAACACCTATCTACCCATGGATGCTAAAATTAAAAATATCCTTAATGCCGTAGTGGTTATTGTATTGGTGGTATGGTTGTTGAAAGTGTTCGGTTTGCTGAATGTTTTAAGACAAATACGTACTTAGTTTGACGAGTGATGGGACTGGTTTGTTATCAATTAGGACTCCCTATACTCATTTTATTACTTGGGATAGATGCATATTTATCTGCCGCAAGACGTCAGTGTTGTAAATGATTAAAAGAATCTATTAATTGTATAACACATCATGTCATTAACACTCACCTTTACCAGCTAAGAAATGACAATAACAAACAATAAAGGAACAAAAACTACCACCAAATATAAATGGCTTAAGCTAGGTTTACTAATATTGGGGGTGTTTTTAATGGCTGTTTTCGCAGCAATTATCTGGCTTCAAACAAGTTGGGGAAAAAGTTTTGTTCGCACCAAAGCCGTTAATTATCTACAAGGAAAGATTGGCGGTAAAATCAGCATCGGTACACTAGATTATAGTATTCCCAATTGGGTTGAGCTAGATAATGTACTAATAATTAATCCAGAAAAAGATACCTTATTAAATGGGCAGTCGCTTTATGTAAACCTAAGTATCTTTAAACTGATTGGGGGAAATATAGATATTAATGAAATTCGCCTTAAACATATCCACCTTAACATCAACCGTAAACCGAGCAATCCTTCCTTTAACTTTCAATATATAATAGATGCTTTTGCCAGTAAAACAGTTGATACTACGGCAAAGAAACCCGTACAACTTTCGATAGGAAAGGTGGTTTTGGATACAGTAACTGTTGGCTTTAATGATGGACTTAAACAACTGTTTTTTAATACCAACATTGGTCAGTTTAGCAGCAGGATAGATGCGATGGATATTAACAGGATGAACTTTGCCATCAACGATTTTATCCTGAAGAATAGCTCTTTTGTGATGGTAGATAAAAGTACCAAAGATGCCAAGGCGGTGAAGGCTACGGCACCCGAAAGTACCACTCCTTTAAGCATTACGCTGCAAAATGCTGACATTAGAAAGCTGACTGTACAGTATAAAAATGAATCGAGCAAGCTGGAGTACTCTAATGTGATAGATACTTTGCAAGTACAAGATGCCAAGCTGCACTTGCTGCAAGAATACGTTTCGGCAAAGTCTATAACCCTAAATAATTCGAGGTTTACGATGGCAACAAACGATGCGGCTACCAATATAAAAGATACTGTGTCGAAGGTGTTGAATGTTGCCATCAAGCAAGGATGGAATGTGGCTATTGGGCGCATCAATTTGAACCATAATAACGCATCAATAGATAACAATGCGTATGGTCCTGCCAAGGAAGGATTAGATTATAATCATTTGAAACTAACGGATCTTTCTTTGCAAACCACCGCGGTACATTATCATAGTGATACCATAAATGGGAATGTACTGAGCGGTTCTGCTTTGGCAAATAACTTCCTGATAAAGAATATTAAGGGCGATTTAGTATTGAATAATAAGAACGGGATAGCCAAAGGGTTTACGCTTATCACGCAAAATTCGACGATAGATGCAGATGGGGATGTTGTGTTTAATAGAACAAATCAATCTGAATTTTTAAGCGAAGCAAGTAAAGTAAATTTAATGATAAAGAAGTCTTCCCTTGGCTATAATGACTTTCTATTTTTCTTTCCATCCTATAAAAGAAATCCTACCTTGGCACTAAAGCCTACGCAAAAGATATTGATAAATGGAAAGGCAGATGGAACACTAAAAGAGATGCGCATAGCAGGGCTAAGCATAGAAACCGATGATAAAAAGGTGATACTGGACGCAAAAGGAAAACTAAAAAATGTACTAGACACCAAGCAATTGAAGTATGATATAGTGGTGAATAAATTGTACGTGGACAAGGCAATGCTTTCGCAAAACATGCTGAATCAATTATCACAAAAGAAGATTAATTTACCTGCGAATATGTTGGTTAATGGAACATTAGCCGGTGGTTTATCAGCCGTAAAAGCTTCATTGAAAGTAAATTCGCCGTATGGATTGGCAAACATAAATGCTACAGCCAGCAATTTTAGTGATGTAAAGAAAATACAATACAATATTGACCTGACGACCAACAATTTACAAACTGGCAAGTGGATATATCAGGATAGTTTATTGGGTATATTGAATGGCAATGTGAAACTGATTGGTCGTGGCATTGATTATAAAAAAGACAATATACAAACCAAAGTCAACATAAAAAGCTTCGCCATAAAAGGATATACCTATACCAATGTAAACGTAAATGCCACATTAAACAATGGCGCATTCACAGTAAAGGGAAACATCAATGACAGTAATATTGTGGCCGCAATTGATTTGCAGGGTACAGTAAACAATCAATACCCAACTGTAAAGGGGGTGGTTAATATTGCGCAATCAAATCTCGCCAAATTAAGGTTAACACAGGATAGTATACTATTAGGAAGCACTATTCTGTTGGATGTGAAGAGTTTGGATCCTAAAACTTTGGCTGCAATCATAAAAATGAATAGCAGTACAATAGTTTATAATGGTCAACGGTTATATGCAGACAGTCTTTCTATTAAGGCCAATGTAGAAAACGATACCACCAAGGTTTTTATGTCTGCACCCTTTGCGCAAGCGAGTTTGATTGGTAAGTATGATTACATACAGTTGCCAACTACCATTAATGCATTTATCCAGCACAACTATTTAAAACCTGTAATAGATACGTTTAAAGCAACTACAGAACAGGCGGTGCTAACTGCCAGTATTACCCAAGATTCTATCATCTCAGTCTTATTTCCAGCATTGGTAATGGATAAACCGGCTGTTATTATTGCCTCATTTGATAATTCAAGAAAGGATACTTCATTGGTAATTACCGGAAATATCCCTTCTATATTTTATAATTCGATGGAGATAAGTAACCTGTCTCTAAAGGCTGACGGATTGGATAGTTCGTTGCACTTTTTAGTAGCTACCGACTACATGGTAGCAGGTGGAAAGAGGTTTTATAATGCAGGAATAAAGGGAGATTTGACTGATAGTAAGATACAAGTGATTGCCAAAACGGATGATGCGCACCACAAAGAGTTCTACGCAGTGGGTGCGGCAATAGAATTACTAAAAGAGGAGACCAAAGTGCATTTATCTGACAGTCTTTTATTGAATTATGGCAAATGGAACGTGGCAAAAGACAACTCCATCGAAATAAAAAAGGATGGTTATGTAATACACGATTTTGCATTGACTAAAGACAATCAATCCATCTTGATAAATACAAAAGCAGGTGATACTACAGTGTCTCCAATTGTAGTTAAGATAGATAATTTCAGGTTGAGCGAATTACTTGCTATAGTAGATCAAGATAGTACCATGGCTGGCGGTATCTTACATGCTGATGCAACTATTGCCCAGCCAATTGCTGGCTTGCCTGCTGTAGAAGGTACAGTTAGTGTGCAACAGTTGACTTATCAAAAGGTAGCAATTGGCGATTTATCTTTAAAGACAGCAATAGGTACCGATAAAATAATTGGTGTAAAAGGTAGTGTAACTGGTGCAAATGCTTTGACGGTAGATGGGGGATACAATACAAACAATAATGAGTTTAGTATCAGCACTGAAATACAACGGCTGAATCTTAAAACCGTAGAAGCCTTCTCGCAAGGACAATTAAAGAGAAGTGGTGGTAGTTTGCATGGAAATATATTTGCAAACGGCAATATCTACGACCCTCGCTGGAAAGGAGAATTGGTATTTGATACTGCACAATTGGCAACAGCCATGTTTGGTTCGTTATACAAAATCAATAACCAAAATATTGACTTTGAATTTCCAGATATTGGTTTGTATGACTTTAATATTACGGATACTTTGGGTAATATATTAGTGATTGATGGCACGATGAAACACCAACCAGATGAAGACTTTGCATTGAACATGAATGTGAACACCAAAGACTTTATTGCCATCAACCAACCACGCACACCCACCGCAATGATATACGGATTGGGCATTGTAGATGCTTCCTTATTGATTGCCGGCACCTCTACCACGCCGGATGTTTCTGGAAATGTTAGTCTGGATGATGAGAGTGACATCCATTATGTGATGCCCACAAAAAATAATTATAAGGATGATTTAAAGCAAGTGGTAAAGTTTATCAAGATAGATACAATTCCGTCTTTTCATAATACCAACACCATTTACACTACCGCCAAAGACACGGCAATGACCATTAAATATGCGGGCGTTACTTATAACCTTAACCTGGAAGTAAGGGATGATGCAAACATTACGGTTTTGATGGATGAATCTACAGGAGACGAACTAAAGATAAAAGGCAAGGCACAACTAAATGCGGGTCTTGATGAGAATGGTATACTGGGAATATCCGGTGTGTATCAATTGCAAGAAGGATCTTATGATTTGAGTTATCAATTTATAAAAAAACGCTTCGACTTGGTTGATGGCAGCACCATTACATTCAGTGGTAACCCGATGGAAGCGCAAACAGACATTACGGCACAATATGAAATAGAAACTTCTGCAACAGAATTATTAAGCAATGAAATCTCTAGTGGAAGTGCTGATTTAGGCACAGCCTATAATAAAAAGATACCCTTCGAAGTAATTCTAAAGATAAAAGGCCCGATAAGTAAACCCGAACTTAGCTTTGATATTAAAGTAAAAGACAATGCTGATGGGGTAAACACAACACTTGGTATAACTATAGAAAACAAATTAGCACAATATCGTTCTGATGCTTCGGAAATGAATAAACAAGTTTTCGCCTTGTTGATACTAGGTAGATTTATAGGCGATAGAAGTAGCGATTTCTTTGCTTCGGGTAGTGGAAGCAGTGCCAATGAAATTGCAAAAGAAAGTGTAAGTAAGTTTTTGGCAGAAGCAGTGAACAATATTGCTGCCGACCTGATAAAAGGTGTTGATGTAAACCTCGATTTGAAAAACTACGAGGCCGATGCAGTTGCAAATACAGCTACACGAACAGATTTGAATGTCGCATTATCCAAACAACTCTTAAATGATAGGCTTACCGTTACGGTAGGCAAAACCTTTACTGTAGATGGAGCAGACCCTGTGGCAAAGACACAGACAAATAGTAATTTAGATTTCCTTCCAGACCTAAGCACCACTTACAAACTATCGAAAGATGGTAAGTATGCCATAAAAGCTTATCGTAAAAATCAATATGAAGCAATAATGGACGGCTATTTCATTGAAACAGGCGTTGCCTTTTCATTTACGATGAACTATGACAAGTTTAAGGAAATACTACTTAAAGGAAAGGAAAAAGCCAAGAAATGAAACAAGTAATCTTCTACTTACTATTAATTACAATCATTGCATCATCTTGCAGTGTACGCAAGAGAATACCCCAAGGAGAAACCTTATATAATGGTTGTAAGGTTACAGTTATAAAAGGTAGCAACTTTAAAGTAAGTACCAAAAGCATCCGTAACCAAATGGAGAAAATAACCATCCCAAAAAAGAATAAGATGATATTGGGATGGCCATATAAAGTATGGGCGGGGTATGCAATTGGTGAAACAAAGAAAACTAAAGGATTTAAGTATTGGCTGAGGGGGAAGTTTGCAGAGCTTCCTGTTTTGGGGAGTACCATAAAGACCAAACTAAACGTTGACAACATGAAAGGATACATTGAAAATGAAGGATATTATCGTAGCAAGGTATCAGGGGATACAATTGTAAAAGGATATAAACTAACTGCAAGATATAAAGTGACTGTAGCCCATCCCTACACAATAAATGCCGTTAATTGGAAGATAGATAGCAGCCAGTTATTGACGAAGATATTAGAAGGATTACCTGACAAATCCTTATTAGTAACTGGAGAAAGAATAACACTTGACAAGATAAAAACAGAACGTAGCCGTGTAGATTTACAATTGAAGAACCAGGGATATTATTATTTCAATCCCGATTATTTGATTGCTTATATTGATACTTCATTAAAATCTTACAAAGCAAATATTTACCTTAGTTTAAAACCGGGTACACCACAAAAAGTAAAGCGTACATTTGTAATTAACAACATTATTGTTTTTCCCAACTACACTTTATTGAAACCGCCACCCGATACTTCCTTGGCAGATTTAACCAAAATAGATGGCATTCTTATCAGGGATACCCTTTACAAATTCAAACCTTTTGTATTTACCAAAGCCATTACGTATCGCCCTGGTAGTATGTATTCTCTTACTGAGCAAAACAAAACACTCAACCGTTTCATCAATCTAGGGGCATTCAAATTTGTGAAGAATAGGTTTGAAGCTGCCACCCATAGCGATACCCTCAATAGTATAAACGCCTATTATTACCTTACCCCGCAAAAGAAAAGAACAATTCAGGCACAGATAGGCAGCTTTGCTAAATCGAATGCCTACATCGGTGGACAGTTTAATATAAACTGGCTAGACCGTAACATTTTCCATGGTGCTGAAGCATTCAATATAAAAAACTATTTCTCTTACGAAACCATACCCGGCGATTCTACCCAAGGTAACGCTAACTTTAGGGTTGGTGCCGAGGCAGGGTTAGTAATTCCTCGTTTTTATACGCCTTTCAATTTAAAGGAAAGTAACCTATTTCCGCCTCGTACAAGATTTACTCTCGGTTACGAATGGTTTAGACGGCAACAATTATATACCAAAAACTTCTATCGTTTTCAATATGAAGTAAACTGGAAAACTAAAATAAATAAAGAATACACCATATCCCCTATTAGTATTACTTATACAAAAACTTCAGCCTTTTCGTCCCAATACCAAGCGCAAATTGGTAATGATGAAGTACTTCGTTTGAGTAATTTGCCCGAAATTGTGAGTGGTTCCTTTTTCAATTATACCACATCTTCCACCTTTCCCAATGGTACAAATGTTTTTTACCTCAATGCTAATGCCGAAGCAGCGGGTAATATTTTAGGTGCAGTCACCAACGCTAAAACGGCCTATACCAAAACAATTGCGGGTTCTTATTTTGCCCAATACCTCAAGACTGATGTTGAGCTAAGGTATAGCCGTAAGTTGGCGCAAGATGTCTATTTGGCAAACCGCATTATTGTGGGTGCAAGTGCGCCTTATGGCAACTCTAAGTTCTTGCCCTTTGCACGACAGTTTATTATTGGTGGCTCTTTAAGTTTGCGTGGTTTTGTACCCCGTCATATTGGACCCGGTACTACACAAACCACTGCGTTTCAGCAGATATATTACCCACAAGTAGGTGGCGATTATAAGTTAGAAATGAATAGCGAGTTACGTTTCCCTATCATAGCACCTCGGTTTAAGGGGGCATTGTTTGTAGATGCTGGTAATGTTTGGCTAAAAGATAGCACCCTCTTCTCCCCCACTGGTGTGCTTACCAAAGATTTTATGCATCAATTGGCAGCCGATGCGGGCATTGGTTTCCGTGTAGACATTACCATTTTAATCATCCGTATAGATATTGCTTTTCCTATTGCCAAACCTTGGTTACCCGAAGGACAGCGATGGGTGCTGCCTGCCGTAGATATTGGCAATAGTAGTTGGCGAGCAGCAAATTTGGTTTTTAATATTGGTATTGGTTATCCTTTTTAAGGGAATTAGTTTATCTTTTATCTGTGGTTCGCCATCTGATTTTCCTGAAATGGTCTAATGGAATTGGAACTGGTTGTGCTTTAGGGTTATTTGCTGAGTGATTTGATTCTAAGCAAGACATTACTGGAATCATTAGGATAGTCTTTTAGATAAATGTTGTAATATTTAAGACTACTATCTTTTTGTTTTTTTAGGTCATAGATTATTGCTAATTGTTTTGCATAGTAGGTATTGTAGTTTGTAATAGTTTTATAATCAATGATTGAATTATCATATTTGTCTTGTTTGGCAAATAATTCGGCCCTTTTAACTAAGGCTGAAGAATACTTGTCTCTTAAGAGTGCATTGTTGTATTCATATAGTGCAGAATCATATTTTTTTTGGGCTTCAAAAATTTGCCCTTTGTATGTTAAGAATTGTTCGTCAGCAGGGTTGTCTTTCAATGCATTATTTACAATACTATCAGCTTCATTTAATTTGTTTGAATCAATTAGTTTTTCAATATGTTCGAAATAGCCATATCTTCTTTGTTGCTTATTGTTAAATGAATCCATCTTCACTGATATCTTTATTCTTAAATCGTCTATTTGCTGCACAATATTCTTTCTCGGGAAAAATATGTTCACTAAAGCTAGGCATACTAAAGATGCTGCTATGCATAATACTAGTGTTCTTTTTTTCATAAGAGCCTGTTTAAATTTTTTTACCCTTGTTGGTCTTTTCCATCGTCCTTTTTGTTTACTTCTCACCACCAATAAACAAGAACATTTAATTAATTTTTCCCCTTACAAATATATATGGTTCACTTTAAATAACGTGAGTTTTGGGTGTTACCTAGTTAAAAATCGACGGCAATCTTTCCAGAAAAGTATAGGCACACAATCCAGCAAATACATTCAAGACCGCATTGATAGGGCTTCTATGCCTTGTA
>Ga0164297_10003279_pt1 | contig 15174 bp, 17 predicted proteins | sample GEODES058metaG_FD_113539 | JGI IMG/M metagenome (GOLD analysis project Ga0164297, IMG submission 113539) | Dystrophic lake water microbial communities from Trout Bog Lake, Wisconsin, USA - GEODES058 metaG | ecosystem: Environmental > Aquatic > Freshwater > Lake | place: USA: Trout Bog Lake...
GTACGTTGATCAAATGGTTTCAATGGTCCCAATACACGACTACGAACTTCTTGCTTTCCAAATGCTAGTCCTGATATATTATAGATCGGGGCTTCCCAGCCTGCAATCTTCATGTGCATGACCATTTCTTCGTTGCTGGCTAGTACAATATCCGCAAAACTATCCACCATCTTCTCATAAAGTCCCATCCACTTTGACATACCCCAGACATGAACGAAATCATCAGGGTCAATACTTTGTGCGAGACAACGAACGGCAATGCGAGGACGCATAGCAGCAGGGACTTGATCCATAATGTAAGGCAAGCTCTCAATACCGGGCTGAAACATATCTTCAAAGTAGACGACATCTTCATTTGTAACTTCTCCTGCTTTCATCTTTTTAACAAGATTCATTAACTGACTCATACCAAAGTATGTGCGACCATGTGCATCCAATACTTGGCCAGTAACGATCGCTTGGTCATTACTTAGTGTCTCTCCAGTTACTAGTTCGTAGTTGATACCACGGCGTTTAAAGACTGCTTCATTCCAGTCCTGTAACTGTAGTGTATAACGTGCTTTATAGGGCTCTAAGCCCATGTACCATAACTTACGCATTTCTTGGACGCCATGTACTGTTGGAGTTTCTATCACGTGGTTTAAACTCTGGACGTTTTGGAGTACGCCATTGATCCCAAGGTTCGCGACCACGTTGATACTTTAGGTATTCATTATACGTGGGATTACGATCATTGTATAGGTGGGATTCATCAAATACGTAGCCGTAATTTACACAGAATTGATGATAGTTTTCGAGATCTTCAAAGATGTCTGATACTTCGGGCTTCATACGAAGATATTTGTTTAGCCATTGAGCCATTTTATTTCCTTATTAAAAGTTAAGGGGTTGTTGATAATACGTGATCTTGAATAGAATCAAAATTCTCAGTGAACTCAGTTGCTTCCGCTAAGTTTATTGTGTTTCTATTATACATACTGTCTAAGATTTCTGTATTGGGTTGAATATTTAGGCTGTTACATAAAGTATAGTAACTTTTTTCTAGATTGTCAAGTAAAACGAATGTATTGCCATAGTCTAAAATAATATCGTCACTGGGACTGGTTCGTCGTCGATCAAGCAAATACGATATACGAGTTTGCCTATTTTCTTTTGTTATACGTAATCCGTCTCTGTAAAGAATTAAATCGATAGCAAACAATTTGTTCTGCATCATCAGATTTACTAATTCTTTTGAATCATCTGCTTTTGGATCACGTATACGATATTTTATTTCGTTAAAGTTTGCTTTGGTTAATGGTCTAAACAATACCTTACGTGCGTATTCCATTATAACCATATTATAGTGTTGGCCCATATCAATGTTAACAAATCTAGTATCTTTAGCATACTTTTTTAATACATCGATGTGTTTAGGATACAAATAACAATGGTATGGTATAGCTATGTCAGTGATATTTTCTTTAGCACACCGATCCACAAACAATTGGCATTCGCTTTCAAATACGCTATCCCAGTTCTTGGCATTTAACTGTCTACGACTGTTTAACCACTTTTGTGTTTCTTCCGTAACAGTTCCGCTATTAAATTCTTCATGTTGATTAAGGATGGTGCTGATGTATTCGCCACCTGCACCATCTACATAATCAACTACTACAAGTCTATCTAACATTATACGTTAATTAACTGTGGCAAATGGGTTTCATATTTAATAAGTGCGCCGTTTTCGTTGTCTTCACTTACTTCAATCCAAACTGATCTGTTAGGATACTTTGCAGCAATTTGCTGATACAAGTCATCTGCAATCATTTCGCAACTTTTGTAGTTGAGTTCGAGCACAGTTGAATATAGCCCAATGAGCCACCGCTTGAGTTGGATAAATTCAACGTCTCTGTCGTTGTGGAACACATCCAGCCACACCCGGAAATGGAAGATGTGACGATGAGGAGTACCCAAAAACGATACATCATATTCATCTCCTGTTGCTAATAGTGGGTCTGTTGCGGCTGCTGGATAGCAATGGATGCCTTCTTTTTGGAACGTGACCCAAATCTTACGATCTGCACGGTCCATAATTCTGTCTACTCGGGTTCTGTCTTCTTGATTCATAGTGGTAAGTCCTTAGTGTATTTTGACCAATCTGTAAATACTCGGCGATCCCGTAGTTCATGTAGGCTATGACACCAAACTCCGGGATTTGTTTTTGCAAAGTCTTTGTCGTCTAGCTTAATTGTAGCATTATAGTTCAATAGTTGTATATAGGGTAATTTAACCGAAATCATCGGAATGAAGTTGTTGTATTCGCACAACGAGCTTTCTACTAGTCCTTCTACGCAGGTACTGTCGATATCTAATGTACACAGATATCCTTTTTGTAGAAATTTGGTAATCATTGACTCCCATGGATTCCATACATCGGCATCGTTAACATCGCATTTTGGAAAACTCATGTTAGCACCAAAATAAATGTGTTTGATATGTTTTGAAGTATCGTTATAACTAGCAAAGTCATCGATCCAATCTTGAATTTCTTGTTCTTCTTGAAGTCCAACAACAAACAAGGTTTGTGTGTTATACGCAGGTGTATGCTCTACTTCTTTCCCGCAAAAGAAATTAACTTGTTCGTGTCCTGCTCTATCCATTTTATTCTCCAAATAGGTCTGGGTTGAGTATTGGTTTAGCCTGTACTTTTTTAGTAGGTTTATCTTTGGCTAAGTTACCTTCAATTATAATATGTTTCTCTGCCATTGGTCGACCACTTAGAGCTTTTTTGCCCTTAAATCCACGTGTACCAATAATTTCCATCCAGTAATTACTGTAACGATCAATAATTTCCATAGATGCATCTTTTGTAGGTGCAGCAAAAATATCTTCTACAATATCTTCAAACAGTTCATGGCTTGGTGCAGTATAGCGCATCATAGCAGGATGCTCACCAGCATCAAATCTACGATTGGCTTCTTGTACAGCAGTTAAATGCATATAAACATTGTGTGCCATTAGTAACATATAACTAAAACTATCCCAAGATGTTTTACCTTCTTTGCCGTTCTTATTAAGATCGCCGGGTTTGTAATAACAAATATCTTTCATCTTTAGCAAATCACTAACTGGTGATTCTTGCCAATTGGGATAAATGCCATCTGCAACCACACCCTGTGACCATTTACGTGTATCTGTAGCATACTTTTTGTCATCTGCCGATGGGGCCATACGATAACTCCATTTTGCATCATGCTCAAATACATTTTCAAAATAAACTTGTCCATTTGCAGTTGCTAAGAAAGGACTAGCACAGTCAAAACTTATAGTAAACGCAGGATTAATATGTCTGCGTACTGCTCGTTGTACCACTGTAAGCAATACCGCCCACTCTAGTTTACTTGTGCCCAAGAAGTGCATCCAATCATGCACACCTTCTTGCAGTAAACCATCATATTTCAATGTAATAATACGCTTGAGCATTAGATGTACGTCACACATATTCTGTCCACCCATTGACCAACCGTTAAAATGTGTGTCTGGATAAATGTTAGGATCACAATACTGCTTCATCATGTCATACCAACGATCAGCATCATCATGGCTTGCACCCTGCAACACATTAAGAATCCGCATACCGCCGTTCTTAACGCCCTTGCGATTATTCATCCAGTATTCGTTATTGTATTTGGTAGCATCTACTGCTTCTTGTAGTGTACTAATACCACAGGCCGCCCCGGCTTTTTTATCGTGAATAACCCAAGTAGGGATATCCAATGTCATTCCATAGTCAGCTATGCCGTCCAGCCACTTAAGCACCGCCTCACGACGTGCTTGGGCCTTCGGGCATCCTGAACCAGCCTTCCAGTCGCCTTCCCATAACCCTTTGGCAATCTGGAATCCGCCAGAGTCGCCTAGGATTAGTGTGTTGGGATCGCGATTTCGAACCATGTCCTCTGACCAATCTTGCTTGGTTAAGTCTAGGTTAGCATGGCCGCCGGAGTAAAGCGACCATTTATATGGGAACAGACTTTTTTGTGCATTGAGCCAATTAAGCTGTTCCATATCAGTTAAGCCCTGCGGGAAACGTGCAGGGTCTACATATTGTTCGTTGCGTTGTTTGCCTACAAAGGTAGCGTAAAATCCGCTGATAGCCGGAAGGAATACTGCGTAGTCTTTTTGTTTGGCCGTTAAATTATCTTGATCCATAGAATTTTACCGTATTAATTAAATCATAGTCTTTGGCAAAATGCTTTTTAATATGATTTTTATATTTTTCGTTTTGTAACAGAGGTTCAAAATAACTTTTAAACTTTTTACGAATGTCGCTTTCCTCTGTAGTGTGTTTGAATTTATAGTGCGAGTATGAATTATCAAAACCATGATCTCTTAAGAACTGCTGAACATACATTCTATAAAATTCATTACAATAAAAAAATGTTGCATTATTTAGATTTACACCGTCGATAAAAAATATTTGCTTTTCTGTATGATCGTCAAAGGTAACTCTATCAACTAATAATTCCCAAAATGCTGTTCCTGCATTGTCGAGATCAGCATCCGGATGATACAGCGTAAAATATTCACATATTCCCGATAACCATCTTTCTATAGGATCTCGCAATACTATTATAGCATGTTTATGCAATAAATTGTCATCAATATAATTATAAAATTCCCAACCTAGTTCTGTTAAGTTAGGTTTCGTCCAGGAACTGGCATTCTTGGGTATGTTTATATACATGAGATCAGTGTTTGCATGACTCATACAAGTTCCAAACACATGACCCCTTAATTCCCAATGATCCTGAAACGCTGATGGCATTACTTAGTTTGTGCAGGAATAATATAACTGTATTCTGCAAATCCACTGTCAACAGTGATCATTGCAGCACCCTCATCACTGATTTTAAATGTCTTATCACCACCAAGGCTAAGAATACTAATCACAGCACCTACTGGCCAACTCCAACTCTTTGTTAGTGTACCATTAACATTATCTTCAAATGTGAAATTACCTGCATGACTGTTTGGATCACCAAAGTAGAATCTTAGTGCACCATTTTCAGTTTTAGCAGTAAATGTAGTGTCTTCACTGTTAGCACTTGCTTGAAACTTCATACGTTGAATGTTTGCAACCTTTGGTTCAATTGTTACATTCCACTTAACACCTTTGAACTTAACCGTTTTAAGTTTTTCTGCAATTACACTTTCAGCCATAAAGCGATAATCATTCTTAAAGTCTTTGGCTTTGTTTTCAAAATGTATACCAGCAGGAACTTCAGCACCGTCGATATTTTTTTGTTTGTTGATGCTTAGTTTTGCATCTTCCTTGTATTCAGGAATATTTAAAATGGTATTTAATTTGTTTAAATTAGGCATACCAAATGTGCCCACAAATTCAGCAATAGGTGCTTTGAATTTAGCTTCTAAAATAACGCTACGGTCTTCAGCAACAGAATTGATGATTGTTTCTGTTGTAGTACCAGTGACTTTAACCATATCAATAATGCCTAGGCCATGAGTGTGTTGTACTATATCTTTTAAAAAGTCTTGCATAAGTTTCTCCAATAATAATTTATTATACAGTTGTATTTAGATCGTGTCAATAAGTTCACGACATTTCTCTGCGATTGATTTCGCCTAAAACCTGGTGTGCTTTGATCGTTTTTAGTTCGCCGGGTTTTTTAATTTCTAACCAACTAATAGTTCCTGGGTCTATGTCATATTCGTTAACAATTGTAAAACCAAGACTTAGGCAAAGAGGTATTAGTAAACTCTTTGGCAAATATGTTCTTGCAAAGTTTTCAGCCATACCTGCACCCACTGGTGTATCGCCATCGTTATAACTAAACATAAAAATGCCACCGGGTCTAAGAAGATTATATATCTGCTTTAGGCATTGATGCATTGTATCAAAACTAATATAGTTAAAATAACCCCAACTGAATACAAAAGCAAATTGATTAGCGGGCAACATAGAAAAATCGTGATCGATTAAAAAATGATATTTTCTTAATCTGTTTTTATATGCGTCTGAAAATCTATTGTTAGTGCTATCAAGAAACTCTTGATGTCTATCTAATATATAAAGTGGATCGGCAGCCACCATGTATTGTGTCCATTCACCGTCTCTGCAACCAATTTCCATTGCAGGATATCGCCAATTGGTGTACAGCAGTATTTTCTGTTTGACTAGTTCCATAACTTCTGGGTTGGATGTTATGCGTCTATTGTTTCTTACACCGTCAACCTTTGGATAGCGTTCTTCTAATTCATAGTTGTTGGCAAATATATTGTGAGTGATTTCAGTAATTTGGTTATTGATAACTGAAACATACTGAATCACATCTGATTTAGACTTTTGTGTAAGTTGTATCAATGAGTCATAGTACGCCACTAAATTATCAATATAATTCAAATGCACTGGATCAATAACAGTTAATTGATTACGAATATTTGAAATATCATTTCTTAATTTAGTCAGATTATCAACAGTTGGGTCAATGTTGACCCGTTGTGTTAATGCCTGTTTAAGTTTAACAAGATCATGTAACACCAATTACTCCCAACTGAATAAAGTATCAAACGTTGTTTTAATATCTGTGCTCTCGGGAATTTTCCATTCTAACACGCCCAATAAGTTTTCTACTTTTTGATCTACAATGCCCAACTCCATTTTGTCATCATCGAATGGTAAGTCCTTAAACCATGCAGGAATATGACTTTCATCTGTGGGATAACCAACTGATGTATAACCCAATGGATTGTCTTTTAACTTACACACAATGGTCTTCATTCCGTCTACAATAGCCATGCTATAGTTGTCACTATGCATACGTCTTAGATTATTCCAGTTCATTGCAGCTCTAACGTGTCCGGGCATATTAGCCTTGCCTAGTCGTGCTTCTTCGGCAGTATATTTGGTCAAATTGTTTACACGTTTAGGTGTACCTTTTTCCCATGCTGGGCGTTCGGCAAACAACAGTTTAAAATTACGAACTTTATCAATAACAGTTTGTCTAACATCACCTGTTCCAGTTAATGTATCCAATAAGATTTCACTCAAAAAGTCTTGTACTACTTTAGGAGTATCCGATCGTTTCAAGTCTAGACCCATGGCTTTAACCTTGCCGGGTTTACCATGTGTGTCTAGTCTATTGCCTTCTAAGTCGTAAATAAGAACTGCATAGCGTTTCTTTTTAATAAACAGGCCTTTGCTAGCAACCATTTCACGACCACCTTTGATGATGGCACCCATTTCTCTGGGACAATGACAAGCACGTTCCATAAAGCCTGGGAATGATTCATTAACAGAGTCTGCTATAGTATCATATAGTTGTACGCAGATATCTTTGTTCCATTCCATTTTTCCAGCTTCTACTTCTGCCTTGATCGCTGGCCACGCCGAAAAGTAGACTGAATCTGTGTCGCCGTAGATAACACTTTGCCCAACATGGTCGTATACACCTGTAATCGCCTCATTAACGTGGGAGTCCATGTGTTTTGCGATGATGCGGCCAGTAAGCGTTGTACTTTGCCCAATGCGTTGGTCGAAGAACCTACAACCCGGGTTAAGGATAGCGCCGTAGAGCGAGTTGAGGTTAATTTTCTTGACAAGTTGCCTTTTGTCCCAGAACGCAATATCTTCCTTAGACTCTGCGGTCTTTTTCTTTGCTTGCATTTCTTTTCGTTCGGCATACCAACGCTCCAATAATCCGGGAATAATCCCTTTCATGTCATATTTAAATATAGTACCATTGGCACTCAAGGTCCATGGTTGACGGCTATCAAAAATCATGTGCCACACATCTTTAGCAGAATGCACAGTACTGTCCCCGCCTTCCCAGTCGATGGTAATTTCAGTACCGGCTTCCATGTTCATTACCGCTTGGTATTCTAAACTGCCAAACATATTTTCCCAGGCATCAGCAAAAGACGAACCTGCATCCATCTTTTCTTTGATGTACCTATCGGTCATTGTTTGACGGAATTGTCCAACGATGGTTTCGGGTCCCATGTTAAGGGCGCGAATAGCCGAGGGATAGAGCGAGTTGATGTCAATTGCACCGATGTATTCGTGCATGCCTTTTTTGGGATAAGCAACGTAGGCACCTGCTGCTTGTGTGTTTTCTGAATCATCTCTGTTTCTCCTGTTTGGAACTATCATACCGCGACTGTGAGCCTCATTAATGATGGCCTGCTCTGTTACCGCTACCGCACCCATTGTGGTCTGTAACAACACAGTATTATCATGAGCAAGTTCGTTTGCAAGATCTAAGAAGCGTAACTTCTTATCAAACTTAGCAATAAGCATGGTATCCTGTCTATTGTAATCAATAAACGTAGGAAAATCTTTGTTGTATAATTGATCTAGTGTACCTTCGTATTGTGTTTTGCGCTCACCTAGTTCGTATTCGGCGATAGCATCTAAACTATAACTATGACGTTCTTCATAGGTATATTTGCGATACAACTGCATATAATCCAAGTGCACACGACCAATCAAGTCAAAGGTCAAGTTCTCTGCACCAAAACGTTCAAACATACGTTGTTTTGGATATTGTCCCCATAAGCACAGTCGGCGTGTGTCGTCTTTGCTTAATACCTTATTGATACGCATTGTAGTATATGGAATATCAAAGCCTTCTGAGTTCCATCCACTTAAAATATCTGCATCGTCAATTAAGTCCAAGAACGTGTTAAGCATATCTGCTTCACGCTCAAACAAATAACAGTTTTCGTATTTGTTGCAGATTTCCTGTGCTGATTCCCAACTATAACTCTTTGGTGGTACAACCAGTGTAACAAGTTTGTCCATCCAGTCTAAGTAAACTGAAAAGGCAGTGATCGCATTAAATGGATCTTCGGGCTTACTATAACCACGCACAGGATCAAAGTCGACCTCAATATCGAAAAATGCTGTTTGTAGTTTAGGGGAATTGGCGCCTAGATAATTATCTTCTAAACAACGGAATATGGGATTGATATCTGATTCCCATAGTCGTTTGTTGGAATTAACTCTAATTTCTTTTTGGTATTCTTTTCTGTTACGTGTACTAAATCTAGTTACTGGTGTATCAAAAATAGTACGGTACTTGCCCTTGGGGTCATCGTAATAAAAAGTGTAATTAGCCGGGAACTCGCGATATTGGCGTTCTCCGTTGACACGTTCAACAACGTGAATGCGATCTTTGTCTCTATCAAATAGAGCGTCTACGTAACTCAATATAATTCTCCTGCGTCATTTCGAGCTGACAGCTTACTCTGCATGCTGGTTAAGCCAGCGAATCTATTATACAATTTTACTTATCATTCGTGCAAGACCAATGCTATCTATTGTTATTAAAAATATATAGTTAGCTAATAGTCCTGTACTGCCACGAGTCCAGCAAGTCCATGCACTAGCGCAACATCCACTGATGAATATTGTGTACAATGGAATTACTGGAATATCGGGCACAGTACAAGCAAATATTACAGCACTGGTTACACTACATGCCCATGCGAATACTTCTGCACAGAAACGCAAAGGCCATTCTGTATAATCTCGTTTGATATATTCGATAGTACTGTAAAACCAATCCATTATAGTGTTTTGCCCACTGTTTCAAGAATAGTATTTAAATCCTCGTGGTCTGCATTGGTTTGTCCTAATGCAGCTTTGTGTGCAATGCGAATTGCTTTTTTAAGAATAGCTGGCTTGACTTCTAGTTCTTCGGCAATTGCTTTAACGGTGTCGCTAAGTCCTTCATTAAGTGTTTCCACTTCCATCATAACTTGCATACCTTCGTTAATGAGTTGTGTAAGTTTGGCTTTTTGTTCGCCGCTAAACATACGTGGTGATGACATTTGATTCTCCTAAGTAATTGAATTATTATATATAAACTAAATGACAATGTCAATGTTTTTATCAACATAAACATGTATTTGAAGCAGTTGTCTTTTATCAAAATATGGATACTTACGCCAGTTGCTGGTGCAATGCAATTGTTCTCCGTTGAACAATGCCGCTGACCCGGATTCGTATTGAAATATACCGTCTAATTCCAGATAGTCGCACATAAAACGTTCTTCAAATTGAGTTGTGTGCTCTAAGTCTTGTAGTTTGCTTATGTCAGATTTTTTCTTTATTCTACTGCTTAATCGACTCCATGTAGCACAATATTTGTCAGAATCACTGGTTAAATCTTTCCATACTATGGTTTTAAATTCAGGAACGGTGTCTAGTGATATAACGTATGTAAAAATATTTAAATTAGGTATGTCGCTGTTTTTATCAATATGTATATTATGTGGGTTTGATTGTTCCTGCAACGCAGACCACCATTTAGTGTACACAGGAAATGTGCGCTGTATTAAAGGTTCTACTATTGATATTACTTCGGGAATTTCTTCAACTTGTAGTCGGCGATCCACACCTTCCCAATTTACGTAAGATTTTTCCCTGTTTGTTTCCCACAGATTCTTAAAGTATAGGACTTGAGAATCATTTAAAAAATTTTTGATTATTTTCATGATTAAAAATGCTCACTTCAGGGGTCTTTGGGCACGACTCCTATCAACCCTGGCCAGCAGCCGGCCACACCGCGACTTAACGTCCTAAGGTAGGTGTTTTTTACACGGGACTGTATGGGTTACGAAATCTATCGTACCCATCATCCTCGGGATATACTGGATACTCGTTCATAATTAATTATGCATCATTTGACCAGGCGAAGCAAAAGGAGGATCACCTTTGGTATTTTGCCATAGTGCACGATTGCTTAAAATCTCAACCCAACAGTTACGATCTGGTTTATTTAATTTCCAAAAGTCAAATTCAATGTGACTGCTAATAGGACGGCAATACAATGTATGTTCACTGGGAATCATCATTTCTTGTGCTGTGGTACGCATTTTTTTAGTACCATTTTTTGGCACATGGCGCATAATATTCATTGCTGGATTTGGCACGTACACTTGGCACATTCCATCTATTAACTCTTCAGGAGATTGTGCTTTTTTAACTACCATTTCAGCTTGTAGCATACGTGCTTCACTGCTTAGTCTGCTGGCTGTTTGATTTTTATCACCTTCGACCTGTTGATATCCGGCCCACTTTAACCACACGCCGTGATTAGTTCTTGCAACAGTATCGTTATGAGCAATCTTTTTCATTACATAATGATAGGTATTGTCTTCGGGATTATTACAGGCTTCTAATAGGAAAAGATTTTCCTTATCAAAAATAATTGTATTTCCTGTTAATTTTAGTGCAACACATTTCTTGGCTGCACTAACAGCATTTTGTTCTAACAATGCTTTTGAAATTCGTTGACCGTCTGGGCTATGCTCAGTACTGCTTTTAGTAACTTCTTTTTCATCATCTTGAACCATTAAGCTAGCACTTAATATACATACGCCGTGATGATTAAAACCTTCTTTGTAACCAGTCATTAGGTCATGCATTAGCAAACATTCGTTGCCTTCTTTTTCCTCAACTTCAAATTTAAGTTCGGGTGTGTAATTGCGGTCACGGTTTTTAACTCCAACCCAACCTTTTTCTTTAAAGTACTTTGCTGTAACTACACACATTTTATTTTAACCTTTTTATATCGCCAACTTTTCTTGTTGTACTTGTTTTATGTATATTATCTTCTTCTTGACTACCGCAAGGCAAATATTCTTCTGGTGTTTGTCCCATTTTTTTCAATACTGCTATTGTTTTATCATGGTCGGCATCGCTGTATCCGTTATACATAGGACGATTGCCAATATAACTTGCTACATCAGTTTTTTCAAGATCTTCGGGGCTTAAACCAGTTAATACACTCATGCGATAAAAATCATAAAAGCGACCAACATAAAGATTATCCATTCCCTTGGGTCCGATAGCACCAGTGCTGGCCGCGGAGTGATGTTCACCTGGGTCAGTTCTAGTTTCTTCGCTGATGAATTCTTTTGCTCTCATGTTGTATTTATAAAAATGTTTCTGCCATGCGTTTGCAAAGCTCTTTTAATTTTTCGTTGTGTGTTACTTCTAGTCTAAATTCCATGTGAGTTTCGTGCTGACTAGGATCAACATAACCACAGTACACACGTTTAATTCCTAAACTGTTTATCAATGATGTACAATCTTCCCCATGACGATCTCTCATTGCTTCACTGCATGGACTTAGTGTTGTTACAATAACACAATCGGTACTGGGTTTTCCGTATTCTTTAGTGTATTCGTCAATAGCAACACGTTCAGCATGGCGTCTTTTACCGCCAGCATCAGCAGTATTAACTCCAAAGACTGCACGTCCTTCGGGATCGTATACACATGCTGCTACCATGCCGTATTTTTCACTGTTTACAGTTTGATCAATTAATATCATATCGCAGGCTCGTGTCAACAATGCATCTAAATCATCATCAAACAGATCAGCAGTTAATCCAAGTTGATCTTTTTCTTTTTCTTCGGCAAAGGAACTGTCCTTCATTCCAAAGTATTCGGGATTATTGCTGGCAAAGTTACGCATCATAACCCCGGCATTGGCATTTGCTTCGTTTTCTTCTTTGCTGCCAGTGGCGCCGTCCATTGCTTGTAAACGACCTTCTATGTCTTGCTTGTAATGTGTTAGTTCGTGTGCAAGAGTACGCAGTACATCAATAGGATGACGTCCACCTGTTACTACCCTTATGCTTTTGTTTTCTGGATTGTAAGCACCAAATGTTGTGTCAAAAGGTTTGTCCAACAATTCAATTGGAGGCAACTGATCAATTTCCAATTGATGTGCGACCCAAGGAATAAATTTCTTTACAAATCCTTTTGTATCGGTTTCTAATAAAAAGTCACGTGCTCTCATTTTTTACCTTTTAAAGAAATCGGGCCTCTATCTTTTATAGGGCTTACCTTGTGCACATTGTCGGGCTCTATGCTTCTTTTATCGCCCCAGTTCTTTGTGCTGGTGTCACCTACATGTTTCGCGGCACGATCCATCATTTCTGTTTCCAATGGATGATATGGGCTAAACACTGGATTACCACCATGCCAACTTGGTTCTCCCATATATGCGTCGGGGGTATCTCCAGCACCAGCTCCTGCCAATGCTTTTAAATACTGTGAATGCAGATATGCACTACCGTGGTACATATTTTGAGCAGGATGTGTGCTTAAATTACTCATAGCACTTTCGTGCTCATGATGCATTACACCCTCTTCTTCAGTGATATCTTCGCGAATAAATTCTCTTGCTCTCATTTTGAACTTGCACGTAGCATCCATGAATGTTTACGATGTGCATCCATACGTTCTGCTAGGAAGTTACTAAATCCATGCTCACCTTCTTGCTCGGCAATATCATATACTTTCTTTAGAACAAGTACCATGCTGTCTGAATCTTGCAGCAACTCTGCTAACATTGCTTCTGCAGGAATAACTTCAGTTTCGTCGTTGATATGGCTCAACATGCTGAAACGACTATTGCTACCTGGAGCATAAGCACCTAAAGCACGAATTTGTTCTGCAAATGGATCAATAGCGCCATATACTTCTGTATATATTGTATCAAATAAACTATGTAGTTCCTGGAAGTAGATTCCTTCTACGTTCCAGTGAAAGAAGTGTGCCTTAAGGTAAAAACTAAATTCGCTGGCAAATGCAATTTTAGCTGCTTTGATTAAATCGTTCATTTTACTTTACTCTCTGTTGCTGGTGCGGCACCGCCACCGTTGCCTTCGCTTGACCACTGGTCACCGGTTCCGTGCCATTCATCACCTTGTCCATGCCATTGATCTTCTGCTACTGGATTTTCTAATCCCAAGTAGTGATGATCGTGTACTTTAAAACCTTTACGGCGATAGTGTGCAATAGCTGAATTAATAGCTTTTTCTCTATCACCGCCGGTTACTCTTGCAGTTTTCTGAATAGTGTCATTACGTTTGCTGACCATTGGATGATTAGGGTCTGTTACTACTAAGCCAATGCGATGTACAGGCTTTGAATCTTCCTTCATGCCACCTACTGGACTACTGCTATCATTTGCTGGTTCTTCCTTAATACCAAAAGGATGTACTTCAACCCAGCTAGCGCCTTGCTTTTGTACAAATTTCTCGGGATTAAATTTACTGCGGATGATACCTGCTACTTTAAGTGCAGCTTCTGGAGTATCTCTATACCCTAAACGTCTAGCAGTTAATTCGCTATCGTTAGGAATCATTCTTTGTTTAAGACGGGCATCGGCATTATCAAATATATACCACAAATTGGATTCATCATTTTGAAATCCTTCTTCTACACTTTCATTAGGTTTACAGTTGTTTACTCTAACCCCGCCTTTAATTTTAGTGCCTTCTTTGTGTTTATTTTTCCAGCAATGCGCATCTAAGCGTTGCTTAACTTCCGCCACACCTTTCTTTAAGAAGTTAGGAACCGTGGTATTTCGGTCAAGTCTATCAACTGTGGTTTTAGTTATGCTTGGCTTTATTTTTGTGGCAATTTTTCGATCGTTCCATTTGACATCAGCATCCTTGGGATTTATTAATTCTATGTCACGGTCGTTTTTAGATAAAGAGTTTCGGTCATCTGGCCAACGCTGACCTTCCGCCACACCTTGCTGTGTTGGTTGTACTTCCCTAGTTTTAACTCCAGGCATGCCACCTAACGCGGCTAATTTTTTAACCCAGTCAGCGGCTCTAGTATCACCTAGTGCTATTACTACAGTACCGTCGGGATCTATTGAATCTATCCCGGTTAGTTTATCGCTAGCAAAACCAGCATTATCAAAATAATTTCTATTAGTTGGCTGGCTTTGATATTGATCTTTTCCTGCTTGACTATGTTTTTGTAGTCCTTGCGTAATTGCTGCACGAACTTGTTGTTGTTGGGGAGTTTCAGTAGAGCCTTCCGCCACACCTTGTTGTTTATCCCACTCTTTATCAGTTTTAACATTGTGTTCTTTACCGCCAGGTCCGATATCAGCTACACGTGTACCAATTGGTTTATTGGTCTTGACCACTGCGGGTTTATTTGAATGTGTTTTTACACCAGTAGACTTGCCACCAGGAAATGCTCTTTCAACATCATGTGAATATACACCCTCTGCCACACCTTGTTTTGATTTTAAGTTGGCTATGATTTTTTCAAGATTTTTGATTTTGACATCATGTGCTCCATTGGCATTGAATTTTTTATATTTGGCCAATTCTCTCTCGTAGTTTTTGATA
>Ga0164297_10003280_pt1 | contig 15172 bp, 13 predicted proteins | sample GEODES058metaG_FD_113539 | JGI IMG/M metagenome (GOLD analysis project Ga0164297, IMG submission 113539) | Dystrophic lake water microbial communities from Trout Bog Lake, Wisconsin, USA - GEODES058 metaG | ecosystem: Environmental > Aquatic > Freshwater > Lake | place: USA: Trout Bog Lake...
CAACACTTGGCTACGTTGCACTTGGATTTAGCTACAATGGCGGGATGCGTGGAGCCGAGATGATCATCGCATCTGTCGATCCGGCCGGCGAATTTGTTCTTAAATCGCGCTGGTCGAACGACTATGTTGAGCCGCAACCAAGTGGAGCGCCGCTTCAGCCACTAGGTTACGTGTCCACCTCCAATAGCAGCATGTGGGCATTCCGTCGTCCAGTGGCGGCATGGAGCGGTGATGAGAGCAACAGCATTGCGCTTCTGCGCAGTGGCGGCGACCACCTCATCTGGGCCGTCGGTTCAAGTCCTGGGGACTTTGATTATCACGGGGGCGCGGGCTTCCGGGGCAGCGTGCGCCTTGACCTCCGCCTTGGCGCCCCTGCAGATACCATCCTGACTGGACCAGACGTTCACACACTCACTGTTACGACGCCAACCGTGTGGACTGATGGCACGCCCAGCCGCTATTGTTGGAGTTGGCATCCGCTGCCAAGGGATAGGAAGTACCACATCGTCCAAGTCCAGGCGTTGATGCAGAACAGAATGCCGGGGCTGGTGCATCACATCGTGTCCTACTCTTGTGGCCACGATTTTGAGCACGATGGGAGCGGCGGTGATATAGGAGCCCGACTGCGCCGCGGCGAGGTTGTGTGCAAGCCCGATGGCAGCATGCCGCCTGTGTGTCCTGCCAACTTCATCGGCTGGGCATCTAGCGGCGTTCTGACTTACCCGCCAGAGGCCGGCTTCCCCTTTGGCGCAGGCGAAGCAACGTCGATTTTACTCGAAGTGCATTACGAAAATCTGGCTGCGGTAAAAGGAGTGCCTGATGAGAGTGGCTTCAATTTCGTTTACACATCGCGCCTGCGACCGCACGACCTGGGCTACCTGATAGTTGGCGACTCCCTGGAGCAGCAGGCGGCGATGGTGCAGCCCAGACCGCAGACCCTTCCTGCGGGCCACAGTCGTTACGCGGTGACTAATCTGTGCCCAGCGTCATGCATTGCGAACATGGAGCTGAAGCAGTCGGAGCTGCATGTAGTGAGCACCACGTTTCACATGCACGTCAAGGGCGTGGCTGAGTACATCGACGTCTACCGCGATGGCCGCCAAAGAGGTCGATTGGCGGGGACAAGCCATTGGGACTTCGAACATCAAGTTGCAATTGCTGCTGACGGCGCTATGCAGCTTCACCCGGGCGACTCGCTGCTGACGCGGTGCATCTACAACACAAAGAACAGAAGCCAGCTCGTACGCCCTTACGTGTTTGAGAGTGCGCCCAGCGATGCGCCAGTCGTTGGCGGCTTCGGCACGTACGACACAGCACACGGCCATTTCGAGGAGATGTGCTACGCCTTCCTCCTCGTCTGGCCACGAGTGCAGCGCAGCACGTGCATCGCACTCAAGAACGTGGGCTTTCCCTCGCTCATCTTCTGCGAGAGGGACGCTCAGCAGCGGTATAACCCATCCAACATCATGCTCGATGCCAGCGCAAACGCGCTGACGGGCAAGACAGCGCTGGGCGAGTGAACTTCGGCGTAAGCTCTGTGCTCACGGCAGAGTGGGGGTCTACGTCAGGGGGCCGTCAGAGGTCGATTCAATCCAATGTGAACGTGACGTGGCGGCGCCTGTACTGCCTCTCGGAAGAGCAATTTGATACGTCCCCGCTATTTGACAGCAGTCCACACTGCGGTGCGGTGTGCAAGTCCTTGTCGATGGCGGCAGTTGTGAGCGTAACCTCTGCGCTCAGCCTGGACGCGGAATTCCTGCTTCGCTGCGTTTCCAACAAGCAGCACTCAGAGCTCTTCCTGGAGGTGCGACACGCGGTGGCTTTGCCTGCGCTGCCCGTCGCAGGCGTGGCTCTCTCTCCAACAGGTGCCCAGGTGCCGCTGGTTGTGGCGACGCTGACTCGCCCGCACCTGCAATTGCGACTGCCGCGCAGGTCACCACCTTGGCACAAGAGCTGCAGCACCTCGTCGATAGTTACAGCGCAGTGTCAGCGCAGGCGGCCACGCTGCGCACCGCCTGGTCTTACACGCAGTCGTGCACACACGCGCAGCCGCTGCTGAACGCGGTACGGTCTGCCCCACCCAGTCTGCCGTCTCTGCGTCTGCGTGTCGCAGCGTCTTTCGTGCGCTAGCGTCGCTTTCCCTCCGCTCCAAGGCGTTTTCGCCCTGAGTTTGAAACGTGGCATGTGACACTCACCCACTCGCCACAGGTGCTGCCCCTGCTCGCACAGGCGCAAGACGCGTGCGTGGCCATGGAGCACCGAGTGGTGGCTCGCCTGAGAAGCATTCAGACAGCTCTGCAGGCCTGCATTCCGCGCTTGCAGTTCCTGTCAGTCCTCAACCGCGAAACGGCGGCTGCTCTTGAGACTGAGAAAGCGCCTGCCGCGGCAGCTCAGCGCCGTGCAGTGGCCTCAGTCGCCGACGTCCTGGCGCACCGCCTCAAGGTGCTGTGCGAAGACGGAGGAGACACAGAAGGCATGACCCCCAGTCTGGCGGAGCACGCACGCGCGGAGCTGCAGGCGCAGTTGCAGGCACTGGGCTGCATGCCTGCTGATTCCTCTGACGGGACACTGCCGCCGCCGAGCTGCTCAGATCCGCCGGGCACGATGCTCACGCCGGAGGCGGCACGTGCTCTGTTGGCGGCGCAAGCTGCAGCAGCGGCTGCTGCGGCTGCGCCACCTCCTGGCGGAGCTGTGGGGAAAGATGTTGATGCTGTAGCTATGGAGGAGGATGGTGCTCGTCCAGGCAAGCGGCCAGTGGATGAGGACCTTGCAGGTCAGGAGCACAAACGGCCACGCGCAGAAGATGCAGCTGGCGATGTCGGTGATCACATGCCTGCCGAGATGTCGCCTGTGGGAGCGCCTGCAGCGATGCAGGAGCCGGATGCGGCAGCGATGGCTGCGCTGATGGATAGCCAGCGCAGCATGCTCGGCTCCGTGTCGCCTGAACGTGGCGGCATCGTCGGCGAAGACACTGCCGCTGCCGTTGGTGCACAGGATCCTGGCCAACCCCAAGTGGCCGCCACACCGGCGGCAGGCCTCCTTGCTGCACATCCCGGAAGCGGGGGCCACAGCAGTCAGGGCATAGGCTCTGGTGCTGGTGCCGGTGCCGGTGGTGCGCCTGCATCAGGCTTTCCTGCTCGTGTCCCCGTTGACGCTATGAGAGACACGACGCCGCATTTATACACGCTCATCCCACCCACAGTGGCTCCTGGCTTGATGACCACTGCTGCAGGCGGTGGATGTGGACCTCTCAGTGGCAGCCCCAGCTACGGGGGCCAGAGGATCCTCACGTACTCGAGTGCGGACCCAGTGCCGCCGCCGCCGCCGCCACCGCCCTGTTTCGCTGACGGCGACGCCCAGCATGCACCGGCGGCGCTGGAGGACGACGAAGAGCTCCGTGCAGCGCTGGCCATCGCTGCAGCCTTGGAGGAGGAGGAGCCAGAAGAGGAGCCGCCTGTTGATCCTGACGATGAAGCCCCCGGCGCCGAAGGCGACCTCGACGGCGCTGGCCCAGTAGACGCAGCGGGTGCTGGCTTGGAGGACGCCATGGGCGCCGCGTTTGGAGACGAGGGCGAGGACGATGAGGGCAAAGAAGACACACCGCCGGATCCGTGCAGCACACAAGTCGTGGGCGGCGCCGGTGGCACGCAGCTTCTGCATTTGGGATGTGACTCTCAGCCTGGGGGAGGCTCCCAGCGTCTGGCCAGCCAAAGCCGCGAGATTGCGGCCTCTTGAGCAAGGTATTTGGATTGACGAGTCAATCAAGTCATCATGGAAGCATCGTTTTGGCGCTCGAAGTCACGGCGGAGAGCAACAGCTTGCTGGTACAGGTGCATATCCAACCCGTCAACACAGCGAGCGACGCGCGCAGCAAGAACGACCCTGTCCTGCCGGACGTCCACTTCGCCGATGAACTGCATCAGCGAGCGGGGCTGTGCGCAGTGAAAGAAAGGACACGAGAGCACTGTTAGTGAGCACACACACACACACACGCGCGCCGCCCTATCCACGTGCTTGCTTCACGCACTCTGTACGCGCTCGGGCACGCATGACGAGTGTCCACCACCAGCGTGCTCCCGCGGTGCTCCACGGCCGCTTCCTGAGTGACAGCGTCGTAACTCACCAACCTGTGTTGCGGGAAGCGCGCAGCCTCAGCTCAGGAATGGTCGCCAACGCGCAGCGCGTAGACGCACGTTCCAGTCACTCTGACGGAGCTGCCGCGCAGCGCGTGGCTTTGAGCCAGCACTTCGTCGACAAACAGAAGGCGCCCAGCCTGCAATGCGCTCGTCATGCGTGCACGATTTTCGACGACATTCGCGCGGCGCTGTCGATCTGTTGCGTTTGTACAATTGACGAGCGAATGGGAGCGGCAATGTCTCAATTCATTACATCACCGCCGCATGCGGCAGAGAGTCGGCTCTTGTGCGCACAGTGACGCCAGGCATGCAGCGCTGCACGCCCTCCTTGACTGCTTCATGCATGAGCCGCGTGCGAGCGTGAGTCATGGCAAGCTCCGGAGCGCTATACGTGAATCTCAAGCAGATGGACAGTCTCCCGTCAACTGGTCTCAGCCACAGGTTGACGACGTCTACATCCGCCAGGTGCTGCCCCACAGCAGTCCTTGCTGCATCCCGCACGGCATGAGCGAATGCCTGTGGTGCAGCAACACCTGTCGGATGTAGCTGCGCGGCCTCACTCAGTGATGGCAGCCAAAGTGTGTCGGACACCCAGAAGGAGCCATGCAGCTCAAAGACTTCCGGCCATCGCGCTAGAGCCCCAGGCCTGCCTTCAGGCACGAGTGTGTGCACCACGCCAGCGGCTGCTCTGAACGCCTTATCCATTGTTGGCGTCTGTGCTCCTAAACCACGGTAATGGCCAGCGCTCCTGTATCCCAGCGCCGCCCACGCCTCGAGGTTGAAATCCTCAGCATCGGTGATGAGAAAACCGCCCTCTGCTGCATTCAGCGCCAGTTGCCAGCTATCGCCGTAGAACCGTCGTCTACTGGCGCCGTCAGCAGGTGTGCCTCCCTGGCCAGCAGCGAGACTCACTTCCACGTGACCGGACGGCTCGCGCAGCACGGCTGCGCTCTGGAGGCTGCGTGCGAAAGCGCTCAGCAGCGCCCGGTTGAGGTGGATGCGTCCTTTCTTGCCGACATGCGGGAAGGTCCACAGCACGGCGTCGAAGGCCTCGCCTCTCAACGGCGACTGCTCCAGCGCTGTGGCGTCAACGCCGTGCACGACGTCCACGCCGCGTTCCGATAGCTCGTCCAGCGAGGGCCCTGCACCCCAGACGCTGCGAGCTTCATCTGCTGTCTCTAGGCTAGTGGCCACCACCCGCACCCCGTCGCCGCTCGTCTGCTGCACGTGGCGGCGACAGAAGGCTGCGGCGAGGGAGAAGTTGCCTTCGCCAAGCAGCAACACTTTTGCGCCGCCACTGGCGAAGCGCTGTGGCAGTGCACGGTCAGGACATGCTGAGAGCGACGCTGTGCTGCGGACTGCGAGGGATACGATGCTGCGTACGGCAGCCAGCCTTGATGGCAAGCGACTGGCGAAGGCGTGTGGCGTAACGACGCCACGCTGTCCCGCCTGTGCATGCTGTCTTCACTCTGAGAGGCAGACATCACACGCTGCTGTGCGATGGCGAGCATCGTGTGTCCTGGCGAGAGGCTGCGTCACAGCAGCGAGGTGGTCGCTGGCGTTGGCACCTACGTCAGGGAGAGCGACGGCGCAGTGTGCGCGGCTTTGGCAGGCGTGGCGAGCCTCGTGCCGGCTGCTGGTGATGAGCGCCTGCCCACAGCAGAAGTGCGGCGGGGACGCACAGCCGCCGCACTTCCACAGCCTGGCTCGGTGGTCATCGCCCGTGTGAAGACCGTCACTCCCCGACTCGCCTCCTGTGATGTCGTGTGCGTCAACGGCGCAGCTGTGGACCAGGCGTTCTCGGGCATCATACGACAGCAAGACGTGCGTGCCACGGAGATTGACAAAGTCGTGCTGTATGAGTGCTTCAGACCAGGCGATGTCGTGCGAGCTGCGGTGCTGTCTCTTGGCGACCAACGCAGCTATTACCTGTCGACTGCTTCGCCGGAGCTGGGTGTTGTCTACGCGCTCAGCGCCAATTCAGGGCAGCCGCTGAAGGCCATAGATGCACACACGCTCGAGTGTCCAACGACAAGGACGCGGGAGCCACGCAAAGTTGCAGCCTGAATTGTAATTCATGCGTGATTTTCAACCCAAGCGCGCTCGCAGAAATCCCATGGGATGGTGCTACACTCTCTGTGGCGTCTTTACGGCGCAGCTGCCGCCTTCTCCGCTGCGGCCTTCATTGCGCGCACTGCCCCCGAGATGGCGCTTGCACCACCGTCCGGGAACGGCGCCTTTCGCTGGTCCTCCGGCACGTCATCGCGGTACCTCCAGTCCATGGAGTACGAGACTCGAGTCGCGCCGCCCTCGGCCATAGCCTCGTTCAGCACCATGCCCTCCAGGCACGGGTCACTCAGCATCTTGAAGCGCACCACGCCGCTGGCCTTGTCAGGGGCGGTCTCCCACGTTACCAGCTCGTGGATGTCTGCTCCGCGCATTGCCTGGAACATTAAGCGCTCCACGCCCTCCACGCCGCCCTTGTCACTCACAATGCGGACGTTGGAGATACCGGGCACGGAGCGCTCGGGGTGGTACACCTGGGGCCACGCGTGGAAGTCAGTACCAGAACTCTCTACCAGTACACGGTAGTTGTGGACCGTCAAGGTGTGCCTTCTCCTCGAGCAGACGCCACACCACGGAGAAAGGTGCAGCTACCAGCTCCGTGTGGGTGGCGCTTGCAGCCTGGCGGGAAGCCATTATCGTGACAGAGGCGCGCAGGCGGTGGGAGGGGTGGCGACCACCCTGAGGGTTGCAGGCCGTGTGCCCGGGGACTCGCAGCGCGAGCCCTAGCATACACCGTGCCGGCGTGGCGAGTGTATGCCTCGAAGGGAGTGCGAGGGCGACTGCTGTGGATGGACGCGGGGAGGACTCGGCGAAGAGTGGAGCCAGAACACAAGTCACTACTGTAGCCAGAACACTATCGATTTATGAAAGCATTTCAACCCAAGCGCGCTTGCAAGAATGTGCGGATGTCCTTCAGCTCGTCTGGATGGGCGCTGTGTGCCATCTGATATGTGCTCCAGCTCGCATTGACACCCAGCTGCTTCAGCCGGTCATAGCTCCGTCTCCCGTACTCAGTGCGTACAACAGGGTCCATCGTGCCGTGATAAAAGTTCACGGTTGTCGCCTTGCCGCCCTCACCCAACGCCCCGGGATAGTCCGCGGCGAACGGCAGCCAGGTGGACAGAGCAAGAATGCCGCCCAGAGGCTGTGTGCTGCGCAGACCGGTGTGCAGCGCCACGGCGCCGCCCTGAGAGAAGCCTGCCAGTATGATGCGACTCGGCGACACTCCAGCGGCAACTTCGGCGGCGATGAGCGACTCCACGTACGCCACAGAAGCGTTCATTCCTGCAGCGTCCTCCTTGTTGTCGATGTCACTCAGGCTGGCGATATCGAACCACGCGGTCATGGTCATGTTCCCATTCAGCGTCACAGGGCGCATGTGCGCCGTCGGGAAGACCATTCTCGTGCCCGGCAGTGCAGGAGCAAATTCGCTGGCAGCGTCAGCCCACCCAGCCCCGGTGTCTCCGAGGCCATGCAGCCAGATGATCGAGCTGTTATGCGGCGCTGTTGGAGTCACGACGATGGGAGCGCGAGCAGGCTTATATGCGCCGCTTGACATGAGGACACCTAGAGCAGCAGCCTTGAAGCGCGTGTTCCGCTCCGCCCGAGCGCGCAGAGCTGACGAGTTGGTGTAGCGCGCGGCCGTATGCAGCATCCGCGGAGGCGGGACCGATCGTGCTCGGGGCCCCGCCTCCTGCCAGTCTTTCGCCCGTCGCCAGACTCAGCTCATGGCTGACGACCGCCTGGATGTGGACAGCTTATTCGGTGTGCGCGGCAAGAATGTGGCAGTCACAGGTGGAGCAACCGGCATTGGCTTGATGATTAGCTCAGCGTTTGTGCGGAACGGCGCGGTCGTTTACATCACTTCCCGCAACGCGAAGAACTGCGACTCCGTCGCCGAGTCGCTTACTGCCGCTGGTCCAGGACGGTGCTTTGCACTTCCAGAAGACTTGAGCACAGACGCGGGCTGCAAACGCTTTGCTGCACGCCTGAGCGATGCTCTTTCTGGCTCTGGGCTGGACGTCCTGGTCAACAATAGCGGCGTAGCATGGGGCGAGCCGTTCGAGTCCTTCAGCGAGAGGGGCTGGAAGCACGTTATGGCTGTCAACGTCGAGGCCGTGTTCAACACGACACGCGCCTGCCTTCCTCTTCTTGAGCAGTCGAAACACTCGCCCGCGCGCGTCATTAACGTGGGCTCCATCGCCGGCTTGCGCCCACAACCTGTTGACACGTGGAGCTACGACGTAAGTAAAGCGGCAGTGCATCATCTAACACTGAAGTTAAGCGGCATGCTGGCCAGCAGACCCAGTGGTGCCGCAATCACAGTCAATGCGCTCGCGCCGGGGTACGTGCCGAGCAAGATGAGCAAGCAGCTGGACAGATACGAGGAGATGCAAGGCATATCGGAGCGAATCCCGCTTCGCAGGCTGGGCAAGGCATCAGACATGGCAGGTGCTGCGCTGTACCTGGCTTCAGAGGCAGGGGCTTGGGTGACAGGCATCGTGCTGCCTGTCGACGGTGGCTTCCTCGCCAAGCTTTAATCTTTATGTTGTATCAGAAGGCGGCAGGAAGAGGGGTGCTGGCCGGTGAGGAGGGTAGGCTATCCCCTTGTCCAGGTCCCTGCCATGGGCTGGGGCCTGCCCTCCGACAAGCGAGGTTACGCCCAAAACACCCAAGCCAGGTTGCCACCAAACACAGGGGCTCAGGGATGGGCTCTTCACGCAAAGCGAAGGCTCGCAAGAAGTCCGTGCACACTAAAGTCCGAGTTGGCATCAAGAAGCCCGTGAAACCTCCAGCCGCAGTGCTGCTGCCAGGGACAGAGCAGACGACGTCGTGGGCGAAGCGGCAGACACTGGAGACGAACTACAAGTCACTGGGCCTCGCGCTCGACCCGAACGGGGCACGCGGGCGCTCAGCGCCAGTGCAGAAGCCGCCTGCCGACGCAGACGGCGCGCCCACACTGGGCTCGCTGGCCAAGACAGACGAGGAGGAGCTGCGTGTAGTCACCGGCGGGCGCCTCGCAAGAGGCAATAGACCGCCGCAGCAGCTAACAGCGACGCAACTGCGCGTGATGGAGGCGTTAGTAGCAGCACACGGGGACGACGTGGGGGCCATGGCGCGAGACATCAAGCGCAATGCTTTGCAACATAGCGAGGGCAAGCTGCGCGTCATGCTGGACGCGTACAGGGAGCAGAACAGCGAGGTCACACGCAAATTCAGGGCGCCCATCAAGCGCTTGTGATAGATCATTCATAGCCACGACAATTCATGCGTCCGTGCTGGCTTTGTGAGAGAGACTCGGCCGCTCTGGATGGCATCCAGCGCGCTTCTGCTAAACTGGAGGCTGTCTGACAGCCTGCCGAGGAAGTTGACGAGCGCGATGACCTCGTTGCGCTGCAGGGCCGGCATCGTGAGCGGCTCGTCCGGGAACAGGACCTCCAGAGCTGTGGCCAGACCCAGAGTCTGCAGCTTGCCCCACAGGCGGCACTTCTCGCAGCCGACGCAGCCCATCACCGCACTTATGTTCCGGAAGTAGCCCCTCATCTCATCCTGCGGTCACACGGAGCAAGAGGGAGTCAGCAGGTGGATAAAACTTGCGCTTTGCTCTCCGTCCGGTTCGCACCTTGACTTTGTGCCCATCAAGTCCTGTGAACATGCTCGTCTCATCGAACGGCACAGCGCACGAGTCAAGCAGCGCAGATGATGTGAGCAGTGTGCGCAATCGCTCGGCTGTCGCTCGGTCCTCGTCTGCAAAGCCGGTGCTGTAATCAGCAGCCAGGAGGAACGGCCTCGCCTTGGTGACCGCCCGCAGCACGAAGGAGGTGACGAAATACAGGTTCTCCAGCCGGTCGGGATGGGAGCCCACTCGGTCCCAGAACACCCCGTAATCGGGGCCCCACACATCGCCTGCGCCGATGCCGCTGCCCCTCTGCAGCAAGTAGTCAGCCGCGATGTGCGTGCTGATGCTTGCGTGCAGCCCACTGATGAGGCGGTAAAACACGCGCGTCTCCTCGTGAGGCGCTGCCTGCCCGGCGGCGCACAGCCCGCCGCCCTGGCCTGCGAAGCAAGGCTGTGCGTAGATGGCGGTCCACACTCGGTGCGCGTGCTCCCCAGCGTAGCCCGTGTACCGCTCCGGATTGAGGCGCAGGTTCACATACGTCGCGCCGGCGTCTGCGTCCTGAACCGCCTCATTGTCTGCCGTCCACGGGTTATCGCGCTGTCCCCAGGCAGCCACCATCGTGCGCGTCTCCATCCCGTTGTCCTTGTTCACCAGCCCCTCCACTGCGTTCAGCTGCGCCTCCTGGATGCCCGCTGCCGACTGGTCACCCACGCACTCCGCCGTCTGTGGCGTGAGAGGCCCTCCCTGAGGTGCTTCCACATCCACCCCAAGCTCTGGCGCACGCCACGGCACAGGCACCTCGTCCGCGGGGCACTCGCACACGCTGCAATCAGGCAGCGCGCACATGCCGTCCTCCGGCCTGTTGACGCAGCGGCTGTGGCGTCAGGGGCCTTTGTTTCCGGGCAGTTGTTTGGCACACGCACCAGAAGTGGCAATGCCCATACAGGTTCACTCTGAAGTAGCGGAAGAAGGGTGTCTTGACAAGCTCCGACAGCAGCGGGTGGAGCAGCTCCTGAGCACACAGAGCCGTCAGCCGGGTCTCAGACGAGACCTCCTCCACAGAGCTTCCGCGGACCTCGTTGACACTGTCTAGCGCTGCCGGCGCGCACTGCTGCGCGGTGGTCGTCAGCCGCTGTGGCTGCAACAAGCTGGTGAGGTTGCTCTCAAGCACCGTCGCGCGCGACAGCGCAGCAGGCACCAGCACTTCGCTCCACAACTGCACAAGGTAAGCAACAACGGCCGCGAGCGCTGCCAGTGAAAGCAGCGCCCGCGCATGAGACTGCGTCCTACGCGCAGCACTCATGACAGACACATAGGACTACCGAAGCGGATCTACTTTTCTTTCACTGCAGGTTCTCGTACGTCGCTTGTCCTTGCAGCGCTCTCCTAAGCGCGAGCATGACGCGCTTCAACGGTGGCTCCTTGTGCTCAGCATTTGCAATCATCGTCTCCTCAATGGCAGCTTCCCAGCCGAAGGTGCAGAGGCCTGACAGGAGCGCCATTGTCATGATGGCCCACCGGAAGTTGGCGTCTGGCAAGGCGATGAGATCGAACGTGCCCAGGACGAAACGGGAGCCGCTGAAAATGAGAGCCACGGTGCATGCAAGCAGCACCAACCAGCAGACGGTGAACGGCAAGTTGGTGTACTGCGGCTGGCGGAACGGACGTGAGATGGCCAGAGCTGCAGCCAGCCACAGATACTGTGCGTTAGCCAGCAGCCACACAGTGGTGTTCTCATAGCTCGGCACGATGGCTGAAAACGCCTCAGTGCATGCGATGCACTGCCCCGACGGGGGCAGCAGCGGGCACGTGCTCTGCGTGATAGTGGGCACATACGTGGTGTCGCAGCACTGGAAATCTTGCGGCTGGAACCAGCACTGACCCCGCGTGAGCGCGCGTATGGCTAGCTGGAACGCGAGGTTGATGCACATCTGGCCAGACACGGAGGCGACGACGCTCCAGTGCAGCAGGGTGGCGCACGGCCGGCGACTAGTGAGCTGGTGGTACGCCCGCGTCTGGGGGAGCAGCGCGGAGAGCGGGAGCACGACGAGGAGGTCAACCCAGAGGAACTCGTACTCGCTGAGGTACGAGTTGGCAAGATTCATTTGCAGACTGCAGCTGAACTGCACCGCCGCGTACAGCGCCATGAACTTGAACACCTGGAAGCTGGTCGCCAGCGCCGCGCGGCCTTCAAGAAGAAGGGTGATCGCACTCGTGATGTCTGCATTCTTGCTCGTGAATGGTGCGGCCACTGACGCTTCCGCGTCAGCGGTGAGCGAAAGACCCACATCTGCGGCTTTCAGCGCGGCACTGTCGTTTGCGCCATCGCCCACGAATGCAGTGAAATCGCCACGCTCAATGAAGAGGCCAACCACGCCCTGCTTCTGATGTGGTTGGAAGCGAGCAGCCACAACGAGGCGGGGAAGCACCGCGTGCAGCGCCTCTGGCGCGCCGCTGTCAGCTGCTGAAGTCAAGGCGTCGAAACCAGCGCCGCTGGCGACGAAGCGATAGGCATCACAGTCAGGGCCCAGGGCGGTTGCAGCGTCCACCACATGATCAACCGTGCCGGGCGCGTGCCCGAGAACCGTGAAGCAAGCCTCCGGGCGCCCACCATTTGCTGACGGAGCAGCATCCACGAGGACGCAGACGACATCTCGGCCAACAATGTTAGCTGCCCGCGCCACAGTGACTGCAGTGCGAGCGTGGTCGCCAGTCACCATGACGCACTTGATGTCTGCAGCCTGGAGCGCCGCGATGACGCCTGCACTGCTGGGCTTGAGCTGGTTCTCAAGGACGACCAAGCCGCAGAAGCGCAGCTGGCCGTGTCCCTCTGCTTTTTCGCGAGTCAGGCCTCCTGCAGCAGCAGCTGCTGCTTCGCTGGGCGCCAGCACGCGCTCAGCCGCGCCCAGCACTCGATATCCTAGTCCCGCGTACCGCGCAAGGACAGCCTCGAAGTCAGCAGGCACACTGGAAGGAAGGCACAGGCGCAACACTGCCTCTGGGGAGCCCTTGACCAGGACTCGGTGCGCGTCATTCAAGAGCGCTCCCGTGCGCGGATCAGTGAGCGTCACACACGCCGCCATGCGCGCGTACTCGCTGTTGAAGTCAAACACCTGCGTCTGTGTGGCGCACACGCTGCCACTGGGCGCACGCGCTGTGACCGTGCCGTCTGCGCCGCCGGTGTGCAGACTCCATCCCGAGGATTGGAGCATCACCACTTCCAGCGGGTCTCCAACCAAGCTGACCTCGCCATTCGCGGCTTTGAGGTGCCGCAAGGACTGGCATCCAGCCATGACAAGAGCCAGGCCTTCCACCGGGGTGGAAGCACCCGCAACGTTGCACGTGTCGGCGACGCGTGAAGCAGGCACTTCGTCCGTGAACGAAGCCAGCGCCTCGCTGGGTGCAGATGCACATGGTTCTTGAGGTGCAGTGAGAGTGACCACAGGTCGGAGGCCTTGCATGGTGAGCCCGTCGTAGGTGAGCGTGCCCGTCTTATCGAAGCACACGCGAGCGATGCGTCCCGCCATATTGACTCTGTTTGGTGCGATGCAGAAAATGGCGCGCTTACGCAGCCGGCTTACAGCCGTGGCGACGCCCACCATCATGGTGGCTGGCAACGCGGGCGGGACCGCGATGGAGACCATGTCCAGCGCAGACGCGATTGTGAAGCTCTTGCCCTGCTGCAAGGCGTGCACGCAGGACGCAATACCGCCAGCCAGGGCCATGGGCACGAGGACGTAGCCCACAAAACGGTTGCCGTCCCTGGTCAGGTCCATTCGCCCCGCGCGCGGGAACAAGATGCTCCGGATGAGACGCCCCTTCTCGGTGGCGAAGCCAGTGCGCGCCACGCGTGCAAGGACAGCGCCGCCGGCAGGTGTGCGCGTCTGCAGGACACGCGTGCCTCCCGAAAGCAGCGCCTTGGCAGGAATGGGGGCGCCGCCTGGCAGCGCGGCCGTCTTTGCCACCGGCACAGACTCGCCCGTCAGCATGGCCTCGCTGACGAGGCATTCGCCCGACACGAGGATAGCATCGCATGGCAAATCCATGTTCTCTTCCACGCAGAAAATGTCGCCCGGCACCAGTTGGGTGGACACCACCTTTTCGAGGGCGCCCATGCCTCGTTGGACGCCCACCAGCGCTTCGTGGTGGCTAAGATCACGCAGACGTGCGAAGTTCTGGCGGCTGATGACGAGCGAAATGCAGGCTGCGAGGAGAGTGATGAGGAAAACGATGAGGCTATACTTCCAGTACTTCTGCAGCAGCCACTGGGTGCACGAGAAGAGCTGGAAGAACACGAATGGGTTGAGCACCTCGTCCGTGAGCTGCTGCCACACCTTTGGCATGGGCACATCAATCAAGTTTGCACCGTGCCAAGCGACGCGCTGCGCCACTGACTCCGGCTCAAGGCCCTGCGTGAAGGCCAGTCCTTGCGCAAGGGCATCCGAGAGGGGGTCAACCGGCTCCTCCAGCAGGAACGCGTCGCTAGGGGGGTTGTAGCAGAACCGGGCATGTCTGAAATCCGCGCAGCGCACAGTGCCTGCATCTGGACGCGGCCCAGGTCGCGTAGCGACGCGAACATTGTGCTGCGACCCATCCTCGCAGAAGATAAGCAGCGCTGGCGCGTCTGCCAGGGCACAGCGCTCCGTTGTACATCTTGCAAACCAGCCAGGAAACCAGACACAGGCGAGAGCACACCCGGACGCGAGCACGAGGAAGACGCCCATGAAGCCGAAGCCCTTCTGCACAGCCGTGAGCGTGAACTCCGGGTCGCGCGGGTATAGGTAGCCCGCGACGCCGCACGCTGCCAGGCACAAAACACCGCCGAGCGCGAATGCATACCGCCTCGGCTGTGACGGAGCTCGCCCGCAGAGAGCTAGCACCGAAATCTCAAGTGCCTGCTCCGCGCCGGGACAGTCGCTGGGTGTGTGTAGGCCGGGGCGTCGACCCTTGGCGCCCTTCTCACGCAGTTCCTTCTCCTCCTTCGAGAAGAACGTCCATACGGCGCCGGTTCCAGAAGGCACACGAATGGAGACGTCGCTGTCGTGGCCGTTGCTATTATGGCCGTTGTGCACGAGCCGGGCGAGCTCGCTGTCCTCTCCTCCTTTAGCCATTGGCGCTATTGCAAAGTGGAGCGCCTTTCACACAAGCAGCACGCAGCAGCAGTGACCCGCATTGTGGTGGAGTGGCAGCGTCCTGCGCGACGGCTCGCAATCTGCGAACGGCGCCTGACTTAGGCACTGCCCATATAGTCGTCTCCCTTCCCCGCAAAAGTCTAGTCGTTTAGTCGCGGCTGTCGCCGGCAATAGTCGCCACGTGGCAGGCAAAAGTCGCGCCTGCGGCGGGCTCTTGC
>Ga0164297_10003281_pt1 | contig 15168 bp, 16 predicted proteins | sample GEODES058metaG_FD_113539 | JGI IMG/M metagenome (GOLD analysis project Ga0164297, IMG submission 113539) | Dystrophic lake water microbial communities from Trout Bog Lake, Wisconsin, USA - GEODES058 metaG | ecosystem: Environmental > Aquatic > Freshwater > Lake | place: USA: Trout Bog Lake...
GAAGCAGTCGATTGCGAATGGCGAGTATAAGATCGATTACGGCAAATTGGCAGATGCCATGGTCGGAGCCGATATCCTGAATCCAGGAAATGCCAAGTAAGACGTGCTAACGGCCTAACAGGCTTGCTAACGCTGAAGTAAGACACTGAGGTACCGCTCGATGAATGTCGAGCGGTCTCAGCGCTGCGTGCGTTCTAATCGTCCGACTTGCGAGGGGTGGAGATTTAAGCCGCGCCTTGCCGATGATGATCGGCTACAAACTTAAAATTCGTTTCCTGTTCGATGTGGTTCTCCATCGCAACCCGCAGAACCGCGGCCGTATCACGCGCCTCGTTTGAGAGTTCTGTCCCGTCAATATGTGAGATTGTGGTCATCAATCTCACACTGTTTGTTGCAAAAGCAGCGTCGCATCCTGTCAGATCGTCATAAGTGAGCGGTGCTTCAACGACGTTCCATCCGAATTGATGCGCTAAATCTAACGTCAGTCCGCGCATGACCCCGGGACGGATAGCTCCAGTCAGGGGCGGTGTTTTCAGCACGTCCTGTTTTACAATGAACAGGTTGGCCATCGCAGTCGAAGCAATATTTCCTTCGATCTCAAGCATAAGCGCGTCATCGGCGCCTTTTGATCGGGCTTCTCTCATGGCGAAGACCTGATCAAGATAGGCAAGAGATTTCATCGACGCTAAGGGTGACGTCGCATTACGCCGGATTGAAACCGTCGCAAGACGCACGGCACTAAAAGCCATTGATGGCGTCCACGGTGTTCGTGTGGCGAAAATCACTGGCTTTCGTTCGTCAGGCGGCAAGAGTCCTCTTGGACCTTGCCCTCCCGTGACCGTAAGGCGAAGAATACTTGGCGTGTGATCGGCTTCTGCAAGCTCATTGAGTGCCGCGATAATCGTTTTACGATCAACCCCGATGCCGAGGCGGCTTGCGTCAGCCGCTACACGGGCAATGTGCTCTTCAAGCAGATAGGGACGTGCATTAAAACTTAGGAGCGTTGTGAAGACCCCTTCGCCAAGCAAGAGCCCGCGATCCGACAGTGAAATTTGCTCTTTCATAGGATCAATAATCTTACCGTCAAACCAAAGCATTGGTGCCGAACTCGCTCGAAAGGGTCAGGAAATTTTGGATCAAGGGATACCCATAATCAGTCAGGATTGATTCTGGGTGGAACTGGACGCCGAATGTCGGATGCGTCCTATGCGCCAATCCCATAATTTCTCCTGACGATGAGCGCGCCGTAATCCGAAGCGGTAAGGGCTCCTCGTCAGAAAAATCAACAATGAGCGAATGATAACGACCGACAGAAAATGGGGACGGAAGTCCACGAAAAACCCCGGTTCCATCATGGTCAATCAAAGACGCGCGGCCATGCATTGGCTCGCTCGCGCGGCGGATTGTTCCACCAAAACCAGCGCCGATACATTGGTGACCGAGACAGATCCCGAGAAGTGGGATTTGACCCGAAAAACGTTCGATGAGTGAAAGCGATATCCCTGCTTCAAAAGGTCCGCAGGGGCCGGGGGACAATATGATAGCCTCGGGATTTAAGTCTTGGATGGCATCAAGCGTCACTTCATTATTGCGGCGCACCAGAACTGTTTGCTCAAGCTCAACACAATAGCGCGCGATATTGAAGACAAAACTATCATAATTGTCGATGATCAAGATCATGAGCCTCGATCCTTCTCATGTGGCTTTCGAAATGCTTCCTTGATACGCTGCGCTTTGACGAGGGTCTCTTCATACTCTGAATTCGGATTGGACAGCGCCGTTATGCCGCCACCAGCATGGAAATAGGCTGTTTGCTCTGAAAAGGTCACTGTTCGAATTGCCACATTGAGCGTCATATTTCCGGTAAAAGACAACGCACCAATTGTGCCGCAATAAACGCCACGTGGTATGGCCTCAAGCTCAGCAATAGCTTCCATAGCCTTGATTTTCGGAGCGCCAGTGATGGACCCACACGGAAATGTAGCTTTGATAAGATCAATCCCGCTACAATCGTCGCGTAGCTGGCCTGTTACAACCGACACGAGATGATGGACAGACGCATAGGTCTCAAGGCCACACAAGACAGGAACTTTGACAGTGCCTGCCTTTGACACGCGCGAGAGGTCGTTGCGCAAAAGATCAACGATCATCGTATTTTCAGCACTATCCTTGACTGATTTTCTTAGAGCCTCTGCAAGCTCATGATCCTTTTGAGGATTGTCGTCGCGCGGCGCTGTCCCTTTGATGGGGCGTGCTTCGATCTGTCGCTGTGTCACGCGGAGAAACAGTTCCGGCGAGTTCGAAGCGATTTGGATACCACAAAGATCAAGATAGGCACCAAACGGTGCTGGACTGAGATCGCGCAGGTTCGCGTAAAATGAAAAGGGATCGTAGCCTGTCGGCAGTTGTGCGGAAAATCGGTGCGCCAAGTTTGCTTGAAAAAAATCACCGGACAGAATTCGCTCTTGGATTTCACTGACCGCATTCTCGAACTGATGTCGAGACATCGTTGATTGAACATCCTCAATGGGCGGATTGGTCGCCAAAACCGGAGATGCTTGGTCGATCTTTTCGAGATATCTTTGAAGGCGGGCATTGGCACGTCTTAGCTGCGCATTCCGCTCTGTCTCTGGAAAACCCGATGACAACAGGAAGCTCCTGTTGGCGCGATGGTCATGAACAAAAACAGTATCGTAAAATCCAAACGCGAGATCGGGAATGTCTGCTTGAGCGATTGGAAATCTCTCAATGGCTTCCAGAAATCGGGCTGCTTCATAGGCGATGAAGCCAATCGCCCCGCCAGCAAAGGGAGGCAGACGCGGATTATCGGGTATATGAAATTGATGAAGGAGAGTTTCGAGCGCATCAAAAGCGGAGCCGTGAAGCGGCTCGTCATTCCAGAAAGCCTTGCCGTCGAGGACAGAAAAAATACCAAAGGGATCCGAGGCGACATAAGAGTATCGCCCCAGTCCTTCCGCATCACGCGAGCTGTCCAAAAAAACAAAGCCCGGCTCATAGCGTAAAGCCAATGCGACCGCAAAGGGGTCGCGAGGCGCGAGCTCTTGAAAGACAAGCGGGAGGTCTGACATTCTGGTGCTCGGGATAAAAGCAGAAGTATTCGCCATTGGCACGGACAATGGCGGACAAAACCTGTGTGCGTCTTGTCCGATCACGTCAGTTTTTGGCTCAATCCTAGCCTATGATTTTTCCCAACCAGCCTTTTTTACCCTCGGGAGCCGCCTCATCGTGATGCGGGCCAACAAGGGCGCTGAATTTTTCAAAAAAGTCACCGGCGAGTTTTTTCGCCGTGGCATCGATCAGCCGACCGCCCAGTTGGGCCAATTTGCCACCGATGTGGGCTTCGACCGTATAGGTCAGCAATGTGCCATCCCCGTCAGCAGCTAACGCGACTTTCGCTCCACCTTTTGCAAATCCGGCTGCGCCGCCTGAGCCTTCGCCCGTAATGGTGTAACCATTTGGCGGGTCAAAGTCCGAGAGTGTCACTTTGCCAGAAAATGATGCTTTGACCGGGCCGATTTTGAGGGTGACCTTTGCGGTCATCTCGTTTTCAGAGGTTTTCTCGATGGTTTCGCATCCAGGAATACATTGCTTCAAGATTTCAACGTCGTTAAGCGCCGCATAGACGGTTTCTCGTGACGCTTCAATGCGCTGCGTTCCAGTCATGTCCATGGCAAATTCCCCTCCGGCTTTTCTTGATCGGAGTCTGTTTAGCGCGTCGGCACGCAAGGCACCAGTTCTCCCATCCTGCTAATTTTAGGATGATGTTGGAGACACAATACCGACTTCAACAATATGAAGCCAATCTGCCAGCAATGGCCACGGCAATAAAATTCGGTGCGTTGTTGCAGGCAGAATATCTGCGGTGAGATGGTCAAGCCACTCGCCTGTGAGTGAGAATTCCTTCGCAAGATCCGCAGCTTCGATGGGATGGTCCATCATGCGCATCGTTGGGAGAGGGGGAGATTGAGGCCAAGAACCGGAAATTCTGTCATGAAACGACACCCAATGGCGTCCTGACAGATGAGTCTTGATCGCGTTGAGATCCTCTTTTGCTCTCACAGCATCTTCGTGATGAAACAAATGTTGGCCTAAGACATTTGCGTACATGACGGCATGATCGGGATAGGATTCGAGCAACTGCTCTACGTCTTGGATCAGATTGCGCCGCTGAAAGGTCAATGAAGTGCCTGTTCGCGCCAAAGCCAAGCCGTGGTTCAGCCGAAAGAGAAACGGCGCGAGGGGGTCAAAATCAATAGCAACAATTGATATGAAGTTGGTTAGGATTGACGATGGAAGGCACCAACCCGCACTAGGTCCCATGAGCAGGAGCTTTCGGTCGGAGGTCTCCATCCAGTCAGGTTCTGAGCGAGCGCTGATCGGAAGCCGCTCCAGTGACGGGACCGACGCAAGGCCCGCCAATGCCAAACCGGCCCGCCACTTGGCGTAAAAAGTGCCCCTTCGTAGGGATCCCGTCCGTCAGACATAGACGCAATCAAGACGCAAGATATTTTGCAAAATGAGAGAGGGTTCTTGAACGCGCAAGGGCCGCGCTTTCGGCGTTAAACGCTGCACGGTGGTCGCAGTTAAAGCCGTGGTCCGCTGGATAAACATAGACCGGGACATCGGGGCGTGCAGTTTCGAAGGCTCGGACACCTTCCATTGGAATATGGGCGTCGAGTTCGCCAAAATGAACGATTGTAGGTGCCTTCGGGGCAGAATCCTTCATGCCGGGGACACCGCTTCCATAATAGCCAGAGGCTGCTGCTATGCCCGCCATTTGGCAAGCCGCGGCATAGGCTAGCGTGCCGCCCAAACAATATCCAACGACACCCACTTTGCCACCTTGGTGGGCGAATACGACCGCCGCCTCAATATCGGCCATCATCGCGCTGCGATCTGCGCTCATCGCAATAGCTCGACCGCGGTTCATCTCTTCGGGACCGTAGCCAACGTCAAAATTTTTCTCCGAGCGGTCGAAGATTGCTGGCGCAATCGCGAGATAGCCCTCGGCGGCGTAAGAGTCGGTGACGGCACGAATATGGGCATTAACGCCGAAGATTTCCTGAATAACGACCACTCCACCCTTTGGGGTGCCGATGGGGCGTGCAACATAGGCTGAGAATGTCACGCCGTCTTTGGCGGTCAAATTGATTGTTTCGCCCATTTGGAATCTCCTGTCACGGTCCGTTGACTTTTCAAGCCATTAACTGTCGCCGAGTTCGGCGACAATAGCGGCGACAACGCGGGGATCGGTAGGCTCAACTATTGTCGGGAAAACCGCAGCCAGCCGACCATCTCGCCCGATGAGATATTTGTGGAAATTCCACCGCGGCGTCTCTGACGGCTTTTGCTCGGCGGCCCAGCGGTAAAATGGGTGGGCTTCTACCCCTTTCACCGTCTGTTTCGCAGCTATTGGAAAGGCTGCGTGATATTGACCCTGAGCATAAGCCATGATTTCGGCTGCGCCGCCTGGCTCTTGACCGCCGAAATCATTGGATGGCACCGCGACGATAACCAAGCCACGGCTACCAAAGCGATTATAGAGTTGTTGAAGCCCCTCCATCTGACCTGCAAATCCACATTGCGACGCGGTATTTACAACGAGAACCGGCTTTCCTTTGAAATCGGCAAGCCGAATATCGCCTCCTTGGACACCCGGAAAGGAAAAACTATAGCCGTTTACGGCAGTAATATTTGCAGCACTCAGCGGCAGAGGAGAGAGGATCATTCCTGCAAAAAGGGCCAGACTGCGGCGACGGGTCATGTCACTCATCAAAACCTCCTTACTATGGTTCGACATTTAATATGGGTATGTTACGGCCCATTTGGATAACCGGATCGGATCCTATGTCGCGTTCTCGCCTAGCAGTGACGAGCTCAGCCTATCGCGAAACGGGCCTTTAAGCCTATAAACTGCATCATGAATCGTTTGACCCAGTCTCATTTTGACACGTCCGGACGCCGCATGGGCGGTTATGGGCGGACGCTTGTCATGGGCATTCTCAATGTAACTCCGGATTCGTTTTCAGATGGCGGCCGATATAACGCTGTTGAAGCCGCAGTAGCTCATGCTCTGGCGATGGAGCAAGAGGGCGCCGACATCATCGATATTGGCGCGGAGTCAACCCGCCCTGGTCACACAAAGATCGACACGGCCACAGAGTTAGCCCGCATCATGCCTGTGATCGAAGCATTACGAGGCCGTGTCGCGGTTCCGATTTCCATTGATACAACGAAAGCAGCCGTCGCAGACGAAGCACTTCGGGCAGGGGCCTCAATTGTCAACGATATATGGGGACTCGTGGCAGACCCGCGCTTGGCAGAGCTGGCCGCGCGTCATGAGGCGGGCCTCGTTGTCATGCATAATCGGGAGGAGATTGATGCGTCGATTGACATCGTTGCGGATTTGAAGAATTTCCTCCGTCAGTCACGAGATCGCGCCTTTTTGGCCGGAGTTCCTCAAGCGAGGGTGGCTCTCGATCCTGGAATCGGGTTTGGCAAGACGCTTGAGCAGAACTATCAGGCGCTCGCTCATTTGGCCGAGCTCAAGGAGCTTGAGTGTCCTCTATTAGTTGGAGCATCACGCAAATCACTGATTGGAAAAATAGTCACGTCAACACCAGAGGAGCGTCTGCCCGGAACAATTGCCCTGCATACGGCTGCAATTTTGAACGGTGCAGAAATTATACGCGTACATGATGTAAAAGAAGCTGTTCAGGCCGCTCGCGTCACGGATTTTCTGAAAGAATACCAATGAGTGTAATCAACATTACTGTAAAAAAGCTGTCACTTTTCGCTTATCATGGCGTCAATGATGAAGAGCAGCGCATCGGACAGCGCTTTTATGTCGATTTAGATCTTGCTGTGACGGGGGTGACAGCAACTGATACGGATAAATTGGCAGGTACAATTTCTTACGAAGATGTTATTCACTGCGTTGAGTATGCGTTTTTGAGTGAGAAATTTAGGACAATTGAGCGTGCGGCGAAAGTTGTGATCAACGCGGTCATGGCGAAGTTCCCAACGATTGAATTTTTGAAAGTGACAGTTCACAAACCGTCTGCGCCGGTCGCGGCGATTTTTGATGATGTTGCTGTGACACTCGAAGCGCGCCGAAATGGCTGACGTCGTTTTGAGTCTTGGAAGCAATATTGGTGTTGCAGCCGATCACATTGCAGATGCAGTGCGTCGCTTGCGAGCTGATCCTGATTTATTCGTTCTCGCAATCTCGAGACTTTATCGCACTAAGCCCATCGGCCCTGTCGAACAAAATGATTTTATCAATGTCGCGGTGCGCCTCAAAACCAGCCTATCGCCGAACGATTTAATGAAAAAATGCCTTGGACTTGAAGCAGCCATGGGTCGGGATCGTGTTTCTGCAGTCCGCTGGGGACCGCGGGTTATAGATATCGATATCATTCTCTACGATGATATCACGATGAAAAATGCTGAAGTTGAAATTCCGCATCCGCGCTTCCGAGAGCGGGCATTTGTGCTCGTCCCGATGGCCGAAATTGCCCCAGACAGAATCGTGCAGGGACGAAATTTGCAGGAGCTCGCCGCCTCAATTGATTCAACGGGTGTTGAAGCGCTGACTTCGTAGCCGCGCCTCAAGTCGGTCCGTTCGACCATTTTTGCCACGGCTTTGAGTAACTGGCCGGCCGCTCTGCATTTTTTGCAGATCTGGCGCTTGCCCTTTTCCCTTGATTGTCTCGCTCCGTTAGATCATAAGCAAGCTTATATTAAGCTTTGGTTAGAACCGTCATGTCGCTCTCGCACCGCGAATTAGGCTTTTTGCTGTCTGACACCGCCCGTGCCTTACGCACGACGGTCGATCAAAAAGCGCGCGAGATTGGGATGACGCGTGCACAATGGTCCTTGCTGGTGCGGGTTGAGCGCTGTGAGGGGTTGAAGCAGGCGGATCTCGCGGCGCAAATCGAAATCGCGCCAATCACCCTTGGACGGTTGGTGGATCGCCTCGTCGAGCTCGACCTTGTGGAGCGGCGGGGCGACCCCGAAGACCGTCGTGTTTACCGGCTTTATTTGAAAGACAAGGCACGTGCCGTCCTCGAAAAGCTGGCAATTATGGGCGAGATCGTAATGTCTGAAGCCTTGGCAGGCGTCGATGACGTATCGATCGATGTGATGAGCCGCTCATTGACGAGGATGAAACTCAATCTTGGCGCGCGCCACCGCAGCACCAGCCGCCATGACAGCAAAGGAAACGCGTAATGAGCGACAATATCGAGCCAGTATCGCCAAGAAGCGCAAAACTCAATCGCCGGATTGTATTGCTTGTGGGGGTCCCGATAGCCGTTATCATCATTGCAGGGCTCGTTTGGCTCTGGGGTGGGCGCTATGTCTCGACGGATAACGCCTATGTGGTTGCCCAGAAGGTGATCGTTACGCCATCGGTCGCTGGTCGCATTTTATCAGTTGACGTAAAAGAAGGACAACATGTTCAGCCCGGTGACGTGTTGTTCCGTATTGATCCGGCAACCTATGAGTTAACGCTCAAACAAGCGGATGCGCATCTCGCGCAAACCATCACGGTATTTGAGTCATTGAAACTTTCATTGAAGAGTTTGGATCGACAAATTGATCTGGACCGACAGACGCTAGAATTAAGGCAGGCAGATTCTGATCGTCGAGCTGAGTTACTGGCCTCAAAAGCAACCTCACGAAATGATGTCGACACTGCAGCCCTCGCATTGGTCGCCGCCAGGACATCGCTTGAAGCTTTGGAGCAGAAAAAGGAGGCCATATCGGTCCAACTGCAGAGCAATCCTGACCTCGCTTTGAATGATTTTGCGCCCTATCGCGAAGCAAAAGCAGCTCGAGACAAAGCCAAGAGCGATCTCGATAGCACAATTGTCCGCGCATCGATGGATGGTATTGCAACGCAAGTTCCTTCCATTCAGCTGGGACGTTACGTGGTTCCCGGAACAGCCATCCTTGTGATTGTTGATCAAGGTCATCCGTGGGTGATCGCTAACCCGAAGGAAACCGACCTTACTTATGTGCATGAAGGTCAGCCCGTATCCATCTCAGTTGATACCTATCCGAATCGGACGTGGCACGGGAAAGTTGCGTCTCTAAGCCCTGGCACCGGAGCAGAATTTGCGGTGTTGCCTGCGCAAAATGCGAGTGGCAATTGGGTTAAAGTGGTGCAGCGCGTTCCCGTCAGAATTGAATTTGATGCTGGCTCCAATCTTGCCGACCTGAAGTCCGGTATGAGTGCGCAAGTGGAAATTGATTCCGGTCACAAACGTTCAATGGCGTCGATTTTTGGGTTGTCGGCATCCGCATCCGAGTAAGGGGCAATGACACTATCCGGTTCTGATGGGTTCAAACGTATCGCGCTCACAGTGTGTGTGATGATGGCGACAATTATGCAGGCGCTCGATACCACGATCGCCAATGTCGCCCTGCCTTACATGCAGGGTTCACTTGCAACAACGCAGGATCAAGTGAGTTGGGTTCTCACGTCCTATATCGTTGCTGCGGCTATCATGACCGCTCCGCTCGGATGGATGTCGATGCGTTTTGGCCGCAAGAAACTGTTTATCGTCTGCGCTGCCGGATTTACCATTGCGTCGATGCTGTGTGGCGTCGCGCAAAGCATCGAAGAAATGGTTCTCTTTCGCTTGTTGCAGGGCATTTTCGGCGCTGCTCTTGTGCCTCTGTCTCAAGCTGTCATGCTGGATGCTTACCCTATCGAGCAACGTGGACAGGCTATGGCGATTTGGGGCATGGGTGTGATGTTGGGGCCCATTATGGGCCCCACTTTAGGTGGTTGGTTGACCGAGGTTTTGTCGTGGAGATGGGTTTTCTTTGTTAATCTTCCGTTTGGAATTCTCACTGTTCTCGGACTGTCGGCGATCATGGATGAAACGGCAGCACGAAAAGATATTCCATTCGATTGGTTAGGATTTCTGGCGCTTTCGACAGCCATCGGATCTTTACAATTAATGCTTGATCGGGGCGAACAAGTTGGTTGGTTTGATTCCACTGAAATTGTCATCGAAACTGCGATTGCGGTAGCGGGGCTTTATATTTTTCTCGCCCACGCATTGACCATTCCGCGTCCTTTTATACCCCTTGCGGTTTTCACGGATTGGAATTTTGCGGTTGCTTTGCTTTTGATGTTTGTTGTTGGCATCATTTTGCTAGCCTCCATGGCGTTGATTACTCCCTATATCCAAAACGTCATGGGGTATCCTATCATGGCCGCAGGCGAGCTCTTAGGCGCTCGAGGTATCGGAACATTGGTAGCGATGATGGTGGTAGGGCGTCTTCTCAAAAGTTTTGATGCGCGCCCTTTGGTTCTGGTCGGGCTCCTTTTATCGCTCTGGTCGATTTGGCAAAACGTGTATTTTTCGCCAGAGACGTCAGCTCTCTGGATTGTCGAAACGAGTATTGCGCAAGGATTCGGGCTTGGCTTTATCTTTGTGCCCTTAAACAGTGCTGCCTTCGCGACTTTGCCTGCCGCATTACGCACCGACGGTGTGGCGCTTTGGACGCTTATCCGAAATCTCGGCAGTTCTATAGGCGTGTCGATTGTTATTTCCCAACTTGTATCGGGAACAACACTCTATCGGACCCGGATTGCTGAAACCGTATCACTCTTCGGCCTTGGTATTCCGTTGAGCGGGGTGTCGGACATGCTTGATTCATCAACGGCGCTTGGCCAAGGGATGCTTGAGGGTCTCGTTATGCGGGAAGCGGGGCTGATTTCCTATATGAATGACTATCTTTTGATGTTTTTTGTGACCCTCCTTGCGCTCCCGCTCGTTCTCTTACTCAGAAAACCTGACGGTCAAGCGGCAGCGCCCGCACCAGCTGCGCACGCTGATTAGCGCATGCCGACCAGATGCGCATATCAGCTTTCAGGTCAAAGCCCTTCCAAATCTGGCAAGATAGACTAAACTCTCGCTAAATTCCTTGATTACTGTCTTGAGTCTGGAAGGTGACGATGGCGATTGACGCTGCCCCGACCGTTGAAAATCTCGACGTTCACACGATCAAAGAGGGGCTTTCCAACGGATCGATCCTGCTTGTCGATGTGCGCGAACCCAATGAATTTGAAGCGGGACATATTCCGGGCTCAGTCCTCGTACCGTTGTCAGTTTTTGATGTCGCCGCAATTCCGGAGACTCATGGTCGGCGAATTGTGTTGTCTTGTCGGTCTGGTCGAAGGTCCCTGACGGCTGCGGCGATGGCCTTTGATCAAGGACTTCCGATTGATGCGCATTATGCAGGTGGATTTCTTGATTGGGTCGCTACTGGACAGGTCGTCGAAACCGGAAGTGAGTAACCTGATACGAGCGACAATCTGTCGCTTTCCTTGGTTTCATGCCCTGAGCGTAAATGACGGCATAACCAATTTAATACCGATGAGATGGAGAGTGAAACTATGAGCACAATGAAGTTTGGAATCGGCCAACCCCTCCGTCGCGTTGAAGATGCAAGATTTTTGACGGGTGCCGGACAATACACCGACGATTTGCAGATGGATAAATTGCTCGTCGGATATGTTCTGAGAAGTCCATATGCCCATGCTGATTTTGTGATCAAGGATCTCGAGGCAGCTAAAGCCGTTAAAGGCGTTAAGTTGATCCTTACGGCTGCCGATCTAACGGATCTTGGCGATGTGCCGTGCCTTGCGCCAATGCCAAACAGTGATGGTACGCAAAACCATGTCGCCAATATTCCAATACTCGCAAAGAATGCTGTGAAATTTGTTGGCGATGCGGTCGCCTTCATTGTTGCCGATACACTGATTGCGGCGAAGGATGCCGCGGAAGCAATTGTCATTGATTACAAAGCACTCCCAGCGGTGCCAGATATTCGCTCGGCATTGGCCAAAAATGCGCCAGCAGTGTGGAATGAGCAGAAGAATAATCTTGCTTACGAGTGTCATTATGGCGATGCGAAGAAAGTCGAAGCTGCTTTTGCAAAAGCAGATCGCATTTTGACGTTAGAGGTTGAGAACAATCGCCTCGTGACAAACTATATGGAAACGCGCGGCGCCATCGGTGAATATGATCCTGCAACAAAGCAACTGAAAATTACGGTCACGAGCCAAGGCGTGCATGGCATGCGTGACACACTTGCAGGCAAGATTTTCAAAGTGCCGCAGGACCACATTCATGTTGTCACAACGGATGTCGGCGGTGGATTTGGTACCAAAAGTTTCATGTATCGCGAATATCCACTTGTGCTCGAAGCTGCGCGTCGGTTGAAGCGTCCGGTTAAGTGGATAGCGGATCGTTCCGAGCATTTTCTGGGCGATGCGCATGGGCGCGACAATATTACGACAATGGAACTCGCAGTCGATAAGGGCGGTAAGTTTCTTGCTTTAAAGACCGATATTGTCGGTAATCTTGGCGCTTATGCATCGCAATTTGGCCCTTATATTCACTATCTTTGCGCATCGATGATGACGGGTGTTTATCGCACACCTCTCATCTCCATTCGTCTTCGTGCGGTTTATTCAAATACAGTGCCGGTTGACGCTTACCGTGGCGCGGGGCGTCCAGAAGCCGCGTATAATTTGGAGCGCCTTGTTGATTACGCTGCTCGTGAACTCGGAATGAAGCCAGAGACCTTGCGGCGCAAGAATTTCATTCCCGCATCAGCGATGCCTTACAAGACTCCCGTTGGAAAGCGTGTCTATGACACAGGCGATTTCAATGCCCACATGACGCAAGCGATGCTCAGTGCAGACTGGGACGGCTTCAAAACACGGCTTAAACAATCGAAGAAGTTAGGCAAGCTTCGAGGGATCGGTCTTGCGACCTATATCGAGTGTACGGCCTGGGGCAATGGTGAAGAGGTTGCCGTTGATCTCGAGAAAGATGGCAGCATCACGATCTATTCGGGCACGCAGTCAAACGGGCAGGGCCATGCGACGGCCTATGCGCAATTTGCCTCGCAGCATCTGGATTTACCGCTCGACAAGATCAAGGTTGTTCAGGGTGACACACAGCGTGTCGCCACGGGACATGGAACCGGTGGTTCTCGTTCCATCCCCGTGGGCGGCGTATCAACATCGCTTGCCGCGAAGGATCTGTCGGAGAAGCTCAAAAAACTAGCGTCCGATAAATTAGAGACAAATGTTGCAGATCTTGAAATTTCCGATGGTGCGGTTCGCATTGCCGGCACCGATCGCAAACTGACGTTCAGCGATATCGCAAAACTTCCTCAAGCCACACCGGATATGACGCGCGGTCTTGGAAATTTTGTGCCACCAGATGCGACTTACCCAAATGGAACGCACGTGGCCGAAGTCGAGATTGACCCTGATACGGGTGTTGTTTCAATCTTGCGCTACACGATTTGCGATGATTTCGGCATGGCAGTGAATCCGTTGCTTCTCGCAGGGCAAGTTCATGGCGGAGTCGCACAAGGAATTGGCCAAGCTCTGATGGAGCACACGGTTTATGATCAAGATGCGCAGCTCGTCTCTGCGACGCTCATGGATTACACACTGCCGCGTGCTGATAGTTTGCCGAACTATCATTTTGAGACAAAGAACGTACCGTCAACCACCAATCCGCTCGGCATCAAGGGTGCCGGTGAGGCGGGATCGATTGGATCGACCCCGGCGATTATGAATGCGGTGATTGATGCACTGGATAGGGCATATGGGATAAAACATCTACAAATGCCAGCAACGCCTAGCCGTATCTTCGAAGCGATTCAAAGTGTGAGTCGTATGGCAGCAGAGTGATTGCCGAGCAGAGTGTTAAATAAAACGGGCCTTGCTGGCCCGTTTTTTATTCCATCACCGCCGCTTTTAAGATGCATACCATCGTAGCGTGAGCTGACGTATCGGACGCATTACGGACGACATGCGGACGATCGCACCGATAGCGTAATGTTTCGCCAGCCTTGGCCGTCTGAATTACACCCGCAACTTCGACTTCCATTTCGCCATCAAGGACCGATAAACATTCAATAGAGCCGCGTTGGTGCGCGTCCGACTCTAAAACACCGCCTGGTTCGGCATGAACATCATACCACTGCAGCCATTCAACGGTTTTGATCCAACCAATGATTCCAAGCCTCACTTTTCCATCGTCTGAAAACAGGATGGGCGTATCACCCCGCGAGGTTTTATCAATAAAAGGTTCGTCTTCAGAGACGGACAGAACTCGCTCGATGGAAATATCTAGCGCCTGAGAAAGACGCCAAATTGTTGCTAGGGTTGGATTGGTTTCATTCCGCTCGATCTGACTGATAATTGACTTTGCAACACCGGACTGCTCGGCGAGTTCTGATAGCGACAGATGATAAGCTTTGCGCAAACGTTGGATTGTTTTGCCCAACTGTCCCGATAACGCATGCGCCCCAGTATCGAGCACGCGTGCCTTATCTTTTCCTTCAATGCCCATACACTCGCTCCAAATGAACAGAGATTCGTTCCGTACGAAGAACGATATTGTTCATAATGCCGGAATCTTAGAAAAAAGGGAAGCTTCTATCCGCTTGAACTGACTGTTACAGCCAACCCAATCGTCAAGATAAATGCGAAAGCCCCCGTCGCAACACAGGTCCAAACTGCCCCTTCGGGTCCAAAAGCGCCCATCACGGCAGCAATAGCTGCTGGCGCAAAGGCTTTTGCCAAAAGCGTTGGCGATGACAAAAGCCCTAATCGCCGACCATACCCTTCAGCGCCAAAGAGTTCGTAAGGCATAACGCCACGCGCAATCGTCGAAAGCCCCGCAGATGCACCATAAACAATGCCAAAACATAAGGCTGTTGCGATGGACGGTGGACATATGAGTGGCACAAGAAGACCAATGGGAAATAGTCCCATTGTTATTAATCCAAGTCGCATAGCAGAAAGACTTTTTCCAAAAATTAGTTCAATAAGCCTTGCTGCGACTTGAGCGGGACCAATCAATGTTCCAGCGAGCAATGCTGCCGTACCACCCATGCCGAGCGCAGTGAAAATGCTGAGCACATGGATTGACATCGCGTTGACGACGAAGCCTTGCGCGGTAAAGATCAGTGCGAACAATATCATGGCCTGAATAAAACGATCGCGAGGCACAGATGCCGGCTTTGATCGCGCGCTGTTTTCTTTAGTGCCGATAGCGGTGGACGCAGTGTCAGTTCGATTGCGCTGCGTAGAACGAA
>Ga0164297_10003282_pt1 | contig 15162 bp, 20 predicted proteins | sample GEODES058metaG_FD_113539 | JGI IMG/M metagenome (GOLD analysis project Ga0164297, IMG submission 113539) | Dystrophic lake water microbial communities from Trout Bog Lake, Wisconsin, USA - GEODES058 metaG | ecosystem: Environmental > Aquatic > Freshwater > Lake | place: USA: Trout Bog Lake...
ACCAGCTGGTGCACCGACGCGAACGACTCCACCGCACACAGTGCAGGCACGTGCACGGAGCCAGGGCAGCAGACGCGGCCGAGATCGTTGCGCAGGAGGTCCACGATCATGAGGTTCTCCGCCCTATCCTTAACACTGCTCCGCAACTCCTCTGCAGCTGCTACATCCTCGGGGCATCCATGGGGGATCACCCTCGCGGCGGTGCCTTTGATTGGCTTGGCTTCCGCACGGCGGTCTTTGCCGATGCGTAGGAAGCGCTCCGGCGATGAGCAGCACACAGCCAAATCGTCCACATGAGGCGCGCCATCACTGCCGGAAGCGAAGCGCAGGTACGCCGCATATGGCGCCGGATTGCCGTGCCGCAATGTACTGTACAGCTCCAGCGGCTTCAGATGGCCTTGAACCCTCTCCAGCGCAGTGGTGAGACACACCTCGTACGTATCCCCTGCTGCAATGTGCTCCATGCACGAGCGCACGTCGCGCTTATACCCATCTTTGGTGCCACGCAGCGCGAATGCACCAACCGGCGCGTCCTTAGCTTCACCATCCCAAACCGCGGCATTGGCGGTGGAGTGCACAGCATCTACCGACTTGCGGTGTCCGTTTGCGTGCACTGCGCTCGCATTCAAGCTCCGCACTTGCTCCACCATGGTCGACAGCCAATGCTGCGCCTCGCCATCAATGTCGTCAGACGTGGTGGATGATGTGACGACATACACATCGTCCGTGTCGTGGTCCACTGCAAGGAAGCATGTGACGTTGAACATAGCAGCATCTGGCGTCGTACTCTCGTGACGCCTGGCTGCTGTGCTCGGCAAGCTCTCAGCACGAAGCTCGTATCCGATGTAGCCCACCCAGCCGCCCCAGAACTCGAAAGGCAACTCGCTTCCATCTAAAGGACCTGGGTATTGCTTGCACGTGACGCTACTGTGCTCTGCAAGCTGCCGCTCCAGGAAATCTAAACAACCTATTATGACAGAAAGAAGTACGTCAGCAAAGCTTGAATGCGCTCGAGGAGAGAAATTCCGGCAAAGACGCACCTGAACGCGATGTCGTGATCTGTCCGTCTGCTGTGCGCACGCGCATCACGCCTGTGGTGCCATCATTGCTGCGTGCCATGCCAGGCACGTCTAATCTAAACGTCATCGCCTGCCACGCCCGCCCCCATCGCCCGCCCATGAACGAGAAGCGGGCTCTGGCACTCGCTGTGCTGGAGCTGTCCAGCCACCAGGTGTCCGCATCGCCAGTGCATGCATGTACAACACATGCCCGGAACAATGCTTCACTGCCACATGCTGCACCATTGTGTATGCGGCACCAGTGCACTTGCGTGGAGTGTACACCGATGGAGAGCGGGCGCTTCAATGGCATGTCAATCCCAGACCTCCACGTCCGCGGCGTCTTGGTCTGACCAGTCGCGATGTGCTGCACCCACGGCGTGGCTCTAGCTAGACATGCAAAGTTGCGAAGCAGTTGCGCTCCGAACGTGGTGGCCACACTTTCTGGATGGAACTGCACCCCGAAATGCGGGCGGCTGGTATGAGCTAGGCCTTGGATGATATCATCCACGCCAATATCATGCTCTTTTGGCGTCCGCGCGATGACGCGCAGCGTCGCAGGTAGGCTGTGCGGGTCTACAACCAGGGAATGGTACCGCACAACCTGTGGAACAGAGTGACGTGGCTCATCGCATCAGGCGGCGTGCACTGCTAAGATGATCTGACTTATGCGCACCATGTATTCACCGCCAGAGGGGATGTCCTCAAACAGGGGGTGGCCATCATGGAGGACTGGCGACAGTCGCCCGTGCACAGGCTCAGGGGCGCGAATGACTCTGCCGCCATGCACAGCGCCCAGTGCTTGATGGCCCAAGCACACGCCCAGGACAGGCAGGTCACTGCACTCCTGCAGAAGAGGCAGGCAGAGGCCTGGCAAACAGCACACCCAGGCCTAATCAGTCACGAGCTGCGAGTTGCGACGCTTTGGTGACAGACGACGTGCCTAAGTCTTCAGCAGCGTGTGGTGTGCCTGGTCCAGGAGAGAGGACGACTGCAGGAGCGAGGAAAGCGAAAACGGAGTGAGTGCCACTTAGCCAGCACGTAAGCGACACACGTGTGGGGACGCACCTGCGTCGAATTCTCGAGACGAGAGCACAGCTGACAGCTCCTCCCATGACACGGCGTCGTTGGTGATAACAACCGGCGGGTCTGCGGGCTCTTTGGTGAGTGCTGCACTGCCAAGTGGTGGTGCAACTACGTGCACACAGGTCGCCGCAAGTTTGACGCACTTTGGTTGACTTCGGCGATGAGGTGGTATAGGTTGTAGGTGTAGCTGCGCACACGAATGCATGCACACGAGTGAGCATAGGAGTGGCACCAAGGAGGCACTGCTACACATGTCGACGGCTGCGCACCTATCGTAGTTGTCAAGCAGTAGCGTGCGTAGAGGCGGCGGATGCATACAGCGGTCACGCGAGGGGAAGACCGGTTGGGGACACACGACACAGTGGCATGGAAGCAGGCCGTCATGGAATGACATGACTCACAGGCGCTTCACTGCAAGCGGGCCAAAGGCCTGGCACACTGGCATCAGCTGCATGGAGTTGATGTTGACATGCGCAGGTCGCGATGACACGTATGCCACCGCGTCGGCGATATCGTCTGCTGTGAGCGCCGATGTGGCTGTGTTTGCGTACACGGCGGCCGCCTTATCCGCGTCCCCCTTGAAGCGGACGGTAGAGAATTCGGTGCCGGAGCACATGCCCGGCTCGATGTCGGTGACGCGCACCGCTGTGCCCAACAGATCGCTACGGAGGTTCAGCGAGAATTGGTAGACGAAAGCTTTGGTAGCTCCGTACACATTCCCGCCCGGGTATGGAAATTCAGCAGCGGTGCTCCCAATGTTGATAATGTGCCCTGGAATGGGGGTCAGGATGAGAGCTCAGAAGCAGAGAGGAGTGGAGGAAGCACACACCTCTGTTCCGTGAGACCATGCCGGGGAGGCAGGCGCGCGTCACGTACACCAACCCCTTCACGTTGGTGTCCACCATGGTGTCCCAGTCGTCCAGCGAGGCGGCTTGTGCCATTTCTAGGCCGAGTGCAAGGCCAGCGTTCTGGAAGTCGCATGTGAGACCACAGGTGCGAGGACGGGGCGGATTTGAAGAGCCCGCACATTCACAGCCACGTCGATAGTCTGCCAGGCAGGCGGGAGAGAAGCCACCAGCGCCTCAGTGGCTGCCCTGTCCCGGACGTCCAGTGTCAACACATGGCACTTCTCTGGTCCGCCCAGCTCATCCTGCAGCGACAGCAACCTCTCCGTCCGCCTCCCGGCGGCAATGACGCGATGGCCGTCATTGACGAAGCTGAGGAGCGACAGGAAAGAGAGCATGAGCATAGAGGTAGAGTCTCAGTGCAGAGGGGCAAGCATGCGCACCGCCTGCAGATGGCGCTGCCGAAACCGGCGGATGCGCCTGTGACCAGCGCGGTGAGCTGCGTCATGAGAGGCGTCTTCAACTGCGCCGCCAACGTGGCAGTTGTAGACTCCCTTTACCCGCGGTCGCACTCGCGCTCATGGCGTACACAGCAGTCGTCACAGGCGGCGCTGGATTCGTGGGCTCCGAGCTGGTCAAGCAACTGCTCGAGCGAGGCTGGACGGTGAGGGCAACTGCTCGTGACGTCTCTGATGGACGTGTCGGCCACCTGCACCGCCTGGCCGCGGCTCTGCCTGGGAAGTTGACGCTGCACGAGGCTGACCTTTTGAGGACTGGCGACTTCGACTCCCTCGTCGCTGGGGCTGACTTCGTCTTCCACACGGCTTCTCCCTTTGCCATCGAGGTGGCTGACCCCGAGGCTCAGCTCGTGCGGCCCGCTGTGGAGGGCACAAGGAACGTGCTGTCCGCCTGCGCCAAGGCTGGCGAGCGCCTCAAGCGTGTTGTTCTCACATCCAGCGTGGCTGCTGTGCGCGGCGGCAAAAGCGCAGCTCCGCCGAAGAAGGGGCTGTTGTATACAGAGGAGGACTGGAACGAGACGAGCACTGTGGCTAACGGCGAGGCATACTGGGTCAGCAAGACGGAGGCAGAGAGAGCAGCCTGGGACGTGGCTCGCAGTCACGGCTTTTCGCTTGCGGTGGTTGCGCCAAACTTCGTGATGGGCCCTGTGCTGTCCAGCGCCTTGCCGGACCCGCTGTCGGTGGGTTTCATGAAGGCCTGGCTAGAAGGCAAGGCAAGCAGCGGCGAGATTGCTTTCGCGCCTGACGTCCGTGACGTTGCCAAGGCGCATATACTGGCCGCAACATCGCCCAAGGCGCATATGCAGCGCTACATCGTCAGCAATGCCAGTGCGACATCGCCAGCCGCAATCAGCCGCATCTTGCAAGCACGCTTTGGGTCAGTGTACAGCATCCCGGCGTCTAGCGAGGAGTGTGATATGAAGCCGAGTGTGGACAACAGCAAGATTCAGCGAGACTTGGGCTTGACGCTGACTCCGATCGAGCAGACACTGGAAGATATGGCTGTCAGTATGATTGCACTGGGCATTGCGAACCCCAGGGCGAAGTGAGTTCGAGCCGCTGTCTGTATAATGTCAACTCACACTCCTGCCACACTTTGCGTCATGGACTCTGCAGCGGTGGCCTGCGGCTGCGGCTGGGGTAGCCGCTGCACGACATTGCACGCAAAGCGGTGGCGTGCCAACTCTCCCGTGTGGCGCTGCAGTGCCTGGGCTAGGACCTGTCGGTCCTCCGGTGTGCCGTGTTGTAGCAGGCGCTGCAGGACGTAGTTCCCGTACTGGTCCTTTGCGAGAGTCACCTCATGGCCCGCAATCTCGGCAAGAAGCGTCGCCCGGTGGTCCGCGTCTGCGTGGAGCAGGCATTTCTCAATCACGTTGGAGGCGTACTTGTGCACACTCAGTGACACCACTTGACCAGCCACTTTGTCGGCCAGCACACCGATGTCCTCAGGTGTACCGTGCATCACGACGTGCTGAACCACGTAATTACCGTACTGGTCCCTGCTGAGTGCCACTACGTTGGCAAGCACCACCTCAACAATGCCCAGCTGCAGCAGCTCGTCACGACGGCAGTGCTCCAGGCATCGTTGCACGACGCGGCAGCCGTACGGGTGCTGCGCCAGGGTCAACATGCCGGAGGACAAGGTGGCGAGCAGTCGAGCGCGGTGAGTGGGCGCAAACTCGATTATTTTCTGAACGACGTGGTTCCCGTTCGAATTATGGACGCACGCATCCGCACAGGATGCGAGCTCATCCACGATGAGGCCCTGCACGGTGACATCACCAGACTCAATGCATTTCTGGACCACGCGGCAGCCATACATCTGCATCGACAAAGAAGCCGCCTGGCCATTGAGCTGCGCCACCAGCGCCGCCTTCTGCTCTGCGCTGCCAATCTCAAAGAACTTCTGAATGACGTAGTTGCCAAACTGGTCAACCATCAGGGCGCCTGCAGATGGAAGCATCTCATCGAAAACTGCCGCCACAACCTCTGGGCTGGACGTCACCAGCTTCTCCTGAATGAACCGACTCCCCTTGTGGTCCTTTGCAAACGCGTCCACATGGCCGACAATGTCACGCAGCTCGAGGGGCCACTGGCGGTTGGCTTTGAACTCCTCTGGAAGTGTGCTGGGTGCCCCCGTGTACACCCCATACGGCGGTGACTGCGGGGAGCCACCCCCCGGTCGCGACGATCCCGGAGAAGAACTGCCGGGTGGCGTCGTCCTGCGGCCACTGTGTCCATGCTGCAGACCGTAACGGGACCCCCGTTCGCTTCTGCTCCCCATGTGAGGCATTGGCGCGTATGCCATCAGCGGAGACGCGCCATCCATGGCGTAGCCACTCGCTTGGTCAGGTGCTAGGTGGGCATGCTGCCAGCCTGGGGGCGCTGGGTAGAAGGCGCCAGGCGGTGGCAAGGGGAACTGCCCAGAAGCAGTGAAGGGGCTGTCTGCGCCGCCGTACATCGCCGCTGCCATGGCTGCTGCCGCGTGTGGTGAGCCTTGTACGTTCAATTGTAGGGCGATGTTCATGGCGTGCATGTGCTGCAGGTAGGCGAAATAAGCAGGATCCATGGCCGGAGGCGTAGGAGCGGCACCATCGCTCCCGTTTGAAGGGCTGCTCTGTGACCGCATCTGCTGCGGGGCAAATCCAGGCGAGTCGTAGAGTCCCATGGCTGGCGGCGGAGGCAGACCCGGGAAAGGCCACAGATGCTGTCCTACTATAGGGCCCTGGGCGCCGCCTGGCGGCACGGCACCCATCATAAACTGCGCATCTTGGGGCATTCCGCCGTACGCAGGCATGGGTGAGCGTGCCGCTTCGCCAGCAGGCTGCGCCTGGCGCATGTGTATGTGATGCTCTGAAGGCAGCGGCAACGGCACCGGAATTTGCGACGTGTTCCCCGGTAGAGGCAGCGGAACAGGCATCACAGTATCCGATGCAGCGAACATCGCACCCGGGAGCGGCACCTGGGATGCGGGATGCAAACAGGTGTGAGAACAGAGCAGATGCACAAGCACGATGATGCCCCCTCACGCTAATTCAGATGGAGGACCACGCACCGGCTGCACAAACGCCGAGACTGCTGTGCCACTAGGACTGCCGCCGTGTGTGCCCAGGCTAAAGGTACCGAAGGGACCAACAAGCTGATCCACTGCACTGCCTGCCCCCATGCCCGCTGCGCCCAGGAACACGGGCGCGGTGCCCCCACTCGTTGCTTCCGGCGTTGTGTCAAATGTCGGGATAGCAGTCGCAATAGATTGTGCTGCCCGCGGCGAGGAGGAACTGCCTGTATCCGTAAAGGTGCTGCCTTGTGGCACGGCGACGCCTCCACCGGGACTGCTGCTGGCGAAACGCGCCAAGTTGCTCGGCGTCGCCGCAAACGTCTCGTTGTGGGAAGCGGCGCGTGCTGACGCTCCCGCTGGGCTCCGTGGGCTGCCTGTCACTGTTAGCAAACCGTCTCTGCCCGCCATGCGGGCGAACATGCCGCCGCTCGCCCCTGCACCAGGACTGCCTGCTCGTTGTTCGTCATCGAGAGACACCCGCAGCAGGCTGTTACGCGGCTGGGCCGCTGTAGAGGGTGACCCACTGAGCAGAGAGCCGCTGCCTTGCAGCTGCGCGGCCCCGGGGCTGCTGCTCGTTGGTGCCGAGAACACGCTGGGTATGAACAGTGGTGTCGCGCTGGCTGCGCTCTCGCCCGTGGTGCGCACCCTCAGTGGCGCAGTGGGCTGCGACGCTGTGGACATGTCGAGCCTCTCAGAGCTGTCCCACAAAGAAGTCCCGGCTCAGACGTCTTCCGCCCGACGCGCGGCGCGCGCTTCCGCGCGTTCTGCGTAATGCGGGCGGTCACAGTGAAGCGCTTCGCGAGGGCCACCTCTAGGTTGGCACCCCTTCAGTCGAGAATGCTACCCTCCTGTCTCACGGGAGCCTCCGCCAAAGCAGCAGCAGTATGGACGACGCAGAGATGGATTCGGATGACGGCATGCAGTTCCGCGACCAGCTGACGTTCTGGGGCATCAAGGTTCTGCCTGGCAAGCAGACGCAGGTGAACTTTGACGAGCAGGAGGAGGCGCTGGTGCACATCACGCAGGCGAGTACACACCCGCCGACTGCCCTGCATCGCCCCTGCCCGCCTGTCCTCGCAGGCGGGCTGTCGACTGCGCGCACAGCAGTGTGCTTCAGCCAGCCGGCGGCAGCTCTGTCAGTTACGGCTGCCTCCGCGTGCGCTGACCTGTTGCCAGGGCACCGGCGTGGTTGCTCCGTTGCTGACGCTCCTGTTCCTGCTTCATGTGCCGTCCCCAGGTGGCGTTGGACCACGCGCCGGGAGACACTCCGGCGACGGTCTTCCTCACTGTTGGCGGCAAGAAGGCCGCCATTGGCACGCTGCGCAAGGGCAAGTGCGACCAGTTCAGCGTACGTGCACCCCTGCTGTCTTTGTCTGCGTCGCACAGGCCCTGCTGCGTGCAGCACGTGCGCGTATGAGCGCGTCAAATGACAAGCACCGGGGGCGTGAGTTTACCCGGTCTGCTGCATCGCACAGGTTGACCTCGCTGTTGCTGAGAATTGCACGGTTGAGCACACCGGCACGAGCGCCGTCTACCTCACGGGCTGGCGCCAGACGCTCGTCACCATGGAGGACGAGGACGAGGACGAGGATGATGACGAAGAGGAGGATGAGGAGGACGACGAGGTGAGTGTGGTCTGTGTGTCTGACCGGGGCTGCTCCATTTCTGACGCAGTGATGCTGTGTTGTGACACTAGGAGGACGAAGACGAAGATGAGGACGAGGAGGAGCTGGTGCAGCGCCCTGCGCTGAAAAAAGCTACCCCGGCGGTGGCGCCCCGCTCGGCGCCAGCAGCACAAGCAGCAACAGTTGCTGCCAAGCGCCCCGCTCCGGGACAGGTGCCGGCGAAGCAGCAGCCGCCGGTGAAGAAGGGGCCTTCTGCAGCTCAATTCTTTGATGGAGACGACGACGACGACGAAGAAGACGAAGAAGGCGACGAAGAGGAGGAGGATGACGAGGAGGAAGAGGAGCCGCCAGTGAGGCAATCACACAAGCAGCAGGCTGCCATGCCGGCAAAGGCAAAGACGCCCATCAGCAAGGCCACAACTCCTGGACCAGGCTCAGTTGCGGGTAAGACGCCTGTGGCTAAGACGCCGTCGGCGGCCAAGACGCCTGCTAGCGCTGGAAAGAGCCCTGGAACGACGCCTGGAGCAGGCCCGGGAGCGTTGAAGCCAGTTAACGCGGCTGAGTTCGAGCGCGATTTGGTGTCAGTCCTGCGCAAGCAGGGCCGCACGGGCATGTCTGCCCTGGGCGGCGCCGTTGCAAGGCCTGCAGACGTGCCCAAGCTTGCCGCCTTCCTCAAGTCCAAGCCCGACAAGTTCCGCATCGTGGGCGACCAAGTGGAGCTTGTTGGCAAGTGAGGGACAAACAGTGAGCGGGAGCACATAAGTTCATGTGCAATGACACAGTCACAAGCACGTATCACATCACACGCTTGCGCCGTTGGCCATATCTTGTGCCAAGGCCTCATCTCGTGCCTGCTTCGCCTTCGCAGGGCTCGGAAATGGTCTGCTGGGGCTCTGCAGCGGCGCGTTCCCGCCGAAGTATGCATCCAATTTGCCAGTGGCCGCAAGGATGAGACCCAGGAATGGCGGGCTTGGCTTGCCCGGTCGGCTCTTGAACTCGGGGTGGTACTGCGTGGCGAAGAAGAACGGGTGCCCGGACAGCTCCAGGATCTCCATGCGCCGTCCAGTCTCGTCCCGCCCGACAAAGCGGCAGCCGACCGCCTCGAGCGCGGGCACCATCTCGGGGTTGACCTCATACCTGTGGCGATGCCGCTCATCGATGTGCGCTTCCCGCTGGTACAGCTTCGCGGCCAGGCAATCCACCGTCTGGAGGTGTGTGCGACGCACGCCGAGACGCATAGTGCCGCCCATGTGCGTCTTGCTGCCCTCGGGCATGAACACAACTGCAGGGTGTGGGGTGGCAGACGAGAATTCCGTGCTATGCGCGTCTTCAAAGCCAAGCAAGCTGCGGGCGGCCTCGATGACGGCCACTTGCATGCCGAGACAGATGCCCAAGTACGGCGTGCCGCTCTCGCGCGCGTACTTGGCAGCTGCGATCTTGCCCTCCACTCCACGGTCACCGAAGCCGCCGGGGACGAGGATGCCGGACGCGGCGCGCACGGTGGCCCACGCTGCCTCGTGACGCGCTGGGTCCTTCGCCTTGGTGGCCTCCTCCAGGGCGCCAGCATCCACCCACCTGAGGTCCAGCCGCTGGCCGCAGGCGATGCACGCGTGCTCCAGCGACTTGATGACTGACAGGTAGGCGTCCGACAGGCCGGTATATTTGCCGACCATGGCGATGGGCACGCGGGTGGTGATGGTATCCCATCGGTTCGCCCTGTTCGCCCACCCCTCCAGGTCAGGCACGCGGTGCGGCAGCTGCAACACGTTCAGGATGCTGTCCACAGCGCCCTGGTCGCGCATGATGAGCGGCACGTGCCAGATGTTGCTGACGTCGTGCAGGTTGATGATGTGCGAGTCGGGCACGTGGCAGAAGAGGCTCAGCTTCTTCTTCACGCCGTCCTCCAGCTTGCCCTGCGTCCGGCACGCCAGCATGTGCGGCGTCAGCCCCAGCGAGCGCAGCTGCTGCACGCTGTGCTGCGTCGGCTTCGTCTTCTGCTCGCCGACGACACCTAGTACGGGAACCAGGCTGACGTGAATGAGGCACAAATTGCCGGGGCCCACTCGGATCTGGAGCTGCCGCACAGCCTCCACGAAAGGCATGCTCTCAATGTCACCCACGGTGCCGCCGAGCTCGATGACGCACACATCCGGCACGCCCTCGTGTCCGTCAACGGGGAAGTGCGCAACGCGCTGGATCCAGTCCTGCACCGCGTCTGTGATGTGCGGCACCACTTGCACCGTCTTCCCCAGGTACTCCCCGCGACGCTCCTTTTCAATGACAGCCTGCGAGTGCGTGGGGAAGAATAGCTGTTGAGAGGTGCGCTATGAAAGAAAACAAGTGAGCTGTGTTGAGCTTCGCACCTGGTAGATCTTGCCCGTCGTTATGTTGTGGTCCCGCGTCAGCGTCACGTCCACGAAGCGCTCGTAGTTGCCCAGGTCCAAGTCCGCCTGGTGTGCGCAGAGAACACACACGGAGCGTGAGAGCGAAAGGTTTCGCTCAGTCGCAAACTCTCCCCCCTTTTTGACGCGACGCCCACGACGCGAGTCTGCACTGAGCACGCGCTGTCGGACAGCTCCAGGTCTAGCACTCACCGCAGCGCGGTTGCCAGACGCTGGCTTGCCGGGGACGCTGCGTCCCACGCTTTCCCCCTCCTCCATCAAACGCCCCGCCCGGGGCACTGTTTGTGCACACTCACCTCTCCTCCGTCGTCCAGCACGAACACCTCTCCGTGCTCGAAGGGCGACATCGTGCCGGCGTCCATGTTGATGTAGGGGTCTGAACAGAGAACGAGCCACACCCGGGAGGGGGGCGGTCGAGACCAGAGAACAAGGCAGGGGGCGTCAGTGTTTGAGACCAAACAAGCAGCCGTAGAAGTGCAGCACGGCTGGGGCAAGCGACACACACCGATCTTGATGCAGCTCACGCGGTAGCCGCTGGCTTTGAGCAGCACGCCGATACTGCTGGCCGTGACGCCCTTGCCGAGGCCCGACACAACGCCTGTAGGGCAAAAGCGGCCTGTGTGAGGACTGTTGGAGCGCGTAGAGTAGGTAGCGACGCTGATGCACACCTCCGCTGACGACCACATACTTCATTCTCGCCGCGCAATGGCCCCTGCGAGCCGCAGGATGATGACCATTGTTCAGCCACCGTGTCACACGGCGCAACTTGCTTCGCTTCGCAGAAAGAGTCGCGGGGTCATGAGAAGGCAGTCCTTGTGGCTCTCGTTGTTGTTGCTGTCGCTGCTTGCGCTGCCTCACCGAGCATACAGTAGCAACGCGGAAGAATGCTCGGCCTTGGGCTTCGACAGCGAGCTGGTGCTGTGCAGCGACTGCGACGTGCTGGAGGAGACCGTCCATGACGCAGATTTGACTGGGGAGTGCAGGCGCTGTTGTGTCGCTGGCGAGGCGGGCGACCAGACAGCGGGCATCGTGTGGACACGCGCGCACCTGGAGTGCGACCAGTGGCAACTCAAGCCATATCCTGAGCTCCTGGACTTCTACGACCACCGGACTGCCGAGCTCGTGAAGCGGGGCTTCAACGGCATGGTGTACGGCAGCAGCTACAGGTCTCCTCCCTTGCTGGTCCTCCGCCGCCTCAAGGAGGAGGCGGCGAAGGACGGCAAGCCAGCGGAGGTGAAGGTGAACGTCGCAAATTGGAAAGCGGATCAGTTGGAGGCGTTTCTGAAAGAGAGACTCGCCCCGTTGAAATGATAGTCTACTAATGCTAAAACTCACCACGCGCCATCGCCAGTTCCTCGGGAGTGAGCCCGTCAATCTCCGGGTCGCCAGTGCCGCCTGACGCATCGTTGATGACGTCGCGGACGTGGTCTAGCAGCTGCTTCAGCCCCTGTCCAGTGAGGGCGGACACTGGGAAGATGCCCGTGGGCACGCCCAGGCGTCCGCCATGCTCGTGCAGCGCGGCATTGAATTGCTGCATCACGTCCGCCTGCGCTGCTTTGCTCGCCTCCGCGTTGGTTTCGTCATCGAATGTGACGAGGTCGATCTTGTTGAGGACCAGCACGTGAGGCCGCAAGCAATACTCCGGATTGTACAGCCACAACTCCTCCCTCACTGCAAGGTAGTCACCCACTGGATCTGCTGTCGACGCGTCGGTGACACAAACCAGGGCGCGCGTGCGGCGAAGATGTCTCAGGAACGCACGGCCGAGGCCGACGCCCTTGTGCGCCCCCCGGATCAGACCAGGCAAGTCTGCAAGAACCGCCGGCCGGATGGGATCGTGCGTCAAGACGCCCAAATTGGGTGTCAACGTCGTGAACGGGTACGGTGCTACGTCGGGTGTCGCCCGCGTGACCGCTTTCAGCAAACTGCTCTTGCCCGCGTTCGGCAGGCCCACAATGCCGACATCCGCCACAACGCGAAGCAGCAACTCCAATGTCACACTCTCGCCGGGCTGGCCCACGGTGGCTGCCGCCGCTTCAGTGCGAGACAGCGCATCGAAATCAGCGTCCATCAGTGTACTGGTCTCGAGCACCACCGCGCCAGTGGCGTCTCTCACCGTGCGACTCTTCCCACTCGCAGCTCCGCCGGGCCCGCTACTTGGCGGAGCAAGGCCTGGTCCGCCTTTGCCGCCTGCAGCAACGAGCAGCTGCTGCCCGGTCCTCACTAGATCGCCTAACAACACGCCGCCGCGCTTCTTGCGCACCACTGTCCCCGGTGGCACGGGTATCCGCAGCGGTTTTGCAGGCGCTGCTGAGCGGGGTTTAGAGCGGTCGCCGATGGCTGGAGGGGCCGCGTCTCCTGCCGGTCCATCCTTTGCATGCCAAGTCTTGCGGTCGCGCAGATGCAGCAAGCTCTCGCAAAAGGGGTCCACATACAAGATGACATCCCCGCCGGATCCACCAGCTGCTGGGCGCCCAGGCGCGAGTTCGATGAATTTGCGCTGCTGGCTGCCCGGGTGGTACTTGAAGTTGCGCACTGTCTTCGCCTTGCTGCTCGCATGCTGCTGCCCTCTGCCGCCGTGACCAGCCTAGCAGGAGGAGACGTATCCGGGTCAGAATAAACGAGAGGGGTGGCTCGCAAGGGGGAGGAGGAGGCAGCCACAAGGAGGGACGCACCGAGACGGTGATGACGGCCTCGTCGAAGTATTTGTGCGCCTCACGGTCCTTGTCCCGGTCGCGACCAGACGGCGACGCGGCTGACGCGACGTCCTGAGAGCGGCAACGGGAAGCGAGTGGAACGGGTGAGTAGGATGAAGGCCAATTCTGCTGTTCGCGCCGCAATGTCCGCACGCTGCAGCCAATGCACAGCAACACACACGCACTTTGTCTCCCGCACGTGCGGCAGCAGCAGTCGCTGTCCTGAACCTGCACGCGCAAGCGCCTGCAAGGTGTGGCTGCTCTGCGGCGGCTGCCGGTGAGCGGCTGGGCACGCCGCTGCCGGCTGCTTGCGGCTGCAGAAGCGCACTCGGTGCGAGCGTCCAGCGCACTGCACGCATGCGCGTTGCCCAGTGCGTGCTGAACAGGAAGCGGCAGGCACACTTGCTGAGGCTCATAAGTCTTCTGAGACGGAGCACGCTGGGCGCAGATGCTGCTGTCTCGGCGCTGATGAAGCTCCTTATGACGAATGATGTGCTTCCCGGCGCGATTCGTGGTGAGCTTTCCATGACGTGGCTACTGTCGTGACGGCCTCGCAAGGGCACGCATGAGCGCCAGTCGTCGCCTGCTGGCATTGTCACGAGCGCGCGGCCTGGCCACTGCTGCTTCTGTTGGCGACACTCCGCGCGCTGCTGTTGAGTATTGCGTGTCTCACGTCCGGTGCGGGGCAAAGTCAAAGTGGTTTGCCTTGTTGTTTGCAGTGCTGCGTCTCTCACACAGCGCCCCCCACAGGCAATATGACTACGAAGGCTACTTGTGTACGCTGGCACTACCTCCAGCAGCACGCGCCGCTGGTTTCGCAGTGCGGGCGTATAACATAGAGACGGCCAAAGTGCTGGACTCTGCAAAGGAGAAGCCCCTGCAATTGATGCGGCTGCGCTGGTGGCGTGACGCATTAGCGGACACTTTGCCTGGAGCAGGACAAGAAGCAGAGGCTGGAGACAGCGGCGGAGCGTCTTCGAGGCGCAAAACTGCTGTCAACCCAGCAGTTGCAGGCCATCCTGTGCTCCGGGCGCTCACCGCCGCCACAGCGAGTTTGGCGTCCCAGGATGCAGCTGCTGTGCGTGCATGTTTGGAGCAGTTGACGCTCGCGCGTGAAGCTGATGCGGGACTGGAGGACTTGCCGCCTAGCACCGAGGCGTTGCTGGTCTACGCACAAGCAGCCGGCGGAAGCGTGCTGGAGGCGCTCATGCACTGCACTCCCGGCGCATTAGATGACAGTGTGGCACTGGATGGGGCACGCGCGGTGGGGACTGCGGTGTGTTTAGCGGCATTGCTAGCAGGCACAAGACATCATCTCGCTGCTGGCCGCATCTACTTGCCGGTGGACATTGTGGCAGACGCATCTCTGCAGCTGGACAGTCTGCGCACGCAGGGCTCGTCAGATGCTGCTCGCAAAGCGTTCTCCGCAGTGGCACAGACTGCACAGCGCTACCTGACAGATGGGCGGGCGCTGAGGGATCGGCTGACGCCGCCAGCGGCCAAAGTGTTGCTGCCCGCCACACCTGCGGGGCTCTACTTAGACGCGCTGGCGGGGGAGGGGTACAATGCGCTGGCGGACAGACTCGCCCGTCGGGGCGGGGTGGTCAGCCCCACAAGTCTACAAGTTCGTCTCGCGTGGGCCGCTTGGAGGGGGACATACTGAAACCTGACATTACTTGAGATGGAACACCTGATGGAAATTTCATGCGATGCTGTTGGATTCCAGGCTGCTCTTGTCCTTCATCTCTGTAGCAGATGCATGTGGCGGAACCTTGAGTGCCGGCGGCAAATACTCTTGCACGATGTCGGGATGTGCGGCGCTGCCATCTACGTCGGCAGGCACGATGTCAGCGACAGCATCATGATAGGTCGCT
>Ga0164297_10003283_pt1 | contig 15161 bp, 13 predicted proteins | sample GEODES058metaG_FD_113539 | JGI IMG/M metagenome (GOLD analysis project Ga0164297, IMG submission 113539) | Dystrophic lake water microbial communities from Trout Bog Lake, Wisconsin, USA - GEODES058 metaG | ecosystem: Environmental > Aquatic > Freshwater > Lake | place: USA: Trout Bog Lake...
GATGGCACTCGCGAGCCCAACAGCCTCTTCCAGCCGAGCATCAAAGTCTCTTAAGTTTCCCTCAGTTGAATGGGCCGCACGTTTTGCTGCGGCCTTATTGGAAAGATAAGGGCCAATAACCAGAGTCCGAGCCCCAACGGAAATGTTAGGGATCGTTTCGCCTGAATTGAAAGCAACTTGTCGTGACGACGGAATGTTCAGACCAGATTTCACTCTTTGACGACCGTCCCTGTCTCATCCGTCGGATCAAACATGGTAACCGGCGAGCCGGGCATAATCGTCGAGATCGCGTGCTTATAGACAAGCTGGGAGTGTCCGTCCCTGCGTAGAAGAAGGCAAAAATTATCGAACCAAGTCACTACACCTTGAAGTTTGACCCCGTTAACAAGAAATATCGTGAGTGGTATTTTGCTCTTCCGAACCTGGTTGAGAAACGTATCCTGAAGGTTTTGCGCTTTTTCAACTGCCATGTTCCACCTCTTCTTCTTATTGCTAGGCCATATTGGGCCTCGCGTTGGTTCGGAGCTCGTGCGGATAAAATGTCACTGAGAGAGACAACACCGCCCTCGCCGCTTACAAACATAATCATGTCCTTCGCGATTTCAACCGACCCCCAACGCCTTCAACTTGCGGTGAAGTGCAGATCGCTCCATATCGATAAATTCAGCGGTCTTTGACACATTGCCACCGAACCGGTTGATTTGCGCTATTAGATATTCTCGTTCAAAGGCCTCCCGCGCTTCGCGCAGAGGCAGCGCAAGCAGCCTCTCCCCCCCATGTCCTCCAGGCAAGGCCGGCACGGCTGCAACGACATCCGATGGCAATACATCGGCTGTAATTGGCATACCGGGATCTCCTCCAGCCATAATCATCATGCGTTCGACACTGTTCCGAAGTTGCCGAACATTTCCGGGCCAATCATGAACCTGCAACACAGCAAGGGCATCTTCAGCAATTGAGCGCTGCAAGAGGCCGGATGTCCGTGCAAACTGCTCAGCAAAGTGCTCCACGAGTTCGACAATGTCGTCTCGACGCTCCGACAATGCAGGAACACGAACCGGGACGACATTGAGCCGATGAAGCAAATCTTCTCGAAAACGCCCGGTTTGCACCTCTGAATGAAGATCACGCGACGTGGAAGAAATGATGCGGACATCCACTGACACTTTTGTGCCCCCCCCTACCCGCTGGAAGGTTTGATCAATCAACACGCGCAGGATCTTATTTTGGGTCTCCTTGGGCATATCAGCCACTTCATCGAGATAGAGAGTCCCCCCATGGGCTTCCTCAAATGCGCCAATCCGTTGCGGGATTCCATCGCGTCCTTCCACGCCAAAGAGTTCTGATTCCATAGAGTCCGGAATAATTGTAGCAGCATTGATTGCAACAAAAGGTGCGTCTCTGCGCTCGGAGGCATCATGTATCATACGCGCGACCAATTCCTTGCCGGAACCCGCCGGTCCGACAATCAAAACACGCGCATTGCTGGGAGCAATCTTTTCGATCGATTGCCTCAGTTGATTCATTACTGAGGATGAGCCAATAAGCTCGACTTGCTGCGGGCCTTTTGTGCGTAATTGTTTGATTTCACGTTTTAATCGAAGCGTTTCGAGCGCACGATCAGCGACGAGAAGAAGTCGATCCGACTTGAAGGGTTTCTCAATAAAATCATATGCACCGCGTTTGATTGCTGCGACAGCGGTTTCGATATTACCGTGTCCTGAAATCATAACGACAGGAAGATCAGGATTGCCTTGTTTAACGACATCGAGGAGTTGCAATCCATCAAGCCGCGATCCTTGGATCCAAATATCCAGAAAGATCAAATTCGGTTGTCGGATAGCAATTTCCGAGAGAGCCGAGTCAGCATCGGCTGCCGTCCGACATCGGAACCCCTCATCTTCCAATATTCCCGCCACGAGATCGCGAATATCAGCTTCATCATCAACAATAAGGATATCTGCACTCATTGGCGGAGCTCGGTATCAGTTAAACCAGCCGTATCAGATGGGGAATCTATCCAAGGGAACCAAAGCCGCACACGCGCTCCGCGCGCACCGTCAATACGATCCAGTAATTCAACACCACCACCATGATCTTCGAAAATCTTGCCAACAATCGCCAATCCTAATCCGGTTCCGCCTGTCCGCGTTGTCATATAAGGCTCAAGCAGACGTTGCCGACTTTCAACTGGAAATCCCTTCCCGTTGTCACTGACGTCAATTGCCAATTGCCCTGGCTGGGAAAGGTCAAGGGACACGTTTACCTCACCTTTATTGACCCGCTCCTCAGGTGGTACGGCGGAAATTGCCTCGACCGCATTCTTAACAATATTCGTCAATGCCTGTGAAATAAGACGTCGGTCAAAGCTGATATCCAGACGCGATACGGGCATCGTGTCAGTAAAAATAATATCTGGATGAGCGACGCGCATCAAAAATAAGACTTGCCGCACAACACTAACCAAATCGTCCACTTCAGGCAGCGGCTTCGGCATCCGAGCAAAGGACGAAAACTCGTCAACCATTCGCTTGATGTCATCAACTTGCCTGATGATCGTATCCGTGCACTGATCAAAAATCTCCCTATCGCGGGTAATTAATTTACCGTATTTACGGCGGATACGTTCCGCAGACAGTTGGATAGGTGTCAGAGGATTCTTTATTTCATGAGCAATTCGCCTTGCCACGTCGGCCCAAGCTGATGTGCGTTGAGCGGTCACAAGGTCAGTGATATCGTCAAGAGTGACAATGGCACCATGCTCTTCCCCAGTTGCTTGCTCGCTAGTCACCCGAACCGTCAACATGCGCTCTCGACCGGGCTCGCCAACTTCTATTTGACCTTGGACGGGGCGACCACGGTCCATCATCTCCGAACCGAGATATGGACCGAGCTCAGGAATGGCTTCCAATAATGAGTGTCCGTGAAGGTTTTCAGCAGCGTCACCAAGAAGCTGAATCGCCGAAGGATTGACGACCGTCACCTTTCCTTCCGCATCGAGGCCAATGACACCTGCCGAGACGCCAGACAAAACAGCCTCTGTAAAGCGTCGTCGACTATCCATGAGGGCGTTTGCGGCTTGGAGATCCTCGGTTTGATGCCGGAGCTCGGCCGCCATCTTGTTAAAAGTTTCCCCAAGGTGACCCAGATCCCCTTCTTGACCGGTTACTGGGACGCGGACGTCGTAATTTCCGCTAGCTACTTGATCCGTTGCAAATATCAACCGCCGAATTGGACCTACAAGCCAGTTTGCAAAGCTCAAGCCCACCCAAATCGCCGATAGCATGAGAATAACCGAGATAAGGGCGTACATGCTTGCAAACGCGATTTGTACACCAAGCTTTTGCTCGGCAAGAGCATCATAATACCGAACCGCAGTTTCTGCTTGTTGAGGAAACTGAAGCGCTTTCGGATCTATAGCTCTAGCCACAAGCAAATACTGATTAGCTAACCCTGGCACGACCACGAGAGCACGCAATATGTTGCTCTTCTCTTGCAAGAGACAAATCCCATCGCCAGATTCCGACGCAGCAGAGAACTCGGACCCTGACGGAATTTTCAAGTCAGTAAGGGCAACATTATCAATCCTCTCAACGGCTGTACCATCTGGATTAACGAGCATTGCGACAAAAAAGCCTAAGAAGTAGGATCTGGAACGCATAAACTCTCTGAAAACCGCTTCATTGTCCCCCAGTGCCTGCTTCGCTTGTCCTAAATCTGATGCCATCAAGCGAACCTCTCGGCCGATGGCACGGCACTGAAATTCTTGATAGGCCTGTGCAACGCCAACGGATGTCTGAAGCAATTGTTTGATTTGTCCGCTGAACGAAATATCGATCCCTCGCTCAAGCGTTAGCCAACCAACTATCGCGACCAAGATAGCCGGCGCAGCCGCCACAAAGGCAAAAAGCGATACAATTCTCGTGTGTAACGCCGATGCCGCTAGTCCCGCGCGGCGCGCCCTGATCAGCTGAATGCCCTCGATACCCACCATCCATATGAGAATGGCAATCAATGCGCCGTTGAGCCCAAATAGGGCGTAGACAACATCCGCCGTCGGAGCGATCGGCACAAAATTCGCCAGCACAAGAAACGTCGCGAGCGCCGAAAACAGTGAGAGAATAACGATCAGAGCACCAAATGCAGACTTCCAAACACGCCTTGATGACCGAAACTCAGAGCGAAACGCTGGATTGATCTGATCCATGACACTGCTCTGTTTCATAACGACTCCCGTTAGGGCGAACGCCCTAATGGCAGATTAGCAACACTGTTGCTAAATTGCTACAGGTAAGCGTAGTCACATACATCTATTTACGCTCAGCGCAACGAGCGAACAATACGCAAATCGAGATCGCGAATTTTCTTGCGCAAAGTATTGCGGTTTACGCCGAGCAATTCAGCGGCTTTGATTTGATTACCACGTGTTGCTGCCATGGCCGCATTGATTAGAGGTTCTTCCACGTCTCTTAAAATTCTGTGATAAAGCCCCGGCGGAGGCAGTTCACCCTTAAATCCAGAAAAATAGGCGAGCAGATGATGCTCTACTGACTCGGACAACGTTGCAGCATGTGAAGCTTGACTAACCGAACCACTCTCAACGGTTGGAAGTTCGACCAGCTCAAGTTCTACGATTGACTCGGTAATCGTTTCTTGCGGATGTAGCGCTGCAAAACGCCGCACAAGATTTTCGAGTTCGCGAACATTGCCAGGCCACCGGTGACGTTTAAGCCTCTCAAGGGCGGGTGTGTCGATTTGCTTCCGGGGCAGCCCCTCTTTTTCTGCCAAAAGAAAGAAATGCCTCACAAGATCAGGAATATCCTCAATACGTTCCCGTAGCGGCGGAAGCCGCAGAGGCACAACATTCAACCTGAAAAACAAATCTTCCCTAAACAGCCCTTGTTGTATTGCTTGCCTCAAATCCTTGTTCGTCGCTGCTACGATGCGAACATCTGTTTTGATCGAGGTACGACCACCTATTGTTGAATATTCGCCCTCTTGAAGGACACGCAGAAGACGGGTTTGTGCCTCCATCGGCATATCGCCAATCTCGTCCAAAAAGAGTGTTCCTCCCTCAGCCTGTTCAAATCGCCCGGTAGCTCTTTGTATCGCACCAGTAAATGACCCCTTCTCGTGGCCGAACAACTCGCTTTCGATCAGGTCTCTAGGAATAGCGGCCATATTGACAGCGACAAATGGCCCTTGCCGACGTTTTCCGTAGTCATGCAGAGCTCGGGCAACAAGCTCCTTGCCGGTGCCGGACTCACCCATGATCATCACAGTTAGTTCCGTTGCCATCAAGCGAGCCAAGGACCGATAAAGGTCCTGCATTGCTGGCGATCTCCCAACAAGAGGAATCTCATCGTTCACGTCTTCACTGAGATGCGGTACTATATCTCTTGGACGAGATAATGCACGACTGATGACGCTTAGGAGTTCTTTGAGGTCAAACGGCTTCGGCAAATATTCATACGCGCCCCGCTCTGATGCCCTGATTGCAGTCATAAACGTATTTTGAGCGCTCATGACGATCACAGGCAGTTCGGGGCGTTGCTTTTTGATACGCGGAAGCAAATCAAAAGCATTCTCGTCGGGCATGACGACATCGGTGATAACCAAATCACCCAGTCCTTGCGATACCCACTTCCATAACGTGGTTGCCTGACCAGTAACCCTCACATCATACCCTGCACGACCAAGTGCCTGATTAAGGACCGTTCTGATCGCTGCATCATCGTCGGCAACAAGGATGGTTCCATTCGGCATTGACTAATCGTCCATTTTGACTGGGCCGGACTATTCCGGCGCGTGCATCGACAAAAGAACTCTGAACACTGTACGCCGCGGCAAAGACTCGCATTCTACAATTCCACCATGGTCGCCAACGATCTTTGAGACCAGAGCAAGACCGAGGCCAGATCCCGAAGCCTTTGTAGATACAAATGGATCAAAGAGGTGACGCATAAGATCATCTGGCACGCCGGGACCATTGTCGCGGATGCAAATCTCAAGCGGAAGCGCGACACGCTTATGTGTACCAGTGACGACCATCCGCATGCCCGGTCGATAGGCTGTGGTTATTTCGATTTCGCCATCAACTGCGTCGCGGCCAATTGCCTCCGCAGAATTTTTCACAAGGTTGAGAAATACTTGGATGAGCTGATCTCGGCTACCATACACCGGGGGTAGAGAAGGATCATAGACTTCAGAAAACCGGATATGTTTTGCAAAACCTGACGAAGCAAGTCTTTTCACATGTTCTAAAACACTATGAATATTGACAGGATCACGTTCCAACGGACGTCCATCCGTGAAGTCTTCAAACCGGTCAACGAGCTTCACGATGCGGTCAGTTTCGTCACAGATAAGCCGTAGCAGGGTCTGGTCCTCTTGATTCACGGAGGGTTCAAGGAGCTGTGCCGCTCCGCGAATACCGGAAAGCGGGTTTTTTATTTCGTGCGCCAACATAGCGCCCATGGCTGATATTGAACGAGCTGCACCCCTATGGGTCAATTGCCTGTCCATTTTTTCAGCAATTGTCTTTTCTTGAAGCATCACCACGACATCTCGTTTGTCGTCTGACTCCAGCGAAACAAACAAATCAACAACACGGTCCTGGCCGGTCCTTGGGGTCCCGATATCAACACGGTATTCGATGACACTCCCACCCTGCTTTCTGACTTGGTCAACCAGAGCCAAGAGTGGTGAGCCGAATGGAATGATGTCAGACAGACGATGCCGTCGCAGTACGGAGTGGCTCATGTCAAAAAATGCCTGAGCAGCAAGGTTGGCTTCCGCAATCATATCGTCAAAATCAATCGTAAAAACCGGCAATGGCAAGACGTTGAGAATGGAGTCTGCCCGTGATCCGCTGATTGATGTTGATGCGGACTGAACCTCGTTCATGCGGCTACCGCCATTGGACTTGTCGAAAAGATATCGGCGACGATCTTCATCACCTCTGATGGATCAACTGTCGTGACCAACAGTTCCCGTGATTTCGCATCGATCTTGTGCCCACAGCGTTGTGCATCATCGGCATAGCCTGCCAGATGCTTACGTGCGTGGCGAACGCCTTTTTCAATCCCAAAATCACATAAGATTGACGTGTAATGATCAGAAATTGCGGACAATTTCTCCAGGGCTGTTGGTTCAACAATAGGCTCATTTGGCGCCTGCAGCGCGCGCGCAACTTGTCCCACAAACCATGGTCGACCGAGAGACGACCGTCCAATCATGACCCCATCCGCGCCTGACGCTTGCAGCATCCCGCGCGCGGAACCTACATCCGTGCAATCTCCATTGGCGATGACCGGAACCGACACTGCCTCTTTCACAAACCGTATCGCCGCCCAGTCTGCATGTCCCTTGTATAATTGTTGGCGCGTTCGGCCATGAACAGTGATCAACTGAACTCCAGAAAGTTCCGCCCTTCGCCCAAGCTCAGGGGCATTTATCGTGCCACTGTCCCAGCCCAATCGCATTTTGAGCGTTACCGGCACCGAGACAGCCTTAACGGTTGCTTCAATGAGAGCCAACGCGTGGTCCAGGTCTCTCATAAGCGCCGATCCAGCATAGCCACCAGTCACTCGCTTTGCCGGGCAGCCCATATTGATATCAATCAGCGATGCCCCCGACGCCTCGGCTAGTCGAGCCGCCTCACCCATCCAATATGGATCACAGCCAGCGATTTGAACGGCATGTGGTACAATGCCCGCCCCTTCTGATCGGAGGCGCGCTTCTTCAGACCCTTTAACAAATTCGTCAGAAGCAACCATCTCGGAAACAACCAAAGACGCACCGAAGCGTCGGGCTACCCGGCGGAACCCATGATCGGTTACGCCCGACATAGGGGCCAACGCGACACACCCGTCGAGCTCAAGCGAACCAATGATCAATGGAGGAATTGACTGCATAAATTTTAGGCATCTATAATTTCTGCTTACAGTTTAGACATATCATCGCTTGATCGCAAGCCTTCATGCGGCCTGAATTGCTATGACCGTACCCCGCGCACTGTTTCGGTTGACCTCGACCGATAAAGGCCGCAAATCTCTCGCATTATGACACAAACGGACGTTGTTAGCTCATCGCCTGTCGTCGCTGCGATCATCGTCGCCGCGGGTCGCGGAACGCGTGCCAGTAGCGAGCTGCCAAAGCAATATGTGACAATCGCTGGGATGACTGTCTTGGAACGCAGCATCCGAAATCTTGCTGCTGAGCCTAGGATAGGCAAAATTATTTGTGTGATACACCGTGATGACAATTCGCAGTATGCGCGTGCGATCGCTCCGCTCGAATCGGATTTGAAAGCAAAATTGCATGACCCTGTTTACGGCGGTGAGACACGTCAGGACTCGAGCCTGGCGGGACTCGAAGCTCTAGCGCTGTCATCGACAGTCCCTGATCTCGTTCTTATTCATGACGCGGCACGGCCATTTGTGAGCCAACAAGTCGTGGCTTCGGCAATTGATATGGCGGCTTTGCATGGTGCCGCTATTCCAGGCCTGCCCGTCACTGACACGATCGCAATGATCGATGCAGAGAGGACGATCTCGGATACTCCGCCGCGCGCGTTGCTGCGTGCGGTTCAAACACCACAATCTTTTGCGTTTCAAACACTTCTTAACGCCCATCGCCGGGCGGCTCGAGCCAAGGGCGAGCTTTTCACCGACGATGCCTCCGTCGCGCGGTTTGCAGGGCTCTCAGTCCATGTGTTTGAAGGTGAACCCAACAATATCAAACTGACCTTAAGCCAAGACATTTTAACTGCAGAGGAAGCCTTGAGCAAAAGAACAGAGACGCGAACGGGAATTGGTTACGATGTTCATGCGTTTGTTGATGGAGATGCTGTCATTCTTGGCGGGATTCCAATTCCGCATACGCACAAATTGTCCGGTCATTCCGATGCCGACGTCGCTTTGCATGCCATCACGGACTCCATCTATGGTGCTTTAGGAGATGGTGATATCGGATCGCACTTCCCACCCTCGGACCCTCAGTGGAAAAATGCTGACTCTGCGGTGTTTCTTCGTCATGCCGTCGACCAAATTGTCCATCGCCATGGTCGTATCATCAATGTTGACCTAACGATTATCTGCGAAGCACCCAAGATAGGGCCCTATCGCGATGTGATGCGCCAACGTATTGCAGACATCTGCAACATCACGATTGACCGCGTCGGAGTCAAAGCAACCACAACGGAGCAACTGGGATTCACTGGCCGGCGCGAGGGAATCGCCGCGCAGGCGGTGGTGACGTTGAGCCTTCCAGTCAAAGAGTAACGGATGACATTTGATGCTGAGATATCGCGGCTTGCGCAAAGCATTATAGTCGAAGCCGTCCGACGCAAAATGCTTGTGGTAACAGCAGAGTCGTGCACCGGCGGGATGGTTGCTGCCGCATTGACGTCCATCTCAGGGTCATCACAAGCTTTTGATCGCGGCTTTGTGACATATTCAAACCGCTCAAAGTCAGAGATGCTCGGGGTGCAAAAAGAGCTGATTGTCCGGGTCGGTGCCGTGAGCCAAGAAGTCTCAATGGCAATGGCTGAAGGGGCAATCGCAAAAACTGGCGCAGATCTGGCGGTCTCAATAACAGGAATTGCAGGTCCCGTCGGGGGAAGCCAAATGAAGCCAGTTGGCCTCGTTCACTTTGCAACCGCTCTTCTTGGAGGCAAAACAGTCCACAGCGAAGTGCAATTCGGCGATCTAGGAAGAAATGAAGTGCGTCGCGCCGCTATGGAGCATGCGCTTCATATGCTTTTGGACCGATTGATCTCCTAGCCGATCTGGCGACCAAAAATTTTCTGGGCGCGCTCCACAAATGCGTCAGAAAATCTCTTAAAGGCAGTTTCGAACATCGCACCCATCAAAAGACCAAGCATCTTAGACTTAAACTGATAGTCGATGTGAAACTCAATCATAGTGCCCTTGTCCTCAGGCTTGAAGACCCATCGGTTTTCCATATGGCTGAATGGGCCATCAACATATTCAACGAGAATCCTAAGATTATTTTTGTCGAGTGTTACGCGTGACGTAAACGTCTCACGAATGGCTTTATAGCCGACGGTCATATCAGCAAGGAGCACTTCACGCCCATCGTTGAGCGGACCGCGTCTCCGAATGCGAAGCGCTTCACATAACGGGAGAAACTCTGGATAGTGTTCCACATCCGCAACCAGATCAAACATATCACTAGGTGCAAATGCGACTGTGCGCGAAGATTGAAAGGATGGCATTAACTCATCTCATTCGTGGCTAAAGCAGCGATGACGAGGCCGACCTCCGCAACTGCTTCTGCCACCGTCAAAGACTCATCAAACGTGGATAGCCCGGCCATAGGCATCGAGCACGCTCTCATGCATCATTTCAGACAAAGTCGGATGCGGGAAGACCGTATGCATCAGTTCTTCTTCGGTCGTCTCAAGACCCATCGCAACGACATAGCCTTGAATTAACTCCGTCACTTCAGCGCCGATCATGTGCGCACCAAGGAGCTTGCCGGACTTTGCATCAAAAATCGTCTTAACGAGTCCGTCCGGTTCACCGAGTGCAATTGCCTTGCCGTTACCCATAAAAGGGAAGCGACCGACCTTGATCGTGTAGCCAGCTTCTTTTGCCTTGGCCTCAGTTAATCCAACCGATGCGATTTGAGGATGACAATAGGTGCACCCCGGTATTTTAAGCTTATCCATGGCATGGACAGGAAGGCCCTTTATCGCCTCCACGCATAGAACACCTTCATGCTCGGCCTTGTGCGCCAACATGGGCGGACCGGCCACATCCCCAATCGCATAAATGCCGGAAACATTTGTTTTGCCTAATCCGTCGGTAACGATACAGCCTCGCTCCGTCTTAATACCCAGGGACTCGAGGCCAAGATTTTCGATATTACCAATGACGCCGACTGCTGAGATCAATCGATCCGCAGTAATCGCTTGGGACGAACCCTTCTCGTCCTGAATTGTTGCTGTGATGCTTGACGCAGTTTTCGTAACACCGGTCACTTTCGCTCCGGTGATAATTTTAATACCCTGCTTTTCAAAGCGCTTGCGTGCAATCGCAGCAATCTCGGCATCTTCGACGGGTAGGATCTGCGGCATCACTTCGACGACAGTCACATCCGCTCCCAGCGTGCGATAGAAGCTCGCGAACTCAATCCCTATTGCGCCGGATCCCATCACAATGAGAGATTTGGGCATCGTATCGGGAACCATCGCCTCAAAATATGTCCAGATAAGCTTCTTATCAGGCTCTATACCGGGCAACGCGCGCGGACGTGCGCCTGTCGCGATTATGATATGTTTGGCTTTGTAATTTCCCTCGCCCAACACACCCTTCGGAACCGGGTGTTGCGGCTCAACCGCAGGCTTCGCGGATTTACCTACGACAATTTCGCCGGGCTTTGTGATCTTTGCTTCGCCCCAAATCACGTCCACTTTATTCTTTTTCAGAAGAAAGCCGACGCCGCCATTGAGTTGACCCGACACACCCCGCGACCGCTTCACGATATCGCCAATATTAAACGACATCGCTCCGTCAAGTTTCAGACCGTAATCGGCAGCATGAGTTGCGTAATGAAAGATTTCCGCGGAACGCAACAAAGCTTTCGTGGGAATGCAACCCCAGTTCAAACAGATCCCACCGAGATGTTCGCGCTCGACAAGTGCTGTCTTGAATCCAAGTTGCGCAGCTCGGATGGCCGTCACATAGCCACCCGGTCCGCCACCGATCACCATGATGTCATAAGCGTCAGCCATATCGCCGATCCTTCTCTACGCTTAAACCAGCATACCCACTGGATTTTCGATTAAAGCCTTGAATGCGGCAAGAAGCTCTGCACCGAGTGCCCCATCGACAGCGCGGTGATCAGTTGAGAAGGTCACCGTCATCACATGCGCAATCTGCAGTGCACCATTTTTCACGACTGGGCGCTGCTCTCCGGCACCCACCGCGAGAATTGTCGCGTGAGGCGGGTTGACGATGGCTGAGAAACTTTTCACCCCAAACATACCTAGGTTCGAGACAGCGGTTGTGCCGCCTTGATACTCGTCCGGCTTTAATTTACGGGCGCGCGCACGCGCAGCAAGATCCTTCATCTCGTTTGAGATTTGCGACAGCGACTTGGTTTCAGCCTTTCGAATAACTGGGGTTATCAAGCCACCCGGAATAGAAACGGCGACGCCAATGTCGGCGTGCTTGTGTTTAAGCATCGCTCTGTCGGTCCAAGTGACATTGGCCTCAGGAACGCGCATCAATGCGACAGCAAGTGCCTTGATCACAAAATCATTGACCGAAAGCTTGTAGACCGGTTTACCGTCAGCTCCCTTTGGCGCCGAACTGTTGATCTCTTCGCGCGCAACAAGAAGGGCATCGAGTTCAACATCTGACGAGAGGTAAAAATGCGGAATTGTTTGTTTGGCTTCAAGCAAGCGCCGCGCAATAGTCTTACGCATCGAATCGTGAGGAACTTCTTCGTAAGAACCCGGCTCAAAGAGCTGCTTGATCGTTGCATCGGCCATACCAACGGTAAGAGGGGGTAGCGTCGTTGGCGCTGTAGAAGAAGCTGCTGGTTTACTCAAAGGCCCGCCCGCAAGTGCCGCCTTCACGTCCCGTTCAACGATGCGTCCATGTGGCCCGGTCCCTTTGACCAAAGACAGATCAAGGCCCCCATCTTTTGCAAGACGTTTGGCAAGCGGTGATGCAAAGACCTTAGTGCCCGAGTGCCCCTGAGGCATTACCGCCGACTGCGTGCTACTCACAGGAGTGACTTCGGCGGAGGAAACAGCTGGTGCAGCGGCTGTCTTAGTCACTGAGGGAGCTGCACTGCTAGGTGATGAAAGTGCTCCAACATCTTCGCCATCTGCCGCGATCACACCGATCAAGGTGTTCACAGCAACATCCTGAGTGCCGCCGGGTATAATGATCTTGGCGAGGACGCCCTCATCGACCGCCTCGACTTCCATTGTCGCTTTATCGGTCTCGATTTCGGCCAGAATATCGCCGGAATTGACCTTATCGCCTTCTTTCTTAAGCCATTTGGCAAGATTGCCCTTTTCCATTGTCGGTGAAAGGGCAGGCATTAGAACGTTAAACGGCATAGCGACCTCCCCTTTCTTACCGGTAGCAGACGGATTTTACCGCCTCGACCACTTCACCGATATTCGGCAAGGCAAGCTTCTCAAGATTGGCAGCATAAGGCATCGGTACATCTTTACCGCATATGCGCTTCACGGGAGCATCCAGCCAATCAAACGCATGCTCCATGATCTGAGCGCAGATTTCAGCACCGATCCCAGATTGAGGCCAGCCTTCTTCCACGGTGACGCACCGACCTGTCTTTTGAACGGAAGCCACAATGGTCGCTACATCCATTGGCCTAATGGTTCGCAGATCAATCACCTCAGCTTCAATGCCTTGAGCCGCAAGTTCTTCGGCCGCTTTGAGCGCGTAGGTCATACCAATTGAGAATGATACAATCGTCACATCTCGGCCGGGACGTGCGATACGGGCTTTCCCGATCGGCAGAACGAAATCATCAAGCTTCGGCACCGGACCAGACTGTCCATAAAGAATCTCATTCTCAAGAAACACGACTGGATTTGGGTTTCTGATGGCAGCCTTCAACAACCCCTTTGCGTCTGCTGGATTGGACGGCGCGATAACCAAAAGACCGGGCACATTCGAATACCAAGCGGAGTAATCCTGACTGTGTTGGGCGGCGACACGTGCGGCGGCACCATTCGGCCCCCGGAACACGATCGGGCAACCCATCTGACCACCCGACATATATAATGTCTTAGCTGCTGAATTGATAATGTGATCAATCGCCTGCATTGCGAAGTTAAACGTCATGAATTCAACGATAGGCTTCAACCCGGTAAAAGCCGCGCCAACTGCAAGCCCTGCAAAACCATGCTCGGTGATTGGGGTGTCAACAACCCGCTTCGCTCCAAATTCCTGAAGCAATCCTTGAGTGATCTTATACGCCCCTTGATATTCAGCGACTTCTTCGCCCATCACAAAGACATCACCATCGCGACGCATTTCCTCCGCCATTGCATCGCGCAACGCTTCGCGCATTGTCATGGGTACAAATTCGGTACCCGCCGGAACTTCTGATGAGGCATCGTGAGGTGCAGTCACAGACGGTATGTCGTGATGCGTAACACTCACGGGTGCTGAACCCTGCGTCGAGATTGATGACGGAGGCGAGATCGGACTTGCCGCCGCATCAGAAAGAGCTTCACCCTCAGCAAGAATGATACCGATGGGCGTGTTAACAGCGACATCCTGCGAGCCCGCGGCAATCAGGATTTTTCCTAAAATCCCCTCATCGACCGCCTCGACTTCCATCGTCGCCTTGTCCGTTTCAATCTCGGCGAGGATGTCGCCCGACTTAACCTTATCGCCTTCGCTTTTGAGCCATTTGGCAAGGTTTCCCTTTTCCATGGTCGGCGAGAGTGCTGGCATCAAAATAGTGATCGGCATGGCATGCGGCCCTTTGCGCGAAAATCAGATATTACTTGAGAATGTCAGTCCAAAGCTCTGATGCATCAGGCTCAGGATCGTGCGTCGCAAATTCGGCGGCCTCGTTCACAATATCGCGAACCTCGCTATCGACAGCCTTCAAATTATCTTCCGACAACTTCCATTTGCCTATCAGCCGCGCGCGCACTTGTTCAATCGGATCGTGCTCTTCACGCATTTTTTGAACTTCGTCTTTGGAGCGGTATTTCGCCGGGTCAGACATCGAATGACCACGATAGCGATAAGTTTGCATCTCGAGGATGTATGGACCCTTGCCATCTCGGCACCATTGGATGGCCCTATCGGCTGCATCACGGACAGCTTGCACATCCATCCCATCGACCTGCTCGCCGGGAATATTAAAGGAGATGCCGCGCTTCGAAAAATCCGTTTGGGCTGATGCCCGTGCGACTGCCGTACCCATCGCGTAACGATTGTTTTCGATTACATAAACAACGGGGAGCTTCCACAGCTCCGCCATGTTAAAGCTCTCATAGACTTGACCTTGATTGGCAGCACCGTCGCCAAAATAGACAATCGAGACTTGACCATTGTCCTTATAACGATTGGCAAAAGCCAATCCAGTTCCGAGCGGGACTTGGGCACCAACGATACCGTGGCCGCCATAAA
>Ga0164297_10003284_pt1 | contig 15158 bp, 11 predicted proteins | sample GEODES058metaG_FD_113539 | JGI IMG/M metagenome (GOLD analysis project Ga0164297, IMG submission 113539) | Dystrophic lake water microbial communities from Trout Bog Lake, Wisconsin, USA - GEODES058 metaG | ecosystem: Environmental > Aquatic > Freshwater > Lake | place: USA: Trout Bog Lake...
CCAGCACGGTGTGCACAGAGGCGGCTTTGCAAGCCACGTGCTATTACACACGTCCACGATAAGTTGGCGACACGACACCCACGGCAACGCAACCGACGGCGACGTTGGAGTTCGCAGGAAGCCGGAGGAGACTGGAGCTCTTTCACCTGCCCTGGCCGACGAACAGCGCAGTGGTTTGTCGTCAACGCGAACCAGCACTTCTACGTCCTCGTCGTGGGTGGACCGCGTGCAGCCGGCCTGGGTGGTGCCCTTCTTGAAACTAGCTCGTGTAGATGCGCCTGCAGGCACCTTTCTGCTGCTTTGGCCTTGTTTCTGGTCGATCACTTTGGCTGCACCTCCAGGCTGCTTGCCTGACGCTGCGCTTCTGGGCCTCTTCGCCGCTGGCGCGCTCCTCCTCCGCGGCGCGGGATGCACTGTCAATGACATGTGGGATGCGGACCTAGACCGCTCCGTGGAGCGCACCAGAGGGCGGCCCATCGCAAGTGGGGCGGTCTCTCAGCGCCAGGCGCTCGTCTTCCTCGGCGCTCAATTAGCAGCAGGCCTCGCAGTGCTGCTGCAGCTGAACGATTTCAGTCGCCTGGTGGGCGCATCGAGTCTGGGCCTCGTGTTTACGTACCCTCTCATGAAACGCATCACCTACTGGCCACAGCTCTTCCTGGGCCTCACCTTCAACTGGGGCGCTCTCCTGGTGCGTGCGCACACACGATCGCGCTCGAGGATCCAACCACATGCGCTCACTCGTCAACAACCTGTACACAGGGATGGGCCGCAGTGCATGGGAGCCTTGACTACACTGTCGTCGCCCCGCTCTACTGCGCTGGCGTGTGCTGGACGCTGGTGTATGACACCATTTATGCACACCAAGATGCACGAGACGATGTCGCCGCAGGCATCAGAAGCACTGCCCTGCGGTTCGGCAGCAGCACGCCAGCCTGGCTCACAGGTGCGTGTCCCATGATGAACGCTGCCCTCCCCACACGCGCACTGCGCCTCCTGTGATGACCAACGCCAAGCGCAAAAGCCGACACGCGCGTGCACACGTTACGCGCGGCACTGCCACGATCAGGCGAGATGATGGCGCCAGCTTGCTGCCGGCGCAACCTCGTGGCGCACGCCAACTTGATCGGGGCCGCCTGCGCTCGTGCACCGCACATGGGAACAACTCTGGCTGTATTCAGTTTTCAAGCTGAGGAGGAAATGCATGATATGTGCATGGCAGCGGCGAGGTGAATGATGGACCCATATGGACTGACTTGTGCCGTGGCACGTTCACACGCGTTGCAGGTTTCTCTGTCGCCATGCTTGGCGGCCTGGCAGCCGCTGGCCACGCAGCGCAGCTGGGCGACGCGTTCTGGCTGGGGCTGGCAGCAACAGGAGCCCACTTGGCGTGGCAAGTTGGCACTCTTGACATCGCCAACGCCGCCAATTGCGCCTCCAGGTTCAAGTCAAATGTGCAGCTCGGCGGCCTGGTGGCAGTGAGCATGCTGGCGGGCAAGCTTACCACTGCAGCAGTGTTATGACATTGGCGCTGTCGTTCATGCATTAAACGCGTGCCTCTATATTCTCAACCCACCGGCGCGAGCGTTGTTAACCAGTGCAGCCATACGCCCGTGGAAAGGCCTTCCCCGCGGCTTCTCAAACAACACACCTGCGCAACAAGCAAAGGTGTGAGCACATACACAGCTGTCAGCAGCGCACTGCACGCGACGCACCGCCCTCCCCCACCACCGGCTTGCCACGCTCGGCAAGCAGTTGACCTGTGGAACATGACGGGCACGTCAAACAGAGGGGCGAAAGAAGGAGCAATGACACGGCTGCTCTCGACTCACCAATCTTAGCGGCTGCAGACACGTCCGTGCGGCTGGGCAGCGACTCACGCAGACTCTTCTCCAGTGTCGACGCTGCCGCGACGATCTGAGCAGCGGGTGACACCGCGTGGTGTTAGGAGGCCAGGCGGTGTGTTGTTAGACCATGTGTCGTCGGGCCGCCCAGTGTCACTCACCCGCCCATCTGCTCGACGCTGTATGGTCGCGTACAAGTACTGGTTGCTGAAGAAGAACTTCAGCGCATACACATGCAGGCGCTGGGGCACCTTCATGTGTGCAGCTTCCCTGCTCGGGCCCCGCTTCAGCTCGCTGCTCACGCCAGCCTCCAACGGCGCATCAAAGCAGCGTGGGATGCGCTTGGCGGGGGCCTATTGAGTGCGAGCAGCCACCGTGGCAGTACCACTCAGTTGGGGCCCGTCGCGGAGCCGCTCTCCTATACACGCGCAGAGCCATGAAGAAGAAAGTGGACGCCCGCATCCGCACGCTGGTGGAGAATTGCGTGAAGCAGCGCCAGCGGTCTGTCTTCGTCATTGTCGGCGACCGGGGACGAGACCAGGTGGTCAACCTGCACTACCTGCTGAGCAAAGCCACAGTGAAAGCCCGACCCAGCGTGCTGTGGTGCTATAAGAAAGACCTGTACCTGAGCAGCCACCGGCGGAAGCGAGCCAAGCAGGTGAAAAAGCTAGTGCAGCGCGGCTTGCTGGACCCGGAGAAAGAGGACCCGTTCAGCTTGTTCGTGGCCAGCACCAACATCCGGTACTGCTACTACAACGAGACACACACGGTGTTAGGCCAGACGTTCGGGATGTGTGTGCTGCAGGTGCGCGGCAGGTGCCTTTGGCGGCTGCTTGTTGGTTCCGACTCCTTGCTCGTTGCGCCCCGTGCTTGTGACTTACTCGCGACCGTGTGTGCGACGTGCCAGGATTTTGAGGCGCTGACGCCCAACTTGTTGGCGCGCACGGTTGAGACGGTGGAGGGTGGCGGCATTGTCGTCTTACTGCTTAACACAATGGACTCCCTCACCCGCCTCTACACCATGGCCATGGATGTGCATGCCCGCTTCCGCACCGAGTCGCATCAGCAGGTGCGCGTGTGCACTGCCTTGCTCATTCCCAATACGTGTTCGACTCGCCCTGATGTTGCTCTGCCTGTTCAGGTCACGGGCCGCTTCAACGAGCGCTTCATCCTGTCGCTCGTCAACTGCGCAAACTGCATCTTCATGGATGACGAGCTCAACATCCTGCCGCTGTCCACACACGTGCGCTCGCTAGAGCCACTCCCCTCTGGGCGAGAGGCTGACCCCGATGGCGCCGGCGGCGCCGAGCTGCGCGACCTGCGCTCCACGCTGGCGGACACGCCACCGGCGGGGCCGCTGCTGCAGTGCTGCGCATCGCTGGACCAGGCGAAGGCGGTGGTGACTTTCATGGATGCCATCAGTGAGAAGACGCTGCGCTCCACAGTCGCGCTCACCGCTGCGCGCGGCCGAGGAAAGGTGCGCACACCGTGTGTGAGTGATGACAGTTTCGTCGAAGGGTGACTCGATTGACCGACCTATCCGTGTACTCTTCCACAGTCTGCTGCATTGGGCCTTGCCATTGCGGGCGCCCTGGCTGCTGGTTACGCCAACATCTTCGTCACCTCGCCGTCGCCGGAGAATTTGCGCACACTGTTTGAATTTGTGTTCAAAGGACTAGACGCGCTGGGCTACAAGGAGCACTTGGACTATGACCTGGTAGAGTCCACGCACCCGGATTTCAAGAAAGCCATCGTGCGCGTCAACGTCTACCGCTCCCACCGCCAAACAGTGCAGTATGTGCAGCCACAGCACGCGGAGCGCGTATCGCAGGCGGAGTTGCTCATCATCGACGAGGCCGCCGCCATCCCACTGCCTGTTGTCCGCCAACTGCTGGGCCCCTACCTCGTGTTCCTCTGCTCCACCGTCAACGGTTATGAGGGCACTGGACGCAGCTTGTCGCTGAAGCTCATCCAGCAGCTTCGACAGCAAGGAGCGAAGATGAGCAGTGCGGAGGTTGCAGCAGCGGCAGCACCCGCATCTGGCGATGCCATCGCCACTGCCGCGCCGTCAGTGTCTAGTCGCACGTTCAAGGAGGTCGTTTTGAGCGAGCCGATTCGTTACGCGGCGGGTGACCGCGTTGAGCGATGGCTCAATGACCTCCTCTGCCTTGACGCTGCGGAGCACGTGTCCCGCTTGGGCGCGTCTTCCCGCCTGCCGCACCCGCAAGAATGTGAGCTGTATTGCGTGAACAGGGATACTCTGTTCAGTGGGCATCGGGACAGCGAGTCCTTCTTGCAGCGCATCATGGGCCTTTACGTCGCAAGTCACTACCGCAACACGCCCAACGATTTGCAGATGCTGTCGGACGCACCAGCACACCGTTTGTTCGTGCTGCTTCCGCCTGTTGACGAGACCACACACGCGCTGCCGGACGTCTTGTGTGTGGTACAAGTCGCCCTCGAGGGCGCTATCAGCCGGCAATCTGCAGCAGCACAGCTTGCTGCAGGCACGGCGCCCCAAGGCGACCTCATCCCGTGGACGGTGAGCCAGCAATTCCAAGACGACGCTTTCCCGGGCCTCACAGGGGCTCGATGTGTACGGGTCGCAGTCCATCCTGAGCTATCGCGCATGGGCTACGGCACTCGCGCGATGGCTCTGCTGGAGCGATTCTATGCCGGTGCACTTGCACCGCTGGGCGAGCGCCCTGCAGACACACTGGTGGAGGAGGAGAGCGCCCCATGTGTGAATGCCTCTGATCATGCTGGTGATTTGATGACGGAGACTCTGCGTCCACGCAAGGGACTTCCGCCGCTGCTGACACCGATCAGCGAGCGCGTGCCGGAGCGTGTGCAATGGCTGGGCGCTGCGTTTGGCTTGACACAGGAGTTGTTCAATTTCTGGTTCAAGCTGGGGTACCAACCCGTGTACCTCCGCCAGACGCCCAGCGATGTCACCGGCGAATGCTCCTGCGTCATGCTCCGCGCTGTGGGCGGTGATGATGCCGCAGACGGCGACGCTGGTGGTGATGCCACAACCTCCTGGGTGCACTCCTTTGGCGCTGATTTCAGAGTGCGGTATGCCAGCCTTCTGGGCAGCGCATTCCGGAGCCACGCGCCGGGACTAGCGCTTAGTCTTCTAGCAGCAAAGCTGAGCTTCAGCGACCAGGAAAGTGCCGCCGGCGTGTCGCCCGGATCCGTGCCAAAAGCCGATGGCAAGGCTCTGTCGCCACACGACATGAAACGCCTCGCCAGCTACGCGGCAGCGCTAGCGGACCATCACCTGATTCGTGATCTCATCCCGCCGCTAGCGCGCGCTTATTTCGGAGGCGCGGTGCCTGCAACCCTGTCCTATGCACAGGCAGCTATCCTCGTCGTCCTTGGCCTTCAGCAGCGCGAGCTGAGCGACGCGGAGCACGACCTCGGCCTGCCTTCAAGCCAGATCCTGGCGCTCTTCAACAAAGCGATGCGCAGATTGCACGCCTGTTTGAACGCTGCGGAAGAGGCGCGCGCCAAGGCATCGCTTCCTCAGCCGAGTGAGAAGGCGGTGCATGCAGCACAGCGTCTCGCAGCGGCTGGTCCCCATCCAGTAGCACTTGATGATGCACTGCGTGAAGGTGCGACGAAGGTGTTGAAGCAGCAGCAGGATGCCTTGTTGCGGTCGTTGAACGTAGACCAGTACGCCATCCGTGGCGATGATGCGGATTGGGATGCAGCTCTTGGCGGAGCACCGGAGGGCGCGGCGCCTCGCACCGGCGTCCTGTCTGTGAGGCGCAAGCACGCAGACAAGCCTGGGAATGGGGGTGTGACCCCTTCACGCGTGGCGGGCGAGCAGGATGGAGACAGGCAGCGCAGCAAGAAGGGGAAACGCGAGCGTGTAGCGGACGAGGAATAAATAGTGGTGGTGCACATAATGCGTGCGTCCATGGCGTGCTAGGTCTAGTCGCTGATCCTGAGGTTCACACCCAGAGCAGTCTTGAGCTGCTCATAGCTGACGAACGCGATGGCGATGGAGGGCACCACTTTGACGTAGTTCGGCCACAGCCCCTTGAAAAGGGCAGAGAAGCCTTCGTGGCGGACAGTTTGAACAAAGCAGTCCACCATGCCCGTATACGCCGGCGCCAACTCAACTGCCAAGCCACCCCCTGCTGCTGCGCCGCCCCTGCTCGCGCTCCAGCCAGCCACCTGGAGGCGGCGGCGCACCACGTCCAGAGGGTACGCTACTGTCTGGCCAACGCTGCCAGCGACAGCGCCGCAGCCGAGGCGTGTGACCACACCCAGCTGCGTCTCGTCCTTGTACCCGCCTTGTTTGATGGCCCATTCCTTCAGCGTTTCGTACACTGCGAAGTTGAGGCCGACGTAGGGAACCACTCCAATGACAGACGGCAGCCATCCCTTGTAGAACGCGAGCGCGCCCTCTTCCCGGATGATCGTCCGCACAGCATGGCTGAGGCCCGTGTACCGAGCGGCGGAGCCGTCTGCTTGCACCGTCAAGCGGCCGCGGACCATATCCAAGGGGTAGGTGGCAGACATGGCGATGATGCCAGCCACCGCGCCAGCGCCGAGGCGCAGCACAGGAGTCAACTCCGCATCCCCACCAACTGTTGCGCGTCTGTGATCCAGGATGAACCTGGACAGGCGATGGGCGAAGACACCACAGTGGGAGTTTGTTTCAACCTGTCACAATCCCTATTTGCCGCTGGCGCCCGGAATCATTCCCAGCACGCACCTGGAGACATGCTCATATGTCAAGAATTTGACCGCGCTGTTCGGCACGATACGCAAGCAATTGGCGCCTGGCGTATGTGGACGTGAGTGTGGGGTGCGAGAGTGCTGCTGTGGCTGGCGGCGGTGTTACGCACCGTTGCCCTTCATCATCCCCCGTATTCCCTCGTGTCTAGCCATATACACCAGACCCTGGTGTCGGGGGGTGTCAGGTCAACGCCGCGAGTGGTGATATGGGGCCCCGGCACACGGCGGCTGCGAGCTCCAAGTTCGAGCGCGATGGTGTGGGGGACGCACCTGCCAGACACCTGTGTACTTTGGTGCGACGCCTGGCGTGGTGGCTTGCACCTGTGGTCGTGTCCCGGCAGTGAGCGTGGTCCGCGAAGGAGGTGGGCCTTAGGACGACTCCGAAAGCCGGTCTGCGCCGGCCCGGTGCCTTGCCGAGCGGGCAAATCGCGCAGTCGCACCTGCAGCAATATCTTCAGTCGTTCCAGCGGCGCCACGGCGGTGCGGCTCCTGTGTTACAGTACAGCAGAGAGTGGAACCAGAGCTCACAGTCAGTGTGCGCGACCTTGTGGCGCCCCGACCGCTGGACACGTGCGCCAGAACAAAGAACGTGGACGCACAATCCTCCGGCGACACCGCCTGCTATCAACGCTTTCCCGATTTGGCTCCAAGTGGGCTGTGCCGACGGCACCACAGCTGGCCCAGGTGCAGCCTGCGGCCTCGCACTGCGTTGCGCGGCGTCGGCCATAACTGAACAGCTAGATCAGTACACAGGCGGGCTGGACACCAAGGATGGACCGTCAGGCAACGCGCTTCCCGACAAGACGTGTTTCTGATATGATGTGGCTTCATCTTGGTCGGCGCGTTCGCGCTCTCATGTAATGCAAGCATCATACAGGCATCGGCACTTCGGCGTCGCCTCTCCAAGCGGCTGCAAGGCGGGAGAACATCCCTGTGCCTGCCCCAGGTGGGTAGGCATCATGAGCTTGGGCAGGCGCAGCGTCTTCTGGGTCATCGCCAGCCAACTTGACCCGGACAGCCTCCTCCCGGGAAGCAACGAGAGCATACAGCGCCGGATTGGCCTCCATCCTTGCGGCGTACGGGCAGGTCTCAGAGCGGCACACCGAGGCCACCACCGCATTGGCGCGGGACCAAATGAATGGGCACATGTGCGCAAGCGCCCAATTCACAAGCCAGGCTGGCACGTCTATGTCCCCCGGCATGCGCGGGTTGATGTCACACACTAGAGTGGCTCTGGTGCGATTCCCTGGCCGTGGACACAGCTGCAGGAAGCTTCGTTTGAAGCGCAGCCGCACCCGAGATGATGCTTCGACAGGCAGCTGTGATTCGTAGCGCTCAGCTGCGTCCTGGAACACGATTATCACGCATCCGTGCTCGTCAAGGCAATCATAACCACAGGCCGTCACTGCAAAGTCACGGTCTGTGAATACAGGCACCCAGAGCGCTGAGTATACGGTTAATGAGAGCAGACGTTCCACATTCACGATGCGAGTGTCGAAAAGAAAGCGGCCAGCGAAGGAGCTCACTAAGTCAAACTCCCTAGCCAGGGAAACCACGTGCTGCGTCGTCGAGCCCAGAGTGCCGCTGAACCAGACGCCGTGCACGTGCTCTTCAACCGGCGGTCGATAGAAAGTCAGCAAGTCTCCATCGAGTGCCAACGTCCACTCATCACTCGAGGACGGGTGCTCCACCGCAACAAGCGCCGCTTCAACCTCCGCGCACGCAGTCTCGACTTGCGTCGCGAGCTGAGCGATCGCTTCTTTAGCAACAGGGTCCAGGCGGTCAAGGAGCGGCTTCGCGGCAAGCACACGTCCTGTGTGTAGGAGGGACTCAATCTCCTGACGCACGCCGTGCTCAGCCTCAGCGCCGTCACTCATGAGACGACGGCCGACTCACATGACGCGGGTTCAGTCGGACAGAGAGGGCCAGCTTCGGTGCCTGCGTCATCACACACACGCCGTCTTCGCAGAACAGAGAAGGTCCTGTTGTGCGGGGCCTGAATCGGGGGAGCGCGTGAATCGACACGCGTTGTGTGCCGCCGCTCAGAGGTTGCAGCAGATCAGCAGGACACCACAGCATGAGCACCTCACAGGCTGACCAGCAGCGTCTGGCTGACTCGCTGCACGACAAGTGCGTCGCCCGTGGATTGGAGCTGCGCTTCTGCCGCACGTGTGCAGGCTGGTGGTCGTGCACGAAGGACGCGGCACTTTGGGTCGTCCTAGGTCTTCTCTCCTCGTCCCTTCTCACCCACACTCACGCCCCGCCTCTCCCTCTGGCGCCCACAGCGACGAGACGCGGGACAGGGGAAGAGCTCGTGAGGGGGATGACGCCGGCGGAGAGGTGAAGCGTGTCCGGAGAAGTGGTTTCGATGCGCCGCCCACTGCAGCAAATGACGAGCACGCCGCTGGCGGGGACGGGGCGTCGCTTCCGCCACCGCCACCCGCACCGGGGCCGCCCAGCAGCGGCATGTCCGCAGCGCCGGCGGGAACAGGCGCGCCTGAGACGGAGTTCGCGAGGGCTGTGCGTGAGGCTGCAGCGCGGGCGGCTGCGATACTTGCACAAGCCCCGGGTGCGTGGTTTGGAGCTCTCTGCGCCTGCTGCAGCTGTGTGCGTATTTCATGTGTGCATAGCGCTGACTGTTGCCTATCTTAGGTGGTGTGGCTCCCCCAGGCTATGGAGGTGTGCTCCCTCCCGCGCCCGGCATGTCGCTCGCCGGCATGGCGATGGGTGTGTCCGCGGCAGCCTCTGTGACGGAGATACTGATGGCGTATCCGGATGCATGCGGCAAGATCATTGGCCGCGGAGGGGAGACGATCCAGCAGTTGCAAGCGCAGACGGGCGCGAACATCAAGGTGCAGCCCAGCACAGATGTGGGCATCGGCCAGCAGCGACGAGTGACCATCAGTGGCGCACCTGCCGCGGTAGCAGCTGCTAAAAAGATGGTTGAAGATTTCATCAACGACAGCACCGGAACCGCGCACTTGAGTGCCATGATGGGCATGCACGGCGGATCTCGAAGTGATTTGCCGCCTCCGCCGCCAGGCACGCTGTTGCCCATCGCTGCGCCTGCAGGGTACGTGCCGCCTCCGCCACGACAGACCTACGGCAGCGATGAGCCAGGGATCACGCTGCCCATCACAACCGACATGGTGGGACGCATCATCGGTCGCGGTGGAGAGACGATCCGCCGCCTGCAGGAGGAGTCCGGAGCGCGCATCCAGATCGAGCGAGACCAGGGCCAGGTTCGCATCCGGGGCACTCCTCAAGCGATTGAGGCTGCCAAGCGCGCGGTGCAGGATGTCATCTCGGCGTCGCCTCACGGAGGCATGCTGACCTCCGGTGCACACGGTGGTGGCGGCGGCGGAGGAGGTGGGGGCATGCTTGCGCTGCCTGCCGCCAGTGCCACAATCGCTACGCAAGGCCAGGAGGGCCGTATCATCGGTCGTGGGGGTGAAACTATCCGGGAGTTGCAGCAACGCACCGGCTGCCGCGTCCAGATCGACCGCAATGCGGGCGTCGTCAACATCACGGGGCCAAGCCAGGCCATTGTGGACAGCTGCGCGCGGGAAGTGACCGACCTGGTGAATTCCGGCACATCCGGCCGTGGTGGCGGCGGCGGTGGCGGTGGCATGATGGGCCAGGGCGGCGGGTACGGGGGAGCGTATGGTGGAGCACAAGCTGGAGCCCAGTCCTATGGCGCTTACGGAGGCGGCGCGGCTGCTGGATACGGACAGCAGCAGCAGCAGCAGCAATACGGCGGCGGTTATGCGCCGTCTGCTTCCGCATTTGCGGGAGGCCAGCCTGGAGGCGCACCGCCAGCGAGCAGCGTGTGGATCCCGCAGACCACGCCGGAGGGGCACACGTACTGGTACAGCACAGTCACTGGCGAGAGCGTGTGGGAGAAGCCAGCGGACGCGTGATACCCAATTGGCAATTGCATACTCAAAGTACCGTCTGCTTCGCCTAGTCTATTGACTGACGTTCGACATAGACGTTCGACAGACGCGCCTGCCATGGAGTCCGGCCTGTCTCCCGAAGAAGGTCCGTCTCCTTTGCACTTGCACGTGCGAAATGCACGTGTTCCTCTGACACGCAGCACCTGCAGCGCGCGTGGAGCTCCTCGAACTAGCTCGGCTTAGTGGCGTTCCCATGAAGGAGGAGGCGCGACCTCGCACACACTGCGCGTGTTGCGGTCAGTGCGCACTGACCCACACACGCTCTCAGGTGTTTGACACTCTCCTCGAGCTCCTGCGCCTCGACTGCACGCCCGCGTCCGTCTGCTCCGTGCTCAAGAACCTCGCCATCAAGCCGTCTGGACGGCCGACGATGTCTGGCGTCGCGACTGCTGTTTTGGCGGCCCAGGCGTTCGCAGCCATGCCCAAGCAGGGGCAGTAGACCACTTGCAAAGCGCTCTGAGTGCCAAACTCCTGTTGTTGGCCTTGCGTTGCGCATGTGCTGTCGGCAGCTAGCGCAGAAGCTGCTCCGTCGCTGTTTCTACGGCGTCGAAGTTTCCCGTTACTGACTGAAAGGCCAGTAATTGTTCAGCGGTTCAAGCACCACGGAATCCGTAACGTGAGGCTCATAGTATCTGCGCCAATCGGCAACCGGTCACGGGTCTCCTGAACCGGGGCATTGGGTCCACTGGACAGTGGCACAGGGCAACACATTTCTAGATTTCTATCAGTTGATGAAGTTGTGTTATGTGCTACAGATTGTACACGCGTATGCCTCAGTCAAACGTGCGGTAAATGCGGCTCGCAAGCTTCACGGTCTGTCGCACTGCGCCGCGGGCTTGGCCATCAAAGAGGTGCGCCTGCACGCTGAGGAAGTCCACGTACGTTTCCAGCCACGACATGTTGCGCGTGATGCGCAGCATGTCCAGGAACACCACCAGGAAGGCCGCCTTGAAGGCGGTGGTGAACACGTCCTGCCACTGGGCCAACTGGTCCAGCGCGTAGCCGATCCCGAACGTCTTGGAGAACTGCTGCTCTGTCTTCTTACCAAGCTGGCGGTAGATGATCATGCCGTAGGTGAAGATGAACCAAGAGAAAATCGCCCACGTGACGTACACGCCAACAAAGCCGATAGCCGCATACAACCGCGCCTGCCGCGATGTCAACGCCTCCTCCTCTCCATCTTCATCTCCATCCTCGGTCTCCGTCTCATCCTCTCCGCGCGGATCAACCTTGTATGCAGTGCGCTTATGCGGGGTGGAGTCGTTGAGGCCAAAAGCGGCTTTCACAGACAAGATTGCCGCAATCCGAGGAGTGTTGTTGTTGTTGGGCAGCACGGTGGTGGGGCTCTCAGTCAAGAAAAGATTCGCAGAGCTGCTGGAAGGGCTCAATGTGGGCACAAGGCTGACTGCCGAGCTCGCTCTCGGCATCTGCATTTCCAGCGGCTGTGCATCGCTACCTTCTTCATCCATGGGCGTAGCCGGAAGCGGCGCCCTGACATGACCCCCGAAAACTGCCGCATTGCTTTCTATGTCCCCATTGAAACCATGGGTGGTCTCACGCGGCGACGCGGCCGCGCTGCTCCTCGGGCTTGGGTCATTTTCAGCAGCTGCCATGCTAGCAGCTGACTCTGAGCCGGGCACCTGTCCCGTAAGCAGCGCGCCCTCGCGGTCACCGCTGTCAGGAGAAGGCGGAGATGGAGCATGGCTACTCCTTGGGGTGGAACCAGCAGACGCCAAGCTGGCTGCCGAGCTCGCTCTCGGCACACGCACGGTAAGCAGCGCTGCGCCACCAGCTTTGTCGCCAAGCGTCGGCGATGCGTGAGGCGTGGCTTCGTCACGGTGGAGCTCGCCATGTGCAGCACCTGGGTCTTTCCCACAGCCGCGCTCCGCCTCCTCTGCCTTTTCCTCGGCGCCCAGCGCAGATGCGAGACAGCGGTAGGCGGCGCCGGGGAGCAGCTGCTTCGGGATCCACCAGCTTGCGAAGGCGAAGAACTCCCACGGTGCAGCTTCAGGGTAGATGCTGCATAGCCACACGATAAGGTCGCTGGGCCGCTTCTTGGAGGCCCATTGCCACTTGTGGTGTGACGCTATACCCAGCAGGATCTTGAGGACGCCTTTCCACTCAAGCCAGCCCTCCATCTCGTCCGTCAGGTTGGACAGCTCGAACAGGTGCTCGAGCACCAACGTGACGGGCAGGGACACCGCGACGCAGATTAAACCAACCAGCAGCTGATCGCTTGGGTACGCGTCGTCTGGAAAGGCATGGCACTCGTAATCCGACAGGGTGTCGTGACACTGGACGTCACCTGGAGGGCCGTAGAAGTACGCCCCTTGCAGGGTCGAGAACTGATCCGCGAGGTCTGCGCACTCGCCCAAGTAGCCCAGACACACGCCCATGGGTGTGGCTGGGTCGCACGTAGAACTCAAACCTCCGTCAAGCAGGTAAGCGGCACTGCTGCCGATGACCACCGATGTGCTGGAGGGTGACAGGCACGAGCCACCTGCTCCCGCATCCAACAGCGTGCGGATCTCCGAGCAGCATTGCGTCGCGCGACTGCTGTAGAACCAGATGCTGGTGAGCAGGCTCGACGCGACAAGCGTGAGGAGAAGCATCCATGACTGCCAGCGCAGAAGGAAGCTGTCGGCGTCGAGGAAGACGCTGAACGTGCTGTGGTCGACACGCACGGACTTAACGATGTGCGCGCCTGCACGCTGCGCGTATGTGAGCATGGCGTAGGCGCCAGTCACCTCATGATCACGGGTGCGCTGCGTGGCTGCATCTGTCACAGCGCGCCATTGCCGTAAGGTGCGCTTCGTGTACTTCTTCAGCGCGCCACTCGCCACAAACTCTGCAAGCTCGGGCTGCTGCTCGCAGCATGCCTTGATGTAGGCGATGCCCTTGTCCACGATGGTCTCCTCTGCGCCCTCCTCGTCAGATGCGAGCCACGAGACGTCCATGTTACGCAGCACTTCCACTGCCAAGCTGGTGGCCCACAGTCGCTCACCGCCATCGGTGCGAGCCAGAAGCTTGGGTATGCGGCGCAGCATCTCACTGCGGCTGAAGGTCAGAGGGCAGTCGTCGACGGGCACGTCTCTGTCGTTGGCGCTCTCCTCCACGTCTGTTTTTTTGGTCCCTATGCGGACCACGTCGTCCACCATATCATCCACATCCTCAAGCATAGCATCTAGGTCCTCCTCGTCGTCCATGAACAGGCAGCCACACAGCTTGGCCAGAACCGCTGTCTCCGTCTTTTTCCCCTTCTTTGGCGCCTTGCCGGGGTGTGACTCAACCACGAACGCCAGCGACCCCGTCAAATTCCAGCCGCCGTCCTCCTGCTGCAGGAGAATGAGGCGCCACAGGCGCGCGGTGGTGAGCCACTGCTTAGTAGCTGCAATGCTGCCGCTGTCGAAGCCAACCATGAGGCTGAACAGTTTGTGCAACTGCATGAAGTCGTGAGCAATGCCGGGAACACGACAACCCTTGAAGTGGCGCGCCGTTGCAGCTAGGCGGGCGTTCAGCTCATCGTACGGCATCGCGCGCTGGCTGGCCAAATAGGCGAACGCAAGCGCACTGCCCGTCAGCTCGGACGTCTCTGCCGACATGTCCGTCAGCGAGAAGCGGGCGCTGCTGAGCCGAGTGAATGACGCCCGCGCAGTGGACATCCTGGGGCGGGGCGTCTCGGACGAGTACTCAGGGCTGCCTCCTTCACCACAAGTCGGCAAATCAACGGACACAAGGCTGAGATTGGTCGCTGTGACGGGCACCAATGTGACAAGGCTGCTCCTCGCAGGCATCAGTAGTCCGTAGAACGAGGAGCGCGGTGTCGATGGGCCCTGCGATGAGAGAAGGCTGGAGCTATTCCGTCGCAGCTGCGCGAACGTATGATGGTGCTCCTCCTTTGAGTCGGACAAGCCACCTGCGGAAAGGCCAAGGCGTCGGCCCAGAGCCTGGCCGATGGAGCCGCGCAGCAGCTCCTCAGGCAAAGCGCATCGCAGACGGATGAAAGGGAAACCGAAGAGGGCGATGAAGTTGACAGCGCTGCCACTGGGGGCGGCAACCGCGCGGTCAAGCTCGTCTTGCGTGAAAGACCAAAGCCAGGTGCCGTCAGGCAGCTCCAGGAAGCCCATGTCCGGGGTCTTGATCCGGCCCACCGTGTACCGCCTGTGCTGCATGTCCATCACGAAAGCCACCGCAGCGCCACTGTTCATGAAGCCGAAGAGGCAGCACACGACGATGAAAAGGAAGCGCAGCTGAGTGACTATATCGGCGGGGTTGAGACCTACCATCTGAGAGAGCGAGCACGTGGTCAATTTCGGCACCCGCGCTGATGCAAAGTCCGTCAAATGGCGGCACATGCATTGAGTCGAATTCGGCGATGCTACGCAACCGGGTCCCGTGAAAGACTGGTTCGTGTTGTTCCATGCGCAGCCCAGCGTGTTGTTCTGCCACAGTGCGCATTCGGCTCCGAACACCACGCGCAGCACCGGTGGCCCGGTTGGCGGGCACAGCGGCCCAGGACAGGCGGGGCAGGCGATGGCAGCGTTGTCGGATCCCAATGGCAGGCGGGGATTAGGGAACACGGTGCAGTTGCTGCCCCACACTGCACCGCTGC
>Ga0164297_10003285_pt1 | contig 15156 bp, 15 predicted proteins | sample GEODES058metaG_FD_113539 | JGI IMG/M metagenome (GOLD analysis project Ga0164297, IMG submission 113539) | Dystrophic lake water microbial communities from Trout Bog Lake, Wisconsin, USA - GEODES058 metaG | ecosystem: Environmental > Aquatic > Freshwater > Lake | place: USA: Trout Bog Lake...
ATCAGGTGGATCACGAAACAACATGCTAGTTGTGTGATGCTCAAGTAAAGGGCCGGGACCGAATTTCTTTTTATAAGCTTCCTCTCGATTCACCACGCCCGATAAATCCCTCCAAACCGAGATAATGTCTTGATATCGAGTTAAAAGTACTGAACCATCGGAGTTTTGATGAATAGGATCATCGTCCCTTAGGGCTTGGAAATATGGCAAAGGGTCCAGATAGTATTGCTCTGGAATATCAAACAAATTGAACGACTTGGCATCGATTTTTAAATTCGCAGTGGTCATAAAATTGTCTCCGGCGATTTAGGTTTAAATCCAGGGCACTAGCGTTGTTCGGGCAAATGCTCGACGGCCTTCTTTAACCACTGAAGATCGACATCCAGTGTCTTAAGTTCCTCGATAATCTCAGAGCGTGTTTGAGTCCAACGTTCAACAACATGTACACCTTCAAGCGAGTCTTCATCGCCTTCTTGGTATGAATATTCAAGGCGAATTCCATTGGGATCGAAAATGTAAATGGACCAAGTCTTGACCCCTACACAGACCGGACCGATGAAATCAACATGGTGATCCTGTAATCGCTTTTTCATAGCTTCAAACTGAGAGAAGGTGGTTGTAAAGGACACATGTTGCATTGAGGCAATGGTATTGCGATCACCCTTCCCTACCTCATCTTGCGGAAGCTCAAAAAAGGCCAATAAAGTGTCTCCACCTGCATCAAAGAAGTAATGCCTAAGATTCTCAAAGGGAGGATTACCTCGATTACCTGGACCTACCCCAACTCCAGGTGGAACGCGTAGAGCATGAACCAAGGGCATGCCCAACACTTGCGTATAAAATTCAGTAGTTCTTTTCATATCGCCCGTGTTCAAAGCCAAATGATGAACTCCACGACTGGTGGGTTTGAGAAGATGCTTAGCGCGTTCTGGTGTGACGTGCATTGATTCCTCCTATGTAAGAAATGATTCAAATAAGGTACTTGAAAGAATAATTTTTGTAGTTAAAGAGCCAACTTAAACAATTCAATTGCATTGGTGCGGCCAATTTTTTGTTGATCGGCGGGACTGATGCTGGTATTGTCAAACCAAATAGCAGCATGATCAACATTCTCAAATGGCCAATCGGTTGAGAACAGAATTCGATCGGAACCAATTTCCAACATGGCATCAATCAAAGTTTGAGTTCTAAAGTTACCGGATGTTGTCAAATAGAAGTTTTCCTGAAAATAATCACCCAATTTGCGTTTAGCGGGATAAGCTTTTGGTTCTTCGACCCAACCGTTCCTGTGATCGACTCGCCAAATACTATAAGGAAGGCCTTCGCCTAAATGCCCTAAAATAATTTTTAATTTTGGGTGACGATCAAACAAACCACTCGCCATAAGTCTCAAGGCATGCACTGCTGTTTCCTGACCAAATGCCCAGGTTGGCCCCATGAGCCAAGGGTGTCCATTGTAAATTTGCGACCATGAGGGAATCGGATTTCTAGGGTGTAAATAAAAGGGAGCATCCAAGGATTCACAAACGGCCCAAAACTGTTCATACTGCGGAGCATCATAATAAACGACGTTATCAGGATGATCAACTTGAGAAAATCCATTGACCAACACACCCTTAAATCCAAGCTCTTTCATACAACGCTCGAGCTCTTTAGTTGCCATATCTGGATCTTGCATGGGAATCGCAGCAAAGCCTTGGAAACGATCTGGTCGTTTAGCAACTTGCTCGGCTAAAAAGTCATTGGCCCTGATCGCGATCTCATTGGCTCGATTTTTGTCATGAATAGCCTGAACTGCAGGTGCATTCAAAGACAAGATCATCATTTGCATGCCATTTTTATCCATCTCACGAAGTCGGTATTCTTGAATATCGACTAAACGCTTAGATAATTCACTCCACACCGAATCACCCAAAAATCCAAATGAGTCTTGAAGTGTCTCAGGAATCGCGAAATGCTCTTCCAATCCAATTTTTCCATCCATGTTACTTGCATCCTTCAAAAATTATTCAATATTGACCTTTGGGTTCGAGTCCCAATAAATGCTGACCAACCATAGATGAAACCGCATCCCAATTTAAACTAACATGCCTGGCAATTGCATTGGCATCTCGCCACATGCGCTGAATGGGTTGATCAAGAGATAAGCCTGCCCCGCCAACACTGGCAAATAAGCCATCAACTCCGCTTTGAACTAAGCGAGTCGCATAAGCATGATCTCGGCGATTACGTATGCGCTGATCAACAGTGATGGGTATTCCACACATGGCCATCACCTCAACCTCTGTTGTGTCGCGATTGATAAGCAAGGTTGCAGCATCCAATGCAGCTGTTGCCTCAGCTAAGCGAGACTGAACGGGAAAGAAGTCCCTCAAACTGTTTCCTCCACCTGCCACCGCTCCGCGAGTGACACGAGAATCACACAACTCAATAAAGCAATCTATCGCTCCTTGTAAGGTACCCAAGGCAGGCGCCACCAAACAAACTGGGACAGCGGACAAAAATGGTATGCTGTACAGAGGATTTGGATTCACTAATAGGCCAGGTGGATGACCAGAGGACAACTCAGCAAAAGTAATTTTCCGATGATCAGGTACAAATACTTCATGATCTATGCGAATTGATTTTGACCCGGTACCAGCTTGGCCAGTTACAAACCAATCGTCCTCAATAACCCAGTCCCTTTTAGGTACCATTAAAAAGCCAGCGCTGGGTTTATTTTCTGCAGATACGACAGGAAAATGAACGCCTAAAAGTGCCCACTGGGAGTTATCTACGTTCGAAGCATAGCTCCATTTACCCTTAATCAGGAAACCGCCGTCAACTTTGATCGCTTTCGTTGCGGGGGCATAAGAGCCGCACAAAATAGCTTGAGGATCCTCTAACCAAACATCATCTTGAGCTTGTTGGGGTAGTGTTGACAACAGCCATTGATGTATCAATCCAAGTGAACATCCCCACGAAGTAGACGTACAACCTCTAGCAATTTCAGTTATGAGATCCATAAAGGCTGTAAATCCGTACTCATAACCACCATACCTAGCGGGTTGGAGTAACTTAAAAAATCCCAATTCCTTGAAACGCAATGTGGTCTCAGCAGAGACCCGCCTGGCTTGCTCGGTATCGTGAGCTCTTTCCCTTAAATAAGGCCTCATTTCACGAGCGAGATCCAAAATATGGTTCAAAGATGGAGCACCTAGCACATTAGTGCTCCGACCTGGTGCACTTGCAAATGGGTCAGAAATATTTGAAAACTTGGCAATGGGATCATTCACGATGAGATCTCCAAAGAAATGAAGTAACCATTTTGATGCTAATTAGTTGCAAATGCAATTAAATATAACGCGGTGTTTACCCTTACTCTCGTTGTTCACCGATACAATTTGATCAATTGACTTTCACAAATTTATTACAAATGAAACATTCTCTTGAAAATGCTGTCCCCTTCTTACTTGCACGCACTGGTATCAGTATGGGACAAGCATTTACAAAACAACTTATTCCCTTTGGTATAACTTTGATTGAATGGCGTGTATGTGTCACCCTGTATGAAGCGAAAAGTTCCACTCTCAGTGAAGTTGCACAGACATGCTCGAACGATCCCTCCACGTTATCTAGAACCGTAAACGGTTTGATACAAAAGGGTTTTATTAAGCGAGTTCAATCCAAATTGGATCGACGCTCCTATGTGTTGAATTTAAGCCCTAAGGGTCGAAAGTTAACTGAGAGCATTATTCCTCTTGCTCAAAATTATGAATCGATAGCGCTTGCAAACTTTACTTCTACCGAAGCCAATGAATTAAGGGTGCTACTAAAGCGTGTTTATGAAAATATGCGACTTTCACTATTGAGCCATTAAGATCGATTCGGCAATTTTCTCCGCCATCATAATAATAGGGGCATTGACTGGACCGCGTACCACTCGAGGCATGGATGAACCATCCACGACCCGTAAACCTTCGACACCATTAACCTGCATTTTTTCATTGATCACAGACATCGGGTCCCCCATCGAACCCATTCGACAAGTACCAACGGGATGGTGCAACGTTATGGCGTTATTTGCAATAAACACATCAATCTCATCGTCCGTCGTCACCAACGGCCCAGGGGAAATTTCAGCTTTTGCGTGTTTGGCAAATCGACCTTTGTCACCTATGGAGCGCATGATTTTGACCATTCGTCTTAAAGTCACTCGGTCTACATCATGATGAATGAAATTTTGAATGATCTTAGGTTTTGAACGTGGATTTCCGTCAATAAGTTTGATCTCTCCACGACTCTTCGGTGTCAAATAAACACCCTTCAAAGCATAGGCATCATCATATGACCGACTCAAGGGATGCAAATGAGGTCCCGCATTCATGGGTGCGGCTGCCAATATCAATTGCAAATCAGCCAACGCTAAGCTTTTATCACTCTTTATGTGTCCTACAGCAGCAGCGGGAACTTGTCCACTTAAACCAGTCCCCAATAGGGCTGTCTTAATCAAATCAAAAAAAATTCTATCGTATCGTAATACTTCAAATAAAGGACCATTGTCATTTCTTCGCCAACGAACATCACACACAATGTGATCATGCAAATTTTTACCAACTCCAGGAATAGCTGCATTAATCTCAATGCCATGATTCTCGAGCTCAATAGGATCGCCAATTCCGGAGAGCATAAGCAACTGAGGTGAATTAATCACACCAGCACATAAAATCACCTCATTGTTCGCAAAAATGGTCTGCAATTTACCATCGATAGAAAGTTCAACACCGACTGCTTTTCCGGCTTGAAGCTTAACCTTGTGAACCAGGACATGTGTCATGACATCAACATTACCCTTTTTCAGAGCTGGGTATAAATAAGCCGAAGCTGCACTCCAGCGCTTCCCATTTCTTATCGTCGTTTGCATGTGAGCAAAGCCATCAATGTTCTGGGCGTTGTAATCGTCGTTGAGCGAATAGCCCATTTCTTGAACTGTTTGAAAAAAAGAGTCTAGCAACGGATCTTTGTAAATCATTTGACTAACATGTAATGGCCCACCGTAACCCCTCCATGCATTTGCACCATCTTGCCAAGATTCACTTTTTTTAAAAAAAGGAAGAACCTTTTCGTAAGACCAATCAGTTAGTCCAAAATCCTGGCACCAGCCGTCGTAATCTTCAGGCGCACCTCTTGCATATGCCATACCATTAATGCTTGAGGATCCACCAATGATTTTGCCCCTGGCACATTCAATTTGGCGATGATTCATCTGAGACTCTTGATGGGTAAAGTAACCCCAATCGAAGTATCGATTTTTGAGGATTAGGCCCCAAGTCAAAGGAATTTTGATCATCGGCGAACGATCCGATCCGCCTGCCTCCAAGACCAATATTTTTAAATTAGGATCAGCACCTAGTCTATAGGCCATGGTACATCCGGCGGATCCAGCCCCAACGATGATGTAGTCATATGATTGATTTCGCATGCAATAAATAAGTTTGAGTCTAAATTATTCTTTGACTTCTTGAATTTGTGATCTAGGCGCGAGAGCCGCAGCCAAAAAGAACCCCCCAATAATGGTCATGTTTTTAAAAAAATGAACCATCTGACCGTAAAACTGCGCTGGTTCAGCATTCCAAAATTGATGAGCATAGAGAGTAGCAACTAGTGTAAAAGTAGCCATGGCGTAAGAAACAAGCTTTAATTGCCAACCCAAAATAAAGAGCAAAGCAGAGCCAAACTCAAAAATAAAAGCCAAATAGACAGTAATCTCTGGCATTGGAATACCTAGCTTGGTCATGTAAGCAGTAGCTGCTTCTAAACCAGTCAGCTTGTTGTATCCGCCTACTAAAAAAAGTATGGCCATCAAAATTCGAATTACAAAAAAGACTTTATGGGAAAGGTGATGTTCAGGAGTTGTTAATTTATCGTTCATGGTGATTCCTTCTGGTGAGTGAGTGATTAAATTTTCAAAAATTATCAACGACTCTAAAAGTTCAGTTGATAGCAAAAAATCTACAGAAACTAAATGAAAGAAATTGAAAAAACATAGCTACAACTTTTGGGCCGAACTCAACTCATCCCTGAGTTTTAGAATAGCTGGAGCAATTAAATTTCCAAAGTACTTCATATCCTCTAGTTCAGAATCCAACATGGGATTGGAAATGCTAGTGGAGAATTCTGGAATCAATTGAACTCGCTTCCACCAAGATTGAATAAAAGGTCGGTCCTTGATCCAGATTTGCAAAAGCTGTAAATAATTCAAGCGAGCCACGTAAGGAATCAAATTGATATCTGCTAAAGAAAAATGATCCCCCAATATCCAAGACTTTTCATCACTGAGCGATTTTTCAAGTTGAGAAAACGCTTTTTCATACGCTGCAATGGCATAAATTACAAAACGCGAATTTACTCCTAAATCATAAGTAGATTTAAAGCGATCATATCGTTTAGGATCGCCTACATTACGAAATCTTATTTCACGTTGCTCTTCGCTCATATGTTTCATCTTTTCTCTAAACATGGCAGAAAAGCTAATTTCTGAAATTCCTTCATGCAACCCTTCGTCAACCATTTTGCTCCAGAGTCGCATTTGTGCTTTTAGATAAGGATCATCAGGTACTAATTTATTTTGAGGAAAAAACTCATCCAAGTATTCACATATAAGGGTAGATTCAACAATCGCTCGATCTTCGTGAAGCAAGGTAGGCACAACTCCTTTGGGATTAAGCTTCAAATATTTTTGATCATATTGTTCACTTTTAAATAAGTTGACTTGAACTGAACTCCAGTCCAATCCCTTCAAATTCAGCGTCAATCGAACTTTTTGACAACAAACCGAGTTGCCAAATTCATAGAGTGTGAGCATTTATTTCGTCTTTATTAATTTAATCTTCAAAAGATCAGTTTCTAAATATAAAACTGATTGTCATGATTAAAATTAAAAAACAAATTGATAATTTCTGCGCTATCGTTAACCCTAAAAATATGATTTCTTTATTAATAAAGTAGTGGCCAATCCAATAAACTCTAAATCATCACTATTGTTTCTTAATTTTTAGACTTGCAGAGGCTTAGGGTCAAACCCGGTCCTCCAATACCTTTAAAGCATAACTCAATTATTGAGCACTAATTTGCTTATATTTGGGGCAAATCAAACACCCATTAAATAGCCATCCTAAAGTAAGAGCAAACAATTTCTCTAGGCTTGGTAATTTAGAAATTGCTTAGTTATCCGCAACAAATCCTGCAGCTTTAATGACTTTAGTCCATTGAAGCAGTTCTTTTTGCATTTTATTTGTGAATGCATCACCACAAATATCTTTAGTTGCCAAAAGTCCTGAATTCGCCATGCGAGATTCAAATTCTTTTGAATTGGTAACTTGTTGATGCAAGTCAGTAAGCCTCTTGGTGATGGAAGAAGGCAAGTTTTTAGGTGCTGATAAGCCAAACCAAACGGTGGTCAAAAGTTGTGGGTAACCAATTTCGGAAACGGTCGGAACACTTGGAAAATCTGTAGACCTGACTTCTGAAGTGGTGGCCAATGGAATAATTTTCCCGGCTTTTATACTGGGCGTTGCTGTGGAAATTTGAACAAAACCCAAAGGCGCAACACCGGAGAGCATGTCGCTTAATTGTTGAGGAGTGCTTTTATAGGGTACGTGAATCATGTCTACCCCCAACAAGTCACTTAACTCAAAGCCTAATAAATGTGCCGGAGAACCCATTGAGTAAGAGCTATAGGTTGGTCGGAGTTTTTGATCCTTTAACCATTTGACCAATTCAGAAAAATTCTTAACATTTAAACTTGGATGAACTGCCAACACAAGCGAGGCACTTACGCCTTGACAGATTTGAGTAAAGTCGGTGGGTAGATATTTGGCATTTGGATTGGCTGATGGGGTAATCGTCATCATGCCTGCGGTGTTGACCAGTAATTCATAACCATCACTTGGAATTTTTGACATTGCTTGAGCAGCAATCATCCCTCCTGCTGCAGGCATGTTCTCCACGATAAAAGGCTGACCCAAAGCTTTTGTAAACGAATCTGCAAGAGCTCGCGCATAGACATCAGGTGGGCCGCCTGGAGTTGATGGCGCAATGATTTTTACTGCCTTAGTTGGCCAGGTTTCTGCGTATGAGAATAGACTGGTCAAAAACAAAGTAATAATAAAACATATGAATTTACTCATTTATAGCCTCACCTTTGCGGCATATTTCGTTCATCGTAGCCAACACTAGTACTTGCATCTTCAGGAATTGCAGGAACGGTCAACGCCCACTCATCCCAATTTTTTCGCATTTGATTTAATCTCTCGGGGAATTTTTGAGCCAAGTTTGCTCGCTCCCTTGAGTCAGAATTCAAATTAAATAAAAAATCATTGCCTTCAATGCTTAAATATTTCCATTCACCACTTCTCATGGCTTTTTGATTGCGATGCTTCATTCGCCAAAACAACGGTCTATGGAAAGATTTATCTGGATTAAACAACACATCCTTGATAGAAACTCCATCTGGTGGAAAGTCAGGGCGCGAATTTCCTCCACCAACCTCCAGAAGTGTTCTAGACCAATCCATGGTCATGCAATGCTGATTACTAACCGTATTGGGTGGAATCATTCCAGGCCATTTAGCAATCCAAGGCACACGAATTCCACCTTCAGTTAAATCCATCTTCCCACCAACAAGCGGCCAATTGTCTGAGAAACGCTCGCCTCCGTTATCACTAGTAAAAACAATCAGTGTATCCTGGTCTAAATGGTTATCCTTTAAGGTTTTCACCAAAAGGCCAATACCCTCATCCATGTGATGAATCATTTTTTGATAAGTTGCAACATTTCCACCATCCAAATGAAACAAATTTTTTGCAACTTGAGAAGCAATACTTGAGTCATCACGCGTCTCCCATGGCCAATGGGGAGCTGTGTAATGAAGACTCATGAAAAAAGGTTTGTTCGCTTTTTCTTGTTTCGATCTGTCATTGATGTAATCACAGGCTCTCTTTGAAAAAATATCGGTGATGTAGCCAATCTCCTTGTGCTCAGTCTCCCCTAAGTAAAGATCGTGATCTCCTGATCCTGAACAATGCGTGAAATAGTCTACTCCACCAGCCATGATCCCAAAGAACTCGTCATATCCAGATCGCATTGGACCAAAAGTTGGGGGGTAACCCAGATGCCATTTACCGATCAAGACAGTTGAGTAGCCTACTTCCCTAAGTAATGATGGAAGTGTAGGAATATTTGTAGGTAACCCTAAAACTGTACTTCCCTTGCTTTTGCTGTTAATTGGTTCATCCATCCCACCTCTTAATCGGTATTGATAACGCATGGTCATCAATGCAAAACGAGTAGGAGAGCAAACAGGAGCATTCGAGTATCCATCTGTCAATCTAAGGCCTTGGGAGGCCAATTCATCGATATTGGGTGAGACTCGACCAAAAGGAGCATCTCGTCCTCCATAGCACCCAAGATCAGCAAACCCAAGGTCATCTGCAACAATAAATATAATATTAGGCTGTTTCATAATTACTTTTTTAATCTGCTTTAATATTCAGTTCGACAATAACTTTCGCCCAACGTTTAATTTCTTCTCTGATAAAAGAATCAAAGTCCTCAGGCGAACTGGTCACCGCTTCCGCACCCAAATCTTTTAACTTAAGCTTTACCTCGTTAGAAGTCATAATGTCAGATATATTTTTATTTAAAAATTTCACTCTCGACTGAGCTGTTCCTTTGGGCACAACAATCCCAAACCAAGGCTGTACATCTAAACCTGTAACTCCTTGCTCTACCAAAGTTGGTATTTGAGGGATGGCAGTAGAACGCTTGCCACTAGGGGTGCCTAAAATAACAAGCTTATTTGATTCAATATAAGGTTTTGCGAGTGCATAAGGTAAAAACATGCCAGAAACCTGACCTCCAAGTAGGTCAGTAAGTGCTGGACCATTACCTTTATAGGGTACATGAACTAAATTAAGCCTTGAATTTATTGTAAAAAGTTCAAGGGCAAGGTGTGCACCAGTTCCATTACCGCCAGAGGCAAAATAAATTTCATTAGGATGCTTTTTAACAAAATCAGCGAATTCAGAGTATGACTGTACTCCTAACTTAGAGTTGATCACCATGGCAAGTGGCGACAATGCACATTCAATGACGGGCTGAAAATCTTTGACTGCACCATAAGTAAGCTTATCCGGAATTAAGCTTTCATTGATTGCTAAATCTGGAGCTACAAGTAATAGTGTGTAACCATCAGGGGCAGATTTAGCTGCGATATTTGAACCAATTACGCTTCCACCACCACCTTTGTTATCGACGATCACTGATTGATTTATTTTTAAACTCAATTTCTCTGCGATAACTCTAGCCAATATATCTGTAAAACCTCCTGGAGGATAAGGCACTATGATCTTGACAGTCTTTTCAGGAAAATTGTCTGCAAAAATATTAAAACTTAAACACAGCAAAAAAATAAAGAATGCATTGAAGAACAGTAATTGATTAGATTTCGCCTTCATCGGATTTACTTCTCATGCTCACGTTTTGGAACAGTACCTTTATTTCTAAATTGTGAAAGAGGCGGCATTAAATATCTACGCAGCTCTGAAAGTTTGGCCGCAGGAAAAGCAGGAATGGTCGGTGTGCCAGTAATTGTCACTCGCTCCATGAGTCTCCTTTGAGGATAATAGTCGTGTATGGCTGAATGTTGAACCAAACGATTATCCCAAAATACTAACATATTGGGGCTCCAGTGATGTCGATATTGATATTCATGTATGAGCGTTTTCTTGTATAGCATTTCAAGAATTAACTTGCTCTCATCTTCAGCCATTCCCTTGATATAAAGAGTGAATTGTGGATTAACAAAAAGCACCTTTTTACCGGTAATAGGGTGCAAGGTAATCAAGGGATGAGTAACTGGAGGATAAATATCCTCATAATGACGCATCCGCTCAATACCTTCTTTGGTATCGGGGAAAAGACCGCGAAAAGGTTTAAAGTCATGCACAGCCTCAAGGCCATTTAGAAAGTTTTGCCATCGATCAGAAAGGCTCTCATAGATGGCATTCATATTCACAAAAGCAGTATCACCTCCATGATCGGGAATTATTTTTGAACAAAGCGCAGTTCCCATGGGAGGGGCAGCTCGAAATGTCTCATCAGTGTGCCAAATATCAGTTGGTGCGGGTGGGTTGCCTTCTTTGTTGTCATAAATAATCAATTCTGGACTATCGGCAGCATTGGTCGAAAAAGGATGAACACTCAATTGACCAAAGTATCTTCCAAATCTTTTTAAATCTTCTGAGTTGATAAGTTGATCAGGAAAAATCAAAACACCATACTGTGCATGTGCAACTTTAAGATCTGCAATCTCGTTCTCAGACAGCTCTTTAGTCAAATCAATGTTACTAACTTCAACACCCAGGAAGACACCTTTTTGGGTAAATTTGATATTTGAAGATTTTTTAAAGGAACTGATTGCGCAAATTTCAGATATCTCGGTCATATTAAAATCTCAAGTATGATTTGAAATTGAATATATTAAAGTAAATTATTTAGATTGCATATAGAAGAAACCAAAAAGCATTTGATGTGCGAATGATCTAAGTGATCTTCCTCCAGCATTATTCTTATCACAGGTCGATCCAGAGAGCTTTCTTAGAAGAGCCTCAATGAAAGGCATTTGAATTACTCTCGAATTAATTCAAAAAATATTGAGGTCTAAATCATAAAAGTGTCTATAGACTGATATTTACAATTAGGACAACTTAAATAGATTCGTTGCTTCGAGATCAAGCACCTCTAGATTCATAGAGTTAGACATTTGCCAACGCCAACGCAAAATACCAAGACTTGGATTAGATTTTGAAATTCGAGATTCAATTACTGAAATTTTTAAACTTAACTGATCATTCGGCCGAACAGGGTTGGGCCACTTTATGGAACTCAAGCCGGGAGATGCATAAGATTCAGAATCCACAAGAAAATGATCGGTCATCATCCGCATTGCAATAGAGCAAGTATGCCAACCACTTGCAATCAGCCCGTTGAAAGGTCCATTGTTTGCAGCCTCTATATCTGTATGAAACCACTGCGGATCCCATTGCTTGGCAAAATTGAGAATTTCAACTTCTTCAACTTGATAGGGGCCGATTGTAAATATTTCACCCGGAGTAAATTCAGCGAACTTCAAAATTAAACCATCCTTTAAGCAAACAAAAGATATTTGGCAACCTATTAATTAGATTTTTTTAATCGTTCGTTGCTTGGAAATAGATTTCGCCTAGATTCTTCATCGACTTCTGTTTTAAATGAATATCGGGTTGCAATTTCCTCTACTCTTTTAGCGCTGGGCTTTGCATTAATTTCATCTAAAAGTCTTTTAACACTGGGCAATTTATCCCAGGCTGCTTCACCTAAAAATCTAGGAATCATTCGCGCCCACGCCCAGACGGACATGTCCAAAATACCATATTCATCCAGCATATAGGGCTGCTTAGAGAGTCTGTTTTCTAGAATTTCCCAATGACGCCACGCTTCAAAATCATATCGATTAATTGCATAGTCCTTGGGTTCAGGTGCAAAATATTTGAAGTGCACCAATTGACCACAATACGGCCCAACACCTGTTGCCAAGAACATCAACCAAGAGTAGAACTCAGCGTGGGCAACGGGTGTTTTAGCTGGCATGAATTTTCCAAATTTTTCTCCCAAATAAAGAATGATGGCAGTGCTATCAAAAACTTTTATATCACCATCTACCAACGCAGGGGTTTTCCCATTTGGATTGATGGCCCTGAATTCAGGTTTATGTTGATCTCCCTTTCGCGTGTCGGTTACAACAATTTCATACGGGGTGTTGGTTTCCTCTAAATAGAGAGCAATTTTGACTGGATTTGGGGATGGATGATAGTAGAGCTTGATCATAAGAATTGAACACTTTCAAAGAAAATTAGAGGGCCTTCGATAGACAAGAGATTTTTAAACATACGACAAGTTCATTATTATTCATTTCCACCTTACCAGATCAAAATGTCGTTAATGATTTTCCTTCGGAAAATGTAATTTGATCAATAATTCTTTCTCAAACACAACAGCAACTCAAAGGCATGAATTGATTAGAACTAACTGTCATTTCGAATTTTAGGCAGAAAAATCTCACGCTGACTCAAATTCTCAAATATGAAACTAACATTTCAGCACTGTTGATAAGAGTGCAAAGCCTTAATTTCTGTGAAGAGAATGAATACCTAAAAATCTCAGCAATAAATCAATGCATTCATTGTGATGTGTCAAATGAATCATGTGAAACTTGGAATCAATGTGCTCTATCTGAATACCTTTGACTTGGGTACTCAATATATTTTCTTGATTTGCGTCAGTGATTTGACCGTGAGTAGGCAAGACTGCCATGGTTGGACATGTAATTTGGGGTAACAAATTACTCACGTTCGCAGAATTAACCAACTCAGAGTAGCGCACAAGAACTTCGGGCTGGCCTTTCGCAAATTCATCAACATACCAATTAATTAACGCAGGGTCTGAATTGGGGGGGAATCGTGTAAGTACACTGGTCTCCATAACCCACTTTCGAATACCCATGGATTTCATTGCCTGAAGTCGTGAACCATGACCCATGGCGTAGCGAGTCTTCATATCATCACTGATAAAAACTGGAGTTGCCACCAAAATCAACTTATCAATCAGTTCAGGATGTTGGGCTGCTAGTACAATGCCCAAAATACCCCCCATCGATTCGCCACAAAAGTAAACAGATCGATTTGATTCAGCTTGAATGATAGCCACCAAGTCGCTCACGCAATTCTCGATAGAGATCTCGTGATTCACATCGGCTACAGCACTTGACCCTCCTACTCCACGCATATCAGGTCGAATCACTACAAAGTGCTCTGAAATTCTAGGCAACCAACGGTACCAAAACTCTCCGCTTCGTCCATTACCATGCTGCAAAATCAATACGGGCTTATCGCGCCAGGGATCCAAAAAGTCAGTTTTATTATAAAAAATCTCAATATTTGGTGAAACTTTTAAAAAAGGCATCATTACTCCAACGAGATATTCAGTTTACTCGCAACTTTATGCCACTTTGCTTTGTCAGCTGCAAAAAATTCTGCGAATTCAGCTGGTGTGCTACCTATTGGAGTCGCACCGTCCATGCTTAATCGTTGGAGTAACTCTTTGTCTTTTAAGGCCAAATGGATCGATTCAGACAACTGATTGACAATGGATGTTGGTGTTTTGGCTGGCAAAAAGACCCCATACCAACTTACCACTTCAAAATTTGGGAAACCACTTTCAGCAACTGTCGGTATCTCGGGCAAAGAAGCAGTTCGCGCGAGACTTGTGACGGCCAAGACTTTTAATTTATTACCCTTGATGAGTGCACTACCAGCCATCAAGTTATTGAGCATAACCTGCACTTGGCCTCCAATCAAATCGTTATTGGCAGGAGCTGCGCCTTTGTAGGGAATGTGCAGTAAGTGAAGGCCTGCCTCATCGGCTAAAAGCTCCATACCCAAATGTGGCCCACTGCCAGTTCCAGATGAGGCAAAACTCACTGCTCCAGGGTGGTGCTTCGCATAATCGATAAACTCTTTGAAATTGTTTACCGGTAAGCTAAGGGGCACTGTGATCAAGTATGGATACTTGGCAACCAAGGACACCGCAATAAAATCCTTATCCGTATCGTAAGGCAGTTGTTTGTAGATCGAAGGAGCGATTGCATGTGAGGCAATGGTCATGAGAGCGGTCAATCCGTCTGGGGCGGCGTTTGCTACATATTGGGCTCCTATAAGACCATTGGCTCCAGCCCGGTTGTCAACAATGACAGGCTGCTTCAAGATCAGGCTCAATTGATTGGCCATGGCTCTGGCTACAGCATCAGTACCTCCGGCTGCAGGAAAAGGGACTACCCATTTGATGGGTTTATTAGGCCAAACTTGAGCAAGCAAGAGGTCATTAAAAAAGAAAACGTAGAAGAGTAAGACTAATTGCAGAATCTTAAAGTTTGATTTAAAGGTCATCAGAGATAAATTCCTGAATTCAAATACGAAGTGCAACTTTAGCTAAAACGTTAAGAGGCTGAGAATGATTTAGTATCAAAGCTTCTTGACCTGGACAGTTAAGTTGCCATGACCTATAAACATCTCAGCCAGA
>Ga0164297_10003287_pt1 | contig 15147 bp, 12 predicted proteins | sample GEODES058metaG_FD_113539 | JGI IMG/M metagenome (GOLD analysis project Ga0164297, IMG submission 113539) | Dystrophic lake water microbial communities from Trout Bog Lake, Wisconsin, USA - GEODES058 metaG | ecosystem: Environmental > Aquatic > Freshwater > Lake | place: USA: Trout Bog Lake...
AAATGGATCGTATTTGAACCGACATCAAGGACTCCGAGGCGCACGTGCGAAACCTACCCCGAACGGAGCGAGTTCGCTTCTGCCTTTTTCTCGTGTCATAATTGCCCCTCTTGAAGCACCGCCAGTGGCGGTCCGCCTCCCTAGCTCAGTGGTAGAGCATCCGCCTTGTAAGCGGAAGGTCGTCAGTTCAATCCTGACGGGGGGCTCCATTTATTGAGAAATAACCCTCGACTGGAATCCAGTGAATATCAGTAGGGATACCGAGATATACATCGCTATCGGTAGCGAGGTTAATTGTGAAACCCCGCCGGTCAACGTCGGTCCGATGAAGAATGCTGCTAACCCAATGATGTTTACGCGGGCAAGTGCAACGGATGGAGCAACGCCAGGTACGCGCGCTGCCGCATTCATAAAGGCGGGAACCATCGGTCCGATACCCAATCCTGCTGCAGCGAATCCAATACAGATGATTATTACTGCGGGAATCTTGGCATGCGCAGAGAGTGGAACCGCGATGGCAATCGCCAGTCCCCAAGTGATTCCAGCAAAGTAGCCGCCCACTTTTACCGTGCGACGCGGGCCATATTTAGTCAACCAATGATCGCCCAAGAATCTGCTGGTAATCATTGCAAGTGCGAAGGTAGCAAAGGCGATCGCATCCGCTCCCTTGCCGATGCCCATGTGATCATGGAGTAGCACTCCGCCCCAGTCACTCGCGGCTCCCTCAGGGAGCAGACAACCGAGCAAGCCAAAACCGATCGCCCACAGCGGGAGAGAAGTCTTGTCGAAGAATGAGAGCTTTCCTTCCGACTCACCATCATCGCCCTTGTGGCCATCAGCTTCACCGCGTAGCAAGAAGAAGATTCCAGGGAAGAAGAGCATGAGCGCGATAACAGCCACTACCCGCAATTCAGATTGCGCAGAAATCAAATGGGCAACCGCTCCACCGGTTACCGTTGCAACAAATGAACCGACGCTCCACGTTCCGTGAAAAGTAGACATCCATCTTTTGTTGAGAAGTTTCTCCACTGCAACGGCTTGCGTGTTTACAGTGATGTCGAGCATGACATAACCGAAGCCCATGATGAAGAGGCCGATAAAGAGTTGCAAGATTTGATGAGCGGAGCCCATGGCGAACAATCCGCCAGTCATGAAACAGGCGCCGAGCGTGGCAATCTTCTGCGAGCCAAATGTATGTGTTAATCGGCCGCCGACTTGCGAGCCGATGAGAGCGCCGCAGGTACTACCAAGGAGAACAAAGCCAAGTCCTCCATCGCTCAAGCCAAATTGATGCTTGATCTCTGGAATCCGTGGGACCCAGGCCATGGAGACAATGCCCATCAAGAAGAAGATGAACCACAAAGCGTTACGGGCATTGGTGTTGGTGCGCTGAATCATTGTTGGATTTTAGGTGTTTTAGCTCCTGCATATTCACTTTTTAGTGAGTGGATTATGCTCTGGACATGACCACACACCGCTCTGAAATCTTCGCTATCTCCGATGAATACATCGACACTTTGGGACAAATGAGTCCAATGAATGCGACTGCGCTCGGCATTCCTGGATTTGATCATCTTCTTGATGACTTTTCAGTGGCGGCTGAGACCAAGGCCGCTGATTACCGACGCGATGTTCTAGGCCGCGTGAAGGCGATGAGCCCCATCGATGACATTGATCGCATTGCCAAAGAAGTGCTAATCGAGCGTATCGAAGCCTCACTTAAGCTCTTTGATTCAAAAGAATCCTTCATTACTTATGGACCAATTGCTAATCCTGTCGCGGGTATTCGCTCAATTTTCACTTTGATGAATACAGAAGGTGACGAAGCGATTGCAAATATCACCTCCCGTTTAAATGCAATTGAGGCGTCGTTGGAAAGTTGGAAATCCGCAATCGAAGATATGTATTCGATCGGTAAAGGAACTGCTCGTCGCCAGGTACTTGGCGTCGCTGATCAACTCCACGTACATGGTTCTGGTGGATATACAGAGATGGCGAAGTCGATCGACGCTGAAGGAAAATACCCAGCGCTTCATGAAGCTGCGCAGAACGCTCAAGCCGCCTGTCTAGCCATGGCTGCCTGGATGAAGGATGTTCATGCACCTCGTTCCCTCGATGTGGATGGTGTTGGTGCAGAGCGTTACGCACCATGGGCTCGCTACTTCACAGGAGCCGACCTCGATCTTCGTGCGACATATGAGTGGGCGGTGGAAGATCTCAATCAGATCAATGCTCGCATGCATAGAGCTGCCGAGAAACTTGGCCTTGCTGGCAAGAGCCTGAAGGAGGTTGCGGATTATTGTGAAGAGGCAGAGCTTCACCGTATTGATGGTGAAGAGAACTTGCTCGCTAAGTTGAAAGAGTTTACGCAGCAGGCTATCGAACGCCTTGACGGTGTCTACTTCGATATAGATCCACGTATCAAATTCTGCGATGCGCGTATTGCTCCTGAAGGTTCAGCTGCGGCTCCTTACTACATGCCACCGAGCGAAGATCTATCTCGCCCGGGTACAACCTGGTATCCAACTCTGGGACATACCCGTTTCAACTTCTGGCACATCGCATCGACTTGGTATCACGAAGCTGTTCCAGGTCATCACTTGCAATGTGCAACAGCCACGATCGAAAAGGATCGTCTGACTCGTTTCCAACGTACCGAAGCATGGATTAGTGGTTACGGTGAAGGATGGGCGCTTTATGCGGAGCGCTTCATGGATGAGCTTGGCGCATTTGAAGATCCTGCCTTTGAACTTGGATTCCTATCTGGGCAAGCGCTACGCGCCGCACGAATCCTGGTTGATATCGGAATGCACTGTGGGTATGAAGATTTCGACGGCAATGTCTGGAATGCAAAGTCCGCGCTAGACCTGCTGATTAACCGCGCACTTCTACCCGAAGATTTCGCACTTTCGGAGGTCGATCGCTACCTCGGATGGCCAGGACAAGCTATCTCGTACAAGGTGGGAGAGCGCGTCTGGGTTCGCACCCGCGAGGATGCGAAGCAGCGTTTAGGTGACAAGTTCGATATCAAAGCTTGGCACAACTACGCACTCAAGATCGGTCCAATGGGACTCGATCCGTTTGAGCGCGAGATGTCTACCTACCAGGGTTAATTACTTAAGCCCGGGGCACTCGGGCTTTGGACCGCCGTTGGTATTTCCGTAACGGTGGTAAGTAATGCAGACGCTCTGCTCTAAGAGCCAACGAGGAGCTTCAATATCTCCGCGCTGTGCAATCGGACGTGCGTCGAGGCTTACGCCTTTCGCTAGAAGCGCGGCGCGAGGTGGCTCTTCATGTGAGAGCCAGCGCACCTTTCCTTGTGCGCGAGCGACAAGTTCTTCGATGCTCTCCTCTTTGCTGCTGCTAAATTCAACTCGAGCACCAGTTAAATCAGAGATGTACTTTGCAAATGCTGTTTCATCTCGCGCCCCACGATCATCGAAACGCACGATGATAGGTGTGAGTGGCCTGCGATAACGATGATAGTTTCGCTCCACATCAAGACCGGAGTGATCGATCGCTTGCGATCCGACTTCATGCCACCACTTTGCAGCGCTGCGCTTAGCTAAATCAAGGTGCTGGATCGGCGCCCAATTACGTAGGGAATCAACGTAGTGATGACCACCGGCTTTAGAGGTTGCTCCGACACTGCTTCGCTTCCAACCACCAAATGGTTGGCGGTTAACAATCGCGCCTGTGATTCCGCGATTGATGTAGAGATTTCCAGCTTCTACGTTATCCATCCAGTAATCGAGTTCGACTGGATCGAGTGAGTGAATTCCTGCGGTCAAACCAAAGTCAGTCGCGTTCTGCCATCCGACGGCTGTCTTCAGATTCGGCGCAACCATCAGCGCTAGAACTGGACCGAACCACTCGTTGCGATGGCTCCACGAACTTGGCTTTACTCCAACCTTAATTCCCGGACGCCATAAGTGCCCGGTGTGGTCGAGCTGTTCTGGCTCAACGAGCCAACTTTCGCCAGCGTCGAGGTGATGGAGAGCGCGGGAGAGATTTCCTTCCGGGCTCTTGATTACTGGGCCGACTGTTGTATTGAAATGGTATCCGGCTCCAACTTTGAGGCTCGACACATCATCAATCAATTGGCGGATGAAAGCAGGATCGTTATAGATACTCTCAACGATGATGCCGAGGCTTGCGGCAGAGCATTTCTGACCCGCGTGCCCAAATGCTGATTGCACGAGGTCCTTCACCGCGGCATCGATATCCGCACAGGCGGTGATGACCAGCGCATTCTTTCCGCTGGTTTCTGCGAGCAAATTAAGGTCGTTGCGCCACTGCACAAACATATTGGCGGTATCAAAAGCACCGGTGAGGATCAAGGCCTTAATGTCGGGATGGGTGATGAGGTATTTGCCATTCTCATCATCCAGGCTTGGCAAGAATTGCAGCGCATCGTATGGAATACCGGCATCCCACATCTGTTGTGCCAGCTCCCAAGCGGTCGCGACAGTCTCTGGTGCTGGCTTGAAGAGAACTGGATTTCCAGCAGCCAAGGCAGCGAATAAACCACCGGCGGGAATTGCGTAAGGGAAGTTCCATGGTGGAACTACCAAGACGGTGCCGACTGGAGCGCTCTTCTCATCATCAATCGTTGCAGCATAGAAGCGCGCAAAATCGATTGCCTCGCTAACCTCTGGATCAGCTTCTGAGACAGTCTTTCCTGCATCGCGGGTCATCACTGCAATGCTCCGTGAGCGCTGAGTCGACATATAGTCCGCAACTTTTTCCAGAATCTCTCTGCGCTCGGCGGCGCTCTTTGAGCTCCATGTTGATTTCTCGGCAACCGAAACTGCCTTATCGATCAATTTCTTATCGACGACTGAGTAGGAATACCACTGACTTCCTTCAGAGCTTGGATCTGTACCAACTCCTTGGGTTGCTGTCTCATATTCTTTTCCGGCGACAACAACTGGGATGAGCGGATAACTTTCGGTCAGCACTTTTGAGATATCCGTTGTGACGGAGTGAATGAATCCAGGCTCGGTGGGATCTCCTGAAGGTTCATTGAAGAAACCAACGTAGCGTGCTGGTGCTAGAAGGTGGCGACGAGAAGAGGTAGAGATTGTGTGACGCTCTTCTACCGATCGTTCAAATCGCGCCTTCTGCTCTTCGAACTTCGAGGCGTTCTTTCCAATATCAAACGCAGCCTTGAGGTAATTCTCATCTGATGTGTTTTCATCGAGACGACGAACTAAATAGGCAACAGCAGAGGCGAAGTCATCGGAGCGAGTGACCGGTGCATATAACAACACTTGATGCCCAGATTGAGTTACAGCTAACGCCTCGGCATTCGCCATTCCTTCGAGCATCTCGATATCGAGTTGCTTTAAAACCTTACGCTTACGGGCCACTTCAACGGCCCAGGTGAGGTGGAAGAGATTGTGGCTAGCAATACCAATGCGGACAAAATCAGCAATTTCAGGGCGCAGCGCCGTGTCGATCAAGCGGGAGTAACTAGCATCTACATCTGATTTCGTTGGATATGGCGCAGGGGTCCAACCATTGAACTGACCCTCGGCGCGCTCCATAGCTAAATTCGCACCTTTAACGAGACGAATCTTGATTGTTCCACCGAATTTTTCGTAGCGCTTCTTTGCCCACGTTGCTAAGTCATAAAAAGCAGAATGTGATTCAGGCAGATATGCCTGGAGAACGATGCCGGCGCTGAGGGATCCAAACTCTGGTTCCATCAACACCTTTTTAAATGCATCAACCGTGAGCGCGAGGTCGCGGTACTCCTCCATATCCAAATTGATAAAGGTCTTATCTTCTTGGGCTGCGCGGTAGAGAACGCGCAATCTTTCACAGACCTTCTCGAGAGAGCCAGCGTGATCAATCGTCACCATCTGCGCGACGACCGCAGAGAGTTTGACCGAGATGTAATCAACATCCGGACGCGCAATCATTTCAAGAATTTGTTTGAGGCGAGTGTCAGCTTCGTGTTGACCAAGGACTGCTTCACCTAGGACATTGATATTGAGACGAATGCCTTGCTTAGATCTGCGTCGCAAGATTTTTGTAAGTCCCGAAACTTCATAGGGAAGAATTAATCCCTTAGAAAGTGCGCGAACTCTTTGATGCACAAGCGCAATCACGACACCTGGAGTCACACGTGAAATGGTGCGCAGGAATTTCAAACCAAAGGAATTAAAGAGACCGAAACCTTTGATGGATGCCTTCTTCGCCGCACGGGAGAAGATAGCTACAGCTTGCTTGGTTGAATGGATGCGCATCACTTCATCAGTCAGGGTGATGGTTACTTCAATCGCCTTCGGATCCTTGAAGAGTCTGGCAAAGCGCTTGCGGTTTGCCGAGTCCCCGCGAGTACGAAGTCCATCGGCGGTGTGGATCAGATTTCGAGCCTGCGCGACTGAGGTCTTGGCGGTCGGATCAATCGATGAATCTGTTGGAAAGGTTTGAGGGCTGCGTGAAGTAGGCACGCCCGCATTCTTCACCGCGAGGGAAAAAAATTCACCTTTGCGCAACCTTTTAGCCTCTCAATTACCCCCTGGGTGTGTTCTGATGTACTGATGAAAGCAGTGGTTGTTGGCGGCGGAATTATCGGAACCATGCATGCACTGCTCGCACTTGAGGCGGGACATGATGTGGTTCACATCGAGCGTGATTCTCGCCCGCTCTCGGCTTCCATTCGAAACTTCGGCCTAGTCTGGGTAAGCGGCCGTGCCGCTGGCCCCGAGTTGGCGATTGCCCTCCGTGCCCGCGAGTTGTGGGAAGAGATCGGCGCCAAAGCAGAGATTGGTTTTAGAGCCCAAGCCTCTCTGACGATCGCCCAAAATGAGGCGGAATTTGAGGTCATGAAGGCGGCAGCAGCAATGGCTGACGCACCTGAGCGAGGATTTAGGCTCCTCGATCGCACCCAAGTTCAGGCTCTTGAGCCGGTATTGCAAGGGAAATTCGTTGGCGCCTTGCAATGCAGCCAGGATGGGGCGGTTGAGCCAAGTTTGCTTCTCGGTGGCCTTCGCAATTACCTGGCCACATTTCCTGGATATACCTGGAAGCCAAATTTTGAGGTTGTCGATTTTTATCACGATGAGACTGGCAATCACGTAACAGATATCGATGGAAATAAGGTCTCAAGCGATCTACTCGTCATCTGTCCCGGATCTGCTCACCAAGGATTCCTTGCTGAATTCTTGGCAGAGGCGCCGCTTCGCCGGGTTCATCTACAGATGGGCGCAACGGTTCCCTTCGGTGCCACCTTGGGGCACTCGATTGCTGATGCAGATTCCATGCGCTACTACCCCGCCTTTAAAGATCTAGCGCTAGATACGATGCCAGCTCAAGAGGAGATCGCAGCGAAATATAAGATGCAATTGCTCCTAGTTCCACGTTTGGATCACTCCTTCACCATTGGGGATACCCACGAATACGAAGAGCCTTTCAGCCACGAAATTCTCGAGGCTCCGTACGACCACTTGCGTAAAGTGATTACAAATATCTTTGGTGCGCCGGCACCGACGATCGCTCGTCGCTGGTCGGGTAATTACTCCCAAATAACAAGTAGTGACATTTATTTCCGCAAAGAACTCGCTCCGGGCGCCGTTGTTGTTACCGGCGGCGGCGGTCGCGGAAACACCATTTCACCAGCTATCGCGGAGGAGACAGTCAGCTCATGGCCGAAATAAAATTAGCTGTTCTAGATGTAGCCGGTACAACAGCTCAAGATGACGGACTTGTTGTACGAGCTTTTCAAGTCGCGATGGAGCCAACGAATCCAACCGAGGCAGAACTTGAAGAGATGACGGAATATGTCCTGGCAACCATGGGACAACGCAAAATTGATGTCTTCACACACCTTTGTAAGGGTGACCCAGATGAGGCTTTCGAAGCCCACGAGCGATTTGTAGAGTCTTACACCGACCTGGTCGCTGAAGGCCTATTGAAAGAATTTGATGGAGTAAGTGAATTCTTTCGTGAACTTCGCAAGCGCGGAATTGGAATTGGAATAACCACCGGATTTCCTCGCGAAATCTTGGATCCGATTATCTTCGAATTGGGCTGGGCAGAGTTGATTGACACCTCTGTTGCAGCTTCAGAGGTAAACGCGGGTCGTCCCGCACCAGACATGATCTTTAGATCGATTGAGCTGTACAACAAAGAGAAGAACCTCGACGTTAAACCCGAAGAGGTTGCAGTCGCAGGTGACACAGAGTCCGATATGAAAGCGGGCCAGTCTGCGGGCGCCTCAGTCGTGCTCGGAGTAACAAGCGGGGCCCATAGCGCGGAGGAACTTCGTGCAGCAGGAGCGACCGAGGTTTCCTCAACTGTCCTCACACTTCTTCAACTTCTCTAGTTCTAAATTAGTACGTGAAGTCAATTATTAACTTTTCGTACATCCATTTAACCTCCAAATGTCCCATGCTGGTTAACCAAACAAAGTTTGCTACGGCTACATATTCCTTAAGGGGGACTAATGCGTAAGCAATTCATTTTGGGAACCGTTGTTGCAATCGCTGCAGCAATGCTTCCTGTCGTTTCCGCTGAGACATCTTCAGCTGCAAACGCTGCAAAGATTGATTACTCCAAGTGCACAGACTTGGCATCATGCGGTGGCATGGATGCACTCGTCAAGGCTGCACAAAAAGAGGGAACTCTTAACATCGACACCGTCCCACGCGACTGGGCTAACTACGGTGAAATCATTGACTTGTTCACAAAGGCATTTGGAATCAAGATCAACTCAACAAATCCAGATGGATCATCAGCTGATGAGATCAACGCAATCAAGACAGCTCCGGCTTCAAAGAAGCCAGATATGTATGATGGCGGAATCACATTTGCAACAGGTAACGAAGGTCTCTTCACAGACTATAAGGTTGCTACATTCAAAGATATTCCTGGTGCATACAAGAACCCAGATGGACTTTGGGCTTCAAACTATGCTGGTGAAATCGTCTTGATGTACCCAACAGATCTTCCAAAGATTCCTACATCTATTGCAGGTCTTTCAGACCCAGCGTTCAAGGGAATGGTTGCACTTGCTGGAAATCCAACATCAGCACAGCAAGCATTGATGTCAGTATTCGCTGTTAACCAAGCTGCCGGCGGAACTCCTGCAGACATCACAAAGGGAATCAACTGGTTCCAGACAATGAAGAACAGCGGCAACTTTGTAACCGTTCAAGGTAACGCTGCTAACTTCGCCGCTGGCGCTTACAAGATCCTCTTCAACTGGAGCTTCAACTGCCCAGGTAACATCGAAACCTTCAAGGCTTCTGGTGTAAACATGCAATGTGCAGTTCCTACAGATGCACAGCTCGTAGGTACTCCTTACGTTGCTGCTATTCCAAAGTCTGCACCACACCCTGCTGCTGCTCGTCTCTGGGAAGAATTGCTTTACTCTCAGAACAACAAGGGCTACCTCACAGCTACCTTGCCTTCTACAAAGGGCAAGACCGGATCAGCTATCTTCAAGTCACTTATGGGTGGACAAAACATCTGGGTGTCAGGCGGAGCTGCTGTAACTGAAGCTGCTGCGATGCAGGCTAAGGGAGTATTGAACAATCCTCCTTCAAAGTACATCCTCACAGCACCAGGAAAGACAGTCACACCAACACCTGATCAACAGACTGCCGCGAAGGCACTGTTGACCACAGCGTGGCCAACAATCCTCGGTAACTAATTAACTACTGAAGAAATTCACTAGTTAATAGATTAATGAGCATACAAAATACCGTTCCCGAGTCTGCAAAGACTCGGGAACTCGGTACTTCTCGGAGGCAATTGCGCCTTCCGCTGCCACTCTTGCCCTTCTTTCTATTTGTCGGTTTCTTCCTTGCTTGGCCGATCTCAAAGGTCTTGATCGCCTCTTTCAAAGATAATAATGAAAAGTGGACGCTCTCCAACTACAGCCCACTTTTCCATGGTATTTATTTCCACGCCTTTGTAACCAGCATCCGAATTGGATTAGTGACCGCACTATTAGGCGCAGTTATCGGCGGACTTTTCGCTTATGTGATTGATGCATACGCCGGACCTCGACTCACCTCAGTATTGGATTCCATTGCAGCAGTTTTCGCCAACTCTGGTGGCGTTCCTCTCGCCTTTACATTCTTAGCATCTTTCGGAGCAAACGCTGGACTTATCAAATTGCTAAAGAGTTTGGGTTGGGATCTTTACGCAGAAGGCTTCTCTATTTTCTCTTTCATTGGAATCTGTGCAGTTTACACATTCTTCCAAGCCCCGCTAATGGTTTTAGTTTTTAAGCCGGCGCTAAAAGGTTTGCGCAAAGAATGGAAAGAAGCCAACACGAGCTTGGGTGGATCTTCCTGGACTTACATACGTAAGATTGCGATTCCAATCCTCTTCCCTTCATTTGTGGGTTCATTTCTGCTTTTGTTTGCTGGCGGTTTTTCTGCTTATGCGACCGCGAGAGCTCTCACTGTGGGAAATGTGCCGCTCATTCCGCTCATCATTGGTGACCTGATTAATGGAAATGTCATCTCTGACAAAACGCATCTTGGCGCTTCGTTAGCGATCGGGGCGATCGTAATCGCGGCTTTTGCAATGTCCGGCTATATCTGGGCTCAGCGTAAATCTTCTCAATGGCGGCGATAATGAAAATCAATGTAAGTAAATATACGACCGTTGGACTCGTAGCATTATTGAGTTTGATCATCTTTGTAATCCCATATTCGGCTTCTCTTGAATATAGCCTTCGTGGAAAATTCGGTAAAGGGCACGATTTCACTAATTACCTTTGGATTTTTCACCAGGATGGATTTCTTAGCCATCTCTCCCTCTCTCTTGAATTAGGATTGCTCGCCGGCTTGCTCAATTTGGTTCTGATGGTCCCAACCGCCACTTTCCTTCACCTGAGCCTGCAACGATATAAACCTGTTGTTGATTTTATTTGCATTTTGCCTTTGATGATTCCTGTTGTGTCACTGGCAGTAGGTGCTGAATATTCAATGCCTGGATTCCTTCAAAACTCGCAATTTGAACTGGTCTTCTTTTTCGTGATTCTGGCTCTGCCATTTACCTTTAGAGTTCTAGACAGCTCACTTTCATCAATTCCTCTCAAAACATTGGTAGAGGCGAGCCGCAGTTTAGGAGCCTCTTGGCCAGCAACTATTGTTCGGGTAATCGTTCCAGCGGCAAGCGGGGGTATTTCATCCGCCTTCTTCCTCTCGTTTGCGCTTGGAATTGGTGAATACACCATTACCTCCTTGCTTCACTGGGATACCTTCACAACGTGGACGGTAGATGTCTCACAACAAAATGTGCTGGGAAGTATTGCTCTCTCGACATTCTCCTTCCTGTTCGCCGTAATCCTCTTAATTGTTATCGCCCTGGTCTCATCAAATCGTAAGAAAAAGCAGAAAGAGCTTGAGGAGCAATCATGAGTAAACGTGGATCTACTGGGAGCGAATTAGTTATCTCGGGTATCAGCCGAGCTTTTGGACCCGTCAAAGCGTTGGATCAATTCTCGCTGAAAATTGCACCAGGCGAATTAGTTTGCTTGCTTGGCCCTTCGGGTTGCGGAAAAACAACGGCACTGCGCATTGTGGCGGGGCTTGAGAAGGCTGATGCAGGAAGCGTCATGATTGATGGCGAAGATCTACTCGCAAAAGAGGCAAATCAACGCGATATTGGCATGGTTTTCCAGTCTTACTCACTCTTTCCAAATATGACAGTCGCTGAAAATATCGCCTATGGGCTTCGCGTCAGAAAGAAGTCTAAAGAGCAGATCAATAAGCGCGTTTCGGATATGTTGGAATTAGTTTCCCTGCAGAGCAAGATCAATAATTTTCCTCATCAACTCTCTGGTGGACAGCAACAAAGAGTTGCCCTAGCCAGAGCGCTAGCAATCGAGCCACGAGTCCTTCTCTTGGATGAACCGCTATCTGCTCTCGATGCACAGGTTCGCACTCAAATCCGCGATGAAATTCGCCGCATTCAGATTGAAAGTGGAACCACAACGCTCTTTGTAACCCATGATCAAGAAGAAGCTATGGCAATTTCAGATCGCGTGGGAGTTATGCAGCATGGTCGACTAGAGCAGATTGATTCACCAAATAATCTTTACAACAAGCCCGAGACCCCATTTGTTGCGGGATTCGTCGGCATCACTAATTACATACCTTCCGTCGTTGATTCAAAGAACGAAGTGCAGGTTTTAGGTCAGGTATTAGAAATATCTGAGCACTCAAGCCCGGTAAAGAAGGGCGAAGAAGTGCGCGCTCTTGTTCGTCCCGAGTCGATTCATATTGAAAAGGCATCTCAAGGGGCGAAGATAATTACCAAGTCATTTCTCGGCCCTATGACTCGTGTGGGTGTAGATGCTGGCCTAGCAGATCTGATTTACGCAGAAATGTCGAGCAAGGAAGCCAAGAAGTTTGATGCCGGCGACTTTGTAAAGATTTCGATTTCAAGCGAAATGGTGATGGTCGAAAGTGTCTGACGTATTCACCTCTTGGCAGAAAATTGTTAGAGGTGCGCCAAACGGTTTGGGATGGCGCAACCTTGAGATAGCCGAGGGTGAAGAGCACCGCGGAGAGCACGTTGATGAGACTTTCACCCCGATACTCTCCTTGATTCACTTGAGCGATCTGCATGTCTGTGACGCTCAATCGCCAGCCCGCGGCGAACTTGTTGATCGCTTTGCCGATCCTCATAATCCAATCTCTGAAATGGTTGGCTTGGTTGGTTCGTATCGCGCGCAAGAGTTAATGACTGCTCAGACCGTTGAGGCGATGATTCAAACGACAAATGTGATCGATACCGGGCTCTTCTCCGACCGCCCCATTGATGCGGTTGTGATCACTGGTGATGTGACAGACAATGCGCAAGCAAATGAATTGGATTGGTATCTCACGTTGTTAGACGGGGGAGAGTTGACGCCCGATTCTGGGGACACCACCAAGTGGGAGGGAGTGGCTCAAACCGATGCATCGAATTACGATCGTTCTTATTGGAATCCTGAAGGAACTCCAGAGGGCTGTGAAGACGATTATCCCCGCGCTCTCTATGGCTTCCCTTCTCTTCCAGGATTGACCGATGCCGTTAGAAAACCATTTATTGCTACTGGCACAAAACATCGATGGCTCGCAACGCACGGAAATCACGATGCCTTGCTTCAAGGGACAGTCCCAAGTGATGACGCGTTACTAACATTTGCAACCGGAGACAAGAAAGTAGTTGAGCTTTCTCCAACTTTTGACCTTGCCGAATTCGCTTCTAAGTGGAGTGAAGTCGGTCCAGCTGCATACCCAGATTTAGATGGTGGAAATACTCGACCAATAGTTTCAGATGCGCGCCGACGTTTTAATGCGCCAAGTGATTGGGCGAAGATCCACTTGAGCTGTGGGCATGATGGCCACGGACTGACACCCGAAAACGCGCTACATGGCACGAAATACTGGTTTAAAGATGTGGGAGAGATTCGCCTTATCTCGCTAGATACGGTCAATATCCACGGGGGCTGGCAGGGCTCCTTGGATGAATCACAATTCCATTGGCTCAAGCGCGTCCTGAGTGATGTTTCTCCGAAGTACTTCATTCTGCTCTCACATCATCCGCTACATGCGATGTACAACGATTACACGCCGTTAAATATGGATCGTAGGGTCTGCGTTGATGAGCTCACCACCGAACTCTTGAAGCACGATCGAATCATTGCGTGGCTTGCCGGCCACAATCATGAAAATGAAATTGAGTTTATTGGCGATGAAGATGGTTTCGGATTTTGGCATGTGATGACTAGCTCCTTGATTGATTGGCCTCAACAAGGACGTCTCGTTGAATTCTTTGAAAATGAAACTCATATTGCAATCGCTACTACGGTCTTTGACCACCAGAGCCCAACAGATTTAGAAGGGGCCTCCTCTAACCTCGCAAGCCCTCTCAATCTTGCTGGGATCTCAAGAATTCTTGCTGCTAACGATTGGCAGCGCCGTTCTGGAAAATTTGATCTAGCTAATATGGCAGGCACTGAGTCAGATAGAAATAGAATTTTGTGGCTAAAGAAAATCGAGAGGGGTGAGCGATGAGCAAGGTCTATCAAGAGATTGAAAAAATTTTTACGACAGGAATCGCTGAAGAATATCTGGGTGAGGATGTAAAGCTCGTTGAGCATATGCTGCAGTGCGGTGATCTTGCTAAAAGTGCAGGTGCACCTGATTATTTAGTAATTGCCTCCCTCCTTCACGACATTGGCCACCTACTTGTTGATGATGCGCTCAGCGCACAGGATGCCGGTATCGACATGCACCACGATGTGGTGGGGGCAAAATGGATTGAAGAACGCTTCCCGTCAACAGTGAGTGAACCAGTCAGATTGCACGTTGCTGCCAAGCGTTATTTAGTAACGACCAATCACGATTATTTATCCAAGCTCTCTCACGCCAGCGTGCAAACCTTGTATATGCAAGGGGGACCCCTCAACCAAGATGAGGTCGTAGAGTTCATCTCCCGAGAAGGTGCGGAGGACGCGGTGCGGGTGCGGCTTTGGGATGATCAAGCCAAGGTGCGAGATAAGCAGGCCTCGGTTCTTGCTGACTTGAAAGAAGCAATCGATTCACTAACTCGATCCTAAGAATCGATAACGAAGTGTTTACCGAAGGTGCCTTCAATAAGGAGCCCAGTGGTACTACACTGCTAAATATGGAAGTAAGTGTTTACGATTCAGTTAACGCAGCTCCCGTTTACGGCGACCCTGCCTTACAAGGTTCAACCCTCGCCCCCGTATTGGTGGTCTATTCCGACGACCAGAGCGTTCGGGCGGCCATCCATGCGGCCCTAGGAAAGAAATTGCCTGGAGAAAAGCGTGAGCACAAGGTTGTGGAGTTCGCTACCGCAGATGCCCTGCGTCAGTACCTCACCGAAAAGCGCCTAGTAGACCTCTTTATTCTTGATGGCGAAGCAGTCCCTGAAGGTGGCTTAGGACTAGCCCATGCCCTCAAAGATGAGTTGGCCGATTGCCCACCAATCATGGTGATCATCCAGCGCCCTCAAGACAGCTGGCTTGCTCGTTGGTCAGGGGCCGAAGCCGTCATCTCCCATCCCATCGACCCATTCGCCTTGGGTTCTAAGGTCGCAGAGCTTCTCAAATAGAGCCATGCTTAACTGTGACTGTCACCACACTTCCTATTTTTACGGCTTAAC
>Ga0164297_10003288_pt1 | contig 15144 bp, 20 predicted proteins | sample GEODES058metaG_FD_113539 | JGI IMG/M metagenome (GOLD analysis project Ga0164297, IMG submission 113539) | Dystrophic lake water microbial communities from Trout Bog Lake, Wisconsin, USA - GEODES058 metaG | ecosystem: Environmental > Aquatic > Freshwater > Lake | place: USA: Trout Bog Lake...
CGTGTCCAAAGTGTGTGTCGCTGACTAAAAATATTGCTGTCATATTTGTTCCTAAAACTAATTAATAAATTCTAATTTAATAAATCTTGCTGGATTAAATTTATTTAAATCCTGGCTGGCATTTTCAACAGTTCCAATAGGAAATTCGTAAGGAACATCCTTTGGATCCAAATTATATTTCCAAAGCCAATTTTGAAATTGATCAGATTTATAAAGGTTTTTTCGATTGTCTGCTAAATCAATTATAAATCCTCCAAACGATCCTAACCTTCCGGTACAGTCATCAGCAGTTGGATCATCATTTTCATAAAATGCTTGTAAAACAGGTTTTCCTAATATGGAAGCGTTTAGTATAACTAGTTGCTCTGTAGAATCTACATAAGAATTAAAGTTGTGTTTGATATCATCCTCAGAAAATTGAAACCAAGTTGATATGTTTACTCCATCTCGCTTAGGTAAAAATAATAATTCAGGTAATGGATATTGCTCAACAACAAATTTTTTATTTTCATGTGGAATGGTAAATTTTTCTAATTCATGCACACTAACATTAATTTTTTCTACGATAGCAAACCATTCTTCATAGTTGACCTTATTGGGTATAAACAAAGGATCGTACAAATTTTTCTCGCTCCAATTCCATAGGACATTGTATGTAAAAAATCTATGCCAATAATTTAGTGTTTCTTGATTGCGATCAAACGTAGCAGGTAAACTTCGTGGCGGTGTAAATCCTATTGATTTTAATTTGTCTACTGCGCTGACAATATTGTTCCACTGTTTTTCCATTTCTGTAGTAACATTAGATCCTATAGAAGATATACCGCTTGTGCTACACTCATAGTTATTGAAATTTTTAAAATAATTAAACCAGCGAGCCACAGTTGAGTTATCAAACAAGTTAATTAAAATGTAACTGTTGTTGTCAAATACAGCTTTTAGTTTCATATTAGCATTCTCAATGTGGCGCTCCGTAGCAGAATCGAACTGCTCTTACCTGCGTGAAAGGCGGGTGTCCTAACCGATAGACGAACGGAGCGAACTTGGCTCCCCTCCACAGATTTGAACTGCGACGAACGGTTTTGGAGACCGCCATGCTACCGTTAACATCAAAGGGGAATTACTTTATTGCTTATTATAGCAAATTCATTTTATTTTGTCAATCTTCTATTTGATGATAGACTTGCTCTCTAGCCTCAAGCAGGGCCTGCGCCCTGGCTATTTTGGCTTCGTAGAGAGCAGCAACCTGATCCTTGGTAAGACCAGCATATCTATAGGCTTGATTGACGATTGTGTCGTTAAGTTTGTCATAGTTAATGTTGCTCATACTTTCTCCTTTCTCGAATAAAAAAGCCCCGGTGTTATTAGTACCAGGGCTCATAAATTAGTGATTTAAATATAATCGACTATTCAGAACCCTTCGCCCATAAGCAGACCAGCACCCAATTTAATAGTGCTTCAATACCTGCTGATTGGTTAATATAGTTTGTCATAATCAGTTATTATATAATTTTATTTATCTTTTGTCAAGTATTTTGATTGACCTTGCCGTAAATTAAAAATAAAAAGCGAGGATCAAACCCAACGTTGGCAGATGCATGAGGTACATCCTTATTGCTCCATGTATAAACATCGCCTGCTCGCCACTTTATAAACTCTGTTCCTAATTGGAAAAATTGACCCATTTTCCAGTCATCAAAAAATATTAAATAAGTTTTATCTTCTAAGTCAGTGCCCCATTCTTGCTGTTTTGGTCTATCAAAGTGCAAAGCAAAATATTGTCCAGGTTTTTGTAGGCGAACACTTAATACCATTTTATCTTCTACCATACCTAATTTTTTAGCAAAGAATTTTTTTAAGAATTCTTCTTCATTGGCTTCCGCGTTAGGCATAAAACAATCTGTAGCTTCGCCTGCTAATAATTCTTCATATTCGGGATCATTCATATACTCGCGCATGGTATCAACAGATAAACCAAGTCCGTAAGCAGCTGCGTTTTGATACGATAGATCTGAAAAGAATTTTTTTGTTGTTACTTGGTATTTTCCGGCAGCGTGATTTTGTTTTATTTTAGCCATGAGTTTTCCTAGCTGTGGATACAGGTTCATTACTGGCACAGTATCCTTGCTCCAATCAAAATCAGTTACTTGGTGTGTCTGTTGATAGTCAAACCATTTTTTCATAGCATTTTACCGCCATCTATAACAAAACAGTTGCCAGTAGTAAATTTCATTAGTGTAGCTATGGCTTCTACTGCTGACGCAATGTCTTCGGGAGTAGCTATTCTTTTTAATGGAGTAGCATCAGCTATACGATTGCAGGTGTCTTTGGATAAATCTAAAAATTCAGTATCAACCGCGCCAGGGCATACCGACACAACTCTTATCTCTGGAGCTAACGCCAGTGCCAAATTTTTTGTCATATTTTCTATGCCAGCTTTTGCGGCAGTATAGGCAATGTTACTGCCAACGCCAGGTTTGATAGCGGATGTTGAACTGATGTTTATAATCAATCCGTTTTGGCTTTTTTTTAGTAAAGGATTAAATGTTCTTATAACAGAAAATGTTGATCGCAAATTTACAGTCAAGATCTCGTCAAAAAATTCATCTGTGAGATCTTCAAGATTTTTGTGTGGTATAGTTTTAGATATGCCTGCGCAATTAATTAACATATCACAATTATCTAATTGATCAGCAATGGCCTGTATGGAGCTGGTATTGACAACGTCGCCTAATACCGCACAGTGAGTGCCAGGCAGTTGGTTAAGACGTTGCTGTAAATTTTCTACGTTACTTCTGGTGATGGCTATAACATTAGCGCCAAGATTGGATAATCGTTCAACTATAGCAAAACCAATACCGCCAGCGGCTCCAGTTATAACCACTGTCTGCTTGTCGAGTGGGTTGGTATTCATATTTGATATTTATTGCTATCAAATAATGCCATAAATAATGTTACTGCCAATTCTGTCAGAAAATTAATGCCAAATTCCATAACCTTGCCTGATCAAGTTCGATTACTAGAAGATACTCCATTGCCATTAAGCGAAGTAAGCCGTACTGGTTACTATTCTGTAGGCGAAAAATTATACATTCATAAAATATTAGCTCTACAAGAAGCAACTCGTAGCCACCTGCCTATTCAATGGCATTTCCAAGACAAAGAGTATGGTGCTCAAAACTGGAGAGTAAGTAATAATTTAGGACTCAAAGAAATGTATCGATTGCGGGCTCAACAACTGCGAAACAAATACAAGTATATAATGTTATTATGGAGCGGCGGCGGCGATAGTACCACTATGATCCATGCTTTTTGCGCCAACAATATACACGTAGATGAAGTTCTTATTTGTTGGCCAATCACTCTTCAAGATGGTGTGGCCAAAATAGATCCTACAGATATATCTAGTACCAATATGCCTAGTGAATGGGAATTTTCTATTAAACCTCTAATGGAACGTTTAAAAAAACAATATCCCAAATTAAAAATTACAGTTCATGATACCGGTCTGAACAAGTTTGAAGACGCTGACGACACAGTCCTTATAGCGGAAAAGCATAGCTATATGGGCATACAACGTTGGCGTAGTGTTGATTACGAAGTGCGCACTCGTATGGAACAACTAGGGCACGACGATGTTGTCTGTGTTTGGGGAGTATCTCCTGTAGAGATTACTTTGCTAGACGATTGGGTAGCTGTGCAGTTTTCCGATTTGTTTCTTGGAGCCGGAGTTCGTAATGATATTACTATAGAAGGTTGGCGAAGGAAAGTAGAATATTTTTATTGGACTCCTGATATGCCAGAAATTCCAAGAGAGCAGGCGCACACATTAATGCGCGACTTAAATATCAATCCTGAAATGAAAAAAGCAGTCCTTCAGTTAAAAATGCAACCTGATAGAACATTCAAACCAGTTGAAAATCAAATTGACGGAACCATGCGCGGCGAACTAAATCGACGCTGGAAAAAATCTTTATTTTATGATTTATATCCTTTGGATAATTTCCAAGTAATCAAGCAGTATGACACACATTGGGACGCTCCTTGGGAACAATGGATAGGCCGACACCCTCACGCACAGGAAGTATATGCTCCCTATCGTAGTGCTGTGAAGGCACACCAAGCCTTGATCGATCCTAAGTTTTTTAGAATTGTTAACGGCCACGTAGCATCATATCAGCATTGCTATTCGCCTTGGTACATGATAGGTCGATTAAATCCTGAACCAATTATTATGCCAAAATAAAAGGACCCGGAGGTCCTTTTATTATATTCTAAAATTCTATTAGAATGTATGACGCATACCTAGAGCATAGCCATTTGCGCTATTGCCAGGTGTATTGATTGATGCTGTGCTCGATGTCTGTGTAGAACCAAAGATTGCATACAAATTAGTGCGCTTACTCAACCAGTAGTTAGAACCTAACTGATATGTAGTAAAGTTAGCAGTTGGTTGGCCTTGACCAAAAGCTGTCAATTTTCCTAAACCGCCTTGTGCCCAACCTTCAATACGTGGAGTGATAAAGCCGCGAACACCAATCTGCTCTGCTTTACGTTGACCAAAGTAGCTGGTATCTAATGAGTCGGTTACCTTGCGATTAATATACTGAGCATAGGCCTTTACAATTCCAAAGTCGTATGTGCCAGCAACGTAGGTTTGATTGTCGTGAGTATTAACATCTCCACTTGCTGTATTCCATATACTTGGAGTTGGACTTGTGAGTGTGCCTGTTGTGTTATTTTTAAGTGCTTGATAGTTGGCTGTTAAAAATAATTTTTGTACAGCATAATTCAAACCCAATCCCCAACCGTTGGAATTATTTTGTCCGCCGGCAGTGGCACTTGTTTGTGTAGTATTTTGATTGTTAGCTACTACCAGACCTGTTGCGGTAAAGCCGTTGAATGAATCAGAAGTCAGTGCTAAGGAGTTAGCCACGCGAACAGTGAATCCGTCGCTGCTGTTACCACTTGCGTTGGTAGTTGTACCTGTGCCGCTACCTTGTGGGTATGGAGTTGAACCAGAGTTACCATTGTTTTGTGGGCTCTGAGCAAATACCGCATCACCAATCATGTTGTTCAATTCGCCTGCGTCAGTTACCGCAGCCGCATTAAAGATTGGTGTGTACTGTGTACCAACAGAAACAGAACCCAAACCAGATTGTTTCAAACCAACAAATGACTGACGATTGTTAAATGTAGAAAGTGTTGAGTTAGCTACATTCAAACCGGTTTCAAGAGTAAAGAAAGCAGTTGTTCCGCCGCCTAAATCTTCTCCACCTTTGAAACCCAAACGACTTGCTGTTTCGGCATTGTCGCCAAATGTGTTTGTGTTTTGTTGTGTAGTAGGCGATACTGATGTGCCTTTCATATTAGTACCAATGTAACCTGCGTCAATAATACCGTACACAGTTACACTAGATTGTGCTTGCGCCAACGTTGCCGCCGCGGCCAAGATAGATGCCAATAATAATTTTTTCATGTTTTATTTTTCCTTGTTGAAAGTTAATGGATTGAAGCCACTAAAATACTTAGTGAGTTGCAATAGTTGATAAAAATTTTTGTTAGTTATTTGGGAAAGCCAAAACTTTCCCAAATGTTAACAATTTAGTGTTTTTGAATTTGCTCAATCAAGCCCGAATCAAAATAACCCGAGTTGTATTTGTCGTATACCGATTGTGTCTTGGCTTTAACGTCAGCTAATTCGTCTGCGCTCAATTGAAGAACGCTAACGCCCTTGTCTTTGAGTTTTTGTAGACTAATTTCGCCATCCTTAATACTAAGAGCACGTTCATTACGAGCAGCTTCCTTGGCAGCGGCCAAGAATACTGATTGAACGTCGGCTTCTAAGTTATTCCACCAATCAACGTTAACCACAATGCTGGTTAAGAATAAACTGTGATTAGTTTCGATAACAGTCTTGATCCATTCATCACACTGGTCTGGAAAAATTCTTTGTGTAACATACTCAGCTCCAGCCACTTGACCTGCGCGAACAATATCTAGTGTTTGCTCTAAGTCAGCTGGAACCGGGGTAGCACCCAATGCTGCAATTGTATCTATTGCCTGTGGTGCCAGGCCAGAACGAATAGGTAAGCCAATGATTTCGCCTAGACTAGTTACGGTATGATTTAAGGGCATAACTCGAAAACCACCACTATAAGTATAAGCCAAACCTTTTAATTTGCTTTCTTGATCAAAGTTGTTCAACAAATAATCACCAACTGATCCTTCTAAAACTTCAGCGGCATGATCATGATCTTCAAACAAATAAGGCATATCTAAAACGTGCATTTGCTTGTTAAACTGGCGGGCCAAACTGGTTGTTTGCATTTGTGCGATTTGAACAGTATTATCCTGTAAAAAACGCCACAAATTATGACGACTAGCAGACTCCGTTGGTTTGTATTGGTCATTAAATTCTTCAGCTGTAAGAATTTCAATATCAATGTTCAAACCTTTTCCAAGCTCACTCACTATACGTTTAAAATCTTCAGCTACACGATAGAACAAGTATGCTGGCTCGTGTGCGATAACCCAACGAATTTTTGTATGTTTCATTTATTTCTCCATGAATTTATAGCTTGCATTAAATGCTACGGCGGGCGTTCTATGCGTATCACACTAGTAAAAGAGTATAATTACTCTAAGCGTCCGTTTAGTCCGACGTCAAACATATTGGCGTTGCTAGTATTATTTAGCGCAGTTTTTTAAAAAATTATTTTTCCAATAGGAAGTGTCCGTTAATCATGCCCACAAATCCATTTAAACGACCGTCAAATTTATAGCTCAAATATTTTTTATCTATGTGTTTTTCTACGTAATCTATGCCCATGCGCCAGCAATCGTGTATTCTTGTACCTTGATAATGCTCAAAAAACCAGTTATCCCATTCTGTATAGACTGATCCGCTAGTTTTAACGCACTGGAACGTGTTTAAATCCCACTCGGGATAGATAATTGAACGAGTTATAATTTCGTAAGCATTTCGCTTACTATAATCTAAGTTAGGCCATGCTAGTATTGGTTTAAGCATTGGATGTTGCTCAAACCATGTCATAATCATATGAGCCTGTTTTACAACTATTTCTGGCAAATCTGGAGTCCAAAAAAAGTAAACATTGTCTATGTTGGTATACTCGCTTCGATTCCAACTTCCCCTAAACGAATTTGTGATAACATCTACAAAATACAAACAATATTTTCCGTCTTTGATACAAACCTTTGGTTTGTCCACTCCAAACACAGCCGCAGTTCTTAGACCGCGATCAAGTGTTTTTTGTTGATGTTTTGTTCTAGTGGTAGACCATCTAGCAATGTAGTGCGGGTTCAAGTGCTCAACTGTAGATTGTAACCACTCCTCACCATCCAGTTCTGTATAAAGTTCAACTGTTGTATCTGATACGTCCGAGTAGGTAATCTTGGTTAGAGGACTAGCATTTCTTATCCGTTCTAATCCTGTGCGAGTAGTTAGATCAAATTCGGCTTCAATGTTAGCGGCATCCGTCACACCTGGTTCTAATACTATTTTTTTTGTATGCTTACGATTCCATATAGTAACTATTTCATCAATAAAACAGCCGGCCTGTAAAAAGGCATCTACAAGAGTTTGACAATCACTGCCACCGCTATAGTAGACTATTAGGTAATCGTATTGCTCGCGAATTTGTCTGGCCCGCATTTTATACAATTCAAGAATGTCAATAGCTGGCTCAACAGTCCAATCAATATTATTCCATACATGATCATTAAAATGCCATTGCGGGTGTATGTTTAGTTTTGTTCCGGCTATACAGGCATCAATTTTAGAATCAAAACGTTGTTCGCCTACTGTATAGTAACCCAGCTTGTCATTCATTTATTTTTTTTAATGCTTGTAATTTTGCTGGCCAATATTTGGACCACTTTTCATAAAGTTTATTAGTCTCTGCAAAATTCATGTTGGCCGCAGCACAGCGATCTCGATCATATAGTGCTGGAAGTTCTACAGAGTCATTGGCAGCCTTACGCAAAATTTCATGTAGTTCTTTGCGAGTTTTTTCATCTACTGATCCAGCTACAACCATTTGATAGTTACTAACAAGACCGCTGAATCCTTTGATGCCTTGACCATACCAGGTCGGCAATCCAGGATATTCTCTAGTACCGCTGGCTCCAATAACGTGAACCGATCCTGTATCTGTCCATTGTTTTAATTCTGCTGGCAAATCGACATTTAAATCTAGCCGTCCGGCCAACATTTCTTGAGTAGAAATCAGTGTTCCATTAAATGGGATAAAATTCAATTGAGTGTCTGGCAATAAAGTTTGAAGTTCACGAGCGTTGGCCTCAGTCAAACTGCCAAGGATAACTCCTATGTTTAAAAACTTTTCTTTACGAATTTCTTCTAAAGATTTATATTTTACGCTGACAACACTATAAGGTTGACCTGTACATTCAATCATCACAGGTTTAAAATCAGCGGTGCTATAACTTTCATTTGGATAAAATTCAGGACGTATCCAATAACTACTGGAACTACTTAGAATAGCAATGCCTTTATAGTTTTGTATGTATCTGGCCGCGACAGTTCCACCTGCTCCGGGTTTGTTATCATAGTAGAATGTGTATTTGTTTTGTTCCTTATTGGCCTGTTCAACAATAACACGAATAAAGTTGGCTTGATTAGCGCCGGTAGCGAACGGCCAAACAATAGGCACTGGTTGTCCAGCACTAGCTGATAATGATAAGGTTGCCATCATGATGGCTAATAGTTTTTTCATAAATTCTCCGTAGGTTTAAATTTTACTACACTAGCCTGATTAAGTCAAGGCTTATGGATAAGAAATGGGTTGGCACCAATAATTTCATTTGTTTTTTTGGTACGTAGCCCAGTTATTTGTAACGTAATTCGACTATGATGGCTTGCGTTAGCAGTTGCGTGTGGAATGTTAGGCCAATCAAAAATATGATAGTCACCGGCCTGCCACTGCTGATAAACGGTATTGCCGTAAATCATAAACTGTCCTGGTTGCCAATCTTCTAACATGACTGTAATACGTACAATGTCCATTGGATCATAGTCAAACGGCCCTAATGGATCGGCATTGGGTCCGGCAAACCTATGATGGTTCGGGTCAATGTGCACAGTAAACATCTGTCCAGTTAATTGTACGTGGAACCGAGGTTCCACGGGTCCTTCCAAATGAAAATAGTCTATGATCTTTTTGAACTCAGGGTACTGTGTTGGGTCCTCGGCAATATTAGTCAATTGAATTTTGTCAATATCGCCGCCACCATCAGCAATATCTTTGCCACGTTTGTCATAGCTTACAGGCCTTTGAACTCCACCACCGGTCATAGTAATGTTGCCCCAGGTGGACGGAAATGACTTGCTTTTAATATCATCAATCAAATGTGACCAAGTGTTTTCAAAACGGCCCAGTACTTGGTATATAGATCCGGGGGTGTCCACACGTCGGTTGTCAAAATGATAAGTGCTACGCGACTTAGTCCATTCCCAGAGACTATCATATTCACTAAGAGGCACAGATAGGTTAGATTTATTCATCAAATTTTTATTACAAATTATTTAATTGCTTGCGGAAGAACACCGCTTACGGTAGGCGTTCTGTATTAATAATACAGTAAAGACATAACAATGTCAAGCGTCAATTGATCCGACGTCGGAAGAACCCGGCGTTGCTATAACTATTTATTAGTCAACTACAATATTTAAAAAGAAACCCGCCGAAGCGGGTTCTGGTTTTTTCTGTTACGAGGTATTTCCTACCCTAAGCAGTGATTAAACTGCTAAAGATTGGCCTTTGGCTGCTAAAGTGCGGAACTTTACGTTCTTGGCTGAAACAGTTACTTCGCCTGTATTTGCGTTTGCATTTACGAGTTTTGCTTCTTCAACCGGGTTTCCCCAGTCCTAACGGCTTCTACATTGCCGATCCTCCAGTAGCCCTTTAGCGCCAATCGATTCTAATTATGGCCCATCAAAAGCATACTGGGTTGCCTGCGCTCGGATGAGTGAGCCGGTTTTATGCAATATGCTTATGGTGGACCATTCGGGAGTTGCACCCGAGTCTTGATCGCTATACTTCTACCTTCAACGAATTTCTGTTTTGTGGCATACTCTTTTTAAGCCTGCCACTACTAAACCCTTTGTCTAAGTATTCTTGTTTTTTACTTAGATCTATAAAATGTTCCTTAACACCATTATTTACCCAACATTCTTTAATAAGGTGCCCTTTCTTACCTCTAACCCATCCTTCTGGGATAGTATCGTGTATTGTAATACGTTTTACTTCTTTTGTCAATATATTCGATATCCAAATACGACCAAACTGCGAATTAGCTTTACCTGCTTGATGCTTTATTTTTTTAAATGCGACTTTTCGTTTTTCTTTTGCTTTTGGACTTTGAGCACGAATAGTAAGTTCTTTATTTTTTTCGCAAACCTTATCATACCACTCTTTCCACCACTGAGTATTGTTTGTTTTCTGCTCTGTTATAAACTCGTTTAATAGTTTAGCAGACGCCTTGCCGCCGCGTATTGATGCTTCTTTATGCGAGGCACTACCATTATGATGATCCCATCCGCCGTAGCCACCTTTGTGCATATTGTAAGTATCTAAACGTTTTACAAAATCTTCCGTTACTATTTCAGATTCTTTAACGGCCATCTCGTGAGCATCGTTACAGTAACACAATACTTCTTTTTTAAAATTATCTACACCGTATTTTTTAATAGCGGCAGTGATTTGTTTTCCAGAACCAAAATAGCCATTTTCAAAAGGATGTTTGGCAGATTTATGTTTTCCAACATAAATCTTACCATTGCTTAGATTAGTAATTTGATAGACATAGTAATACATAACTGTATTTATGCTGGACGAGAGTTCGACCAACTTTTACTCTTAGACACAGTTTGCCTTCCTTACGGAGGGATTACAACAATTCTTTTAGATAGTTCTTACTTCAGCTAATTTTGGAGCCGGAGTGAACGTATTCATTAAAGCAACAAATGCCGTTGCACTTTCTTGTGTGGACCACACTCTTATAGCGGGACTAGCTAAATTCAAACTAGCATAACTACCATTAGTAGTGCTATTTGCTACTGCGTCGGCAACAAAAGCATCACGTGCAGCAGACTCGTCAGCAGTAAGTGTCCGGCCCATGTCTAACAAAGTAATAATTGTCATATAAATTTCCTTTAATATTTTTTATTCTAAATCTCTCTCGAGATAATCTTTCAATTCTATCAGTGCGTAAATTAATACGGCACTTAGTGCCAAAGCAGCAAAGGTAATCATTAGTTATAACCTTTCACAAATTTCCCGTCAATCTTGGGATTACCGCGAGCGCAAACCTCTAAAAAATTTTCACGCCTGCGTTCTTCGGGTAACGGGCCACAACCTAAGCGACTCCATTCTTTCTCAGAGTAGAAATACTGTTCAACAGGTTTTGTCTTCTGTTCCATGCTCTAATATTTAGCAAATTCTTGGTGGGCGGGGCAGGACTTGCACCCGCACTCCCCAAATTATGAGTTTGACGCTTTACTACTTAAGCTACCCGCCCTAAAACTATTTGCTCTAATTTGCTTTATTTCTTGTTCTTTAATTATACATAATTTTTTAGGGAATTGCGACCATTTTGAGCGGTCTCTGTCTGTTTCATAACCTTTAACTTCTACATACATATCCAATGATTTAATGTAAAAATCTGGAAAGTATGATCGAGTTCCGTTCCAGTTGTATGGAAATGCTTCCGTTGGCCTTGTTGGATTTAATCCTTCTGCTTTGGCCCATAGATAAAAATCCACTTCCCATTGCCCTTGAAATTTAATACCATCTACAATAATTTGTTTTGTTCTACCACGATTTGAAGAGGTGTAGGATTCAGGATTATTTTCAACAGCTCTTCTCATTGCTTGTCTGTGTTTTTCTTTGATACTTTTATCTTGCCATTGTCTTTTATTTTGTACTATGGTAGCTTGTTTTATTTTTGCTCGCCCAGCCTCTGTTAAAACTTCCATGATCCTATTAGGATTTTTTGGGCAACGCCGCACGTGATTACTTAAAGCAATTTTTGTTTCATAATTTTTCTCACAGTGAATACAAGGCGTTGGCAATATAGTTGGATTTTTAAAATTAAACTTAGTATAAGACATATCCAACCTGGTTGGATTATTTTTACATCTTATCTCATGCTGAACTTTTGAATTTAAACTTTTAGCAGGCTTACTACAATATTGACAAATCATATAATGTTCCTTATGATTTATTTACCATAGAAGTCGTCTGCTTTAACCTATTCAAGGATCATAATTGTCAAGGAATTTGTCTAAATCGCCGTACAAATTGGCCATCATAGCTTCTTTGCTACCAAAAAACAGTACCGCTACTGGTTCGCCTTTTTTAGTTACAATATAATAGGGTTGATTCAGCTTGCGATCTAAATCCAACACAGTTTGCATATTGAACCGCATAGAATCTGCAATCCGATATTCATAAAACTTCAAATCCAGTTGTTCTGCCAATACTTTAAATCCTAGAGCGGTCAATCGTAGCCCGCCAGTTGATTTGATGTTGAACCACCAACCTATACGAGCTTGGTCTACTGTAGTGGCGTACTGATCAGGTAGTTGAGCTACCAGTTTTTCTGTCAGTTCAATTTTATTGCGCATAGCGCCTATGGATATACGCGATCGCCTTGCTTTAACAAGACCACTGTGAACTTATCGGTTTTGAATTGGGTGTTGAGTTTCTTAGCCAAATTGATAGCGTGACCAGGATTAGAAAAACTTACCTTCTTATACTTGGGTCCAGGATACTGAACTAATAAATTACTGGTCTTAAGATTGATAGGTTTACTGTCATAGAAGACTGCCCATGTACCTTCTGAGGCTAGTACCTGTTCAGTTTTGTATGTTTGCTTGTTAGTAAGCTCAGCAAGGATTTTTGGCTTTGGTCTAGACACGGATCACTCCCCAAATATTTTTTTGTAAAGCTCTTGCCGCTTTAATTTTTGCTATTGTCTCTGGAGAATGTTTTTTTCCAAGCATTGGATCGGGTTGTTTTGCTCTAGCTTCTTTTATTTTTTGTTTGGTTTCTTCTGTGTGTCTTTGATTTTTAGATTTTTCACTAATAATTTTGCGACCTTGGTCTGTAATTCCAGTATCACCACCCATTAATCCGTCTTCTGGTTTTAAATTAGCATATTCTGTTGATTCAACTATATTATTTTTTTGCGAGTATTCTAACGCAAATTTAACAAGATCTTCTTTTGATGTGAATAGTTGTTTCCATACAGTAGTAACATCGTACCCGTGTTTTTCTAAATGTTTTGTCCAGTAAACACCTGACCCGTGATAAACGTCAGGATTTCTTATGGTTTTCCCAAAGTATTTTAGACCGGTTTTATTGTGCTGTTTTAAATATAACCAAGTAGGTTTAATGTTAGTACTCATACTATTATTTATGTAATAATATACGCAGATTTCTTATTTAAAAGTACCGCCAGATACTGCAATTTCAACTGTTTCCTCTTGTCGACCTGCTATAGCACGTTGTTGATAAGCTCTCAGCTCCAGCAACAGCTCGGTTAGATCTGCGGCTAGGCCCTGTGCTTCGCTAAGGGGCATAGTAAAATCTTTGCCCCCGCGAGCGTTACCACCACGAACTCGATCAATAAACTTTTGTAAGTGTATCATTAATGTTCGCGTTTGAGGAATTTGGCCAGCTTAGGTGGTTCCCAGCCCACTGGTTTGAGAATCTTACCGTCCTCACGACGACGTACCTTACCCAACTGCCGATCAATCTTGGCAAGGTTAGAAGCCATTACTTCTCGCCAGGCCCCTTCGGCATCGGCGCCCATAGAGTTTATTGCTCCGATGGTAACAACAAGAATGTCTACCAGGGCGTCAAGAGTTTCTACAGCATCTTTGTTGGCAATAGCTACCTGTAGCTCGTCGTATTCCTCGGTGATCAATTTGGCATACAGTCTAAATTGATCATCATTCATGCCTGAGATAGTCTGCTCACAGGCTGTCATAAATTTGTCTTGATCGCGAAATGGATTGGTCATTTTGGTTCTGCTTCCTCTTTAGTATGAAATGGTCCTTGATAAGGATATCTTTGTAGTAAGATTAGTTTAGGATCTTGCATGGCAGCCCAGTGACGTCCTTTCTTCACTGTGTACCAACCGGCCGCGTGCCAAGATTTGCTTTTGTTTGTTTTTGTATAGACAGGTAACTTTTGCGGAACGTCCCACATGGGATTGTAAACACGGCCCTTGGCAGGGAATCCGTGTACCATAGAAGTTGTTTTTGTTTTTTCTTTTTTAATTGCAGGTTCAAACGTGATATCAATGTTGCGTTCAACCATCTTGATAGTTTTATATTGCCCTACGATTTGATTATTAAGTTTGATTTGATATCCACCTGTTACTGCTTCAATGTTACCAACTTTTTCATTATTTTGTTGTAATACCCAAAACTGTTTGTCAATTACTGGTTTAGCTACTATGCTCATTAAGCACTCCTTTGTATGTTTCGTTTAACCAACGGCCAAACGAATCAGCATTTTCTGAACACTTGTTGAGTTCATATTTGCCGCAAAACTGCATAAATCTTACACCTACCTGACCTACGTCCTTATGACTAATCTGTTCACGGATACAGGCATCTACTGTTGCCTTAACTTCTTCGGGCTGTGCTGTTAAATCAATCAAGGTACGGTTGCGTTCGTAGTCGTCTAGGACACGATGCTCAATACCGTCTGGGTCGGTCCATCTTTGCAACATAAGGTTGTTCCAACTGTAACCTTTTTTATCCTTGTCAGAAAACGCTTCTTGTAGGCCGACTTTGTTTTTGGTACCTTTCGTCCGAACGCCAGGGAATGCCGAGAACACGTTATCTGAGCTATCGCCGCGCATACACTTCTCGAAGAGAAGCCATTGCGGGTCAGGAATAGTCTTAGGCTCTTTTGTTTTCTTGTCAATAACTGGTTTACCTTTGGCATCAAAAATTCCTTCTATAGTGTGTAATTCGTCTGTAATACCGTTATACTGTTTGACATTTGGTGCTACTAGTTGAACAAAGTCAGTATCGCTAGATACAATGATATGTTCGTCTTGTGGGTGTAAAGCAATCCAACGAGC
>Ga0164297_10003290_pt1 | contig 15142 bp, 16 predicted proteins | sample GEODES058metaG_FD_113539 | JGI IMG/M metagenome (GOLD analysis project Ga0164297, IMG submission 113539) | Dystrophic lake water microbial communities from Trout Bog Lake, Wisconsin, USA - GEODES058 metaG | ecosystem: Environmental > Aquatic > Freshwater > Lake | place: USA: Trout Bog Lake...
ACCTCGATCTCTGGCGCGCCGGGTGGCAAATGCAACCGTGGCGTCGGGGCGTTGGCTGCCGCGTGTGCTGTTGTTCAATCGCAACATGCGCAAGAAGCGCTCCTAGAATGGGCGCTGGCGCTCAACGCCTCGGGAATCGGCCGCGTATACTTGCATGTTGACGGCGCAGATGAAGATTTGAGGAGGATACAAAAGGTATGGCGTGCACTATTCCAGTGCATCCGACTTCTTCTAACACGCAAGCGCAGGTCATGGATCCCCTAGCGAGCGATAGCCTTGTCATGCTTCTACACGTTGTGCACCCGCCACCGCGATATGGGATTCGCGAGCGTGTCCCGGGTCCAGCAAGGGGCATCCCCTGGGCGGGTTACTCGGAGGTCCTTGGCCGTTGCATCACGCAGGCCCTACTAGACGGAGCTTGCTGGCTTGCACATCTTGCGCCCGGACATGTGCCGCACGGACGCTTCACAGTCGCGAGTAGCAACAATAGCGACGCTTTGGTCAGCTACGCAGGGCAGATGTGCTTACGCTTCTGGGGACACGGCGAGATGCCGTCATCATCAGGACGGCATCGCACATCCACTCTTCCGGCTGCATTTGGTACGTCGTAGTTGTTTGCCTCGAACACACATCCATTGACCGACCACTGCATTTTCAACCAGCTCCCTGGATTCTGAATGTGCCAGAGGCTTACCACGCGTTGAGAGCTCGAGGTCCGCATGCAGTGGTCCCCTCTTCATCCACGCTGCATGACCGCTCGCAGTGCACCAAATGCCGGGGTATGGATGCGCGTCTAGGTGCGTGCCTGACACCACCATGTGTTTCGTGCTTTGTTGACGGCGGGTTTTCTACAGGCTTGCAAGATAGACACACGCCTGAGGTCGATCCATGCGTGGCTTACTACGGGAGCTCGCATGCCAGGCGAAAGTGCGCTGTGCACAATCGACTGCACCATGCAACGTTCCTGGGTGAACTGACTTAACCTGGCCACAGGAAGCGGACGTGGTGTGTTGCAGACCTCTGTGCAGGAGCTCCGCAGGCACCCATCGAGCTAGTGATGCCAACATGATGCAAGTGAGGAGGACTCCGAGTCCTTTTGGTGAGCAACATTCAGCTCCTCGCATTCACCATATGAGCAATACAACAGATCCGAATCACGTCGCCTGGTTTTGTCAGACGTGCAAGCGCGGCCTGGACCTCCGGGGCGCTCCGCAGGAGCTTGTTTCGGTGAAAGATGCAGACTCGCTTTTCGCCAGCCTTGCTTCCAACCGTGCTGAGCTCGCGGATGGCTCGTCTGGCTCGCTGACAGCTGCACACATAGAGGCGGTGTCGCGAGTGTGGGCGCTGGCCAGTGACGCGACCGGAAGAGACCAGCCACTGTGCCGGGACTGTGCTCTTGTCCTTTGCCGTGAAGTGGCTGCGCAAGCTGCCGATGCAGAAGCTGACGCGGCAGCCTACGACGCGTTGCTGTCAGAACTGAAAGAAGACGAGAGCGAGCCGCATACTCCTGACCAGTTTGACGTCCAACGACTGCAGGAAGCTGTCGCAGCTGAGCAGCTCGCGCTGAGCCGCGACCTGGCAGCGCTGCAAGGAGCAGAGGCAGAGCTCGCAAAGTTGGCCTTTGAAGCGGATAATTTGACACAGGCTGAGCGCGCACAGGACGCAGCTCTGGCCGCACACCAGCTGGCAGTGTTCCGACACGCTGACGACGTTGCGTCGCTGCGAATGCGCGCTGCAGTGGCGAGCGTGCATCTCGATCTGTTGCGTCGCACACACGTGTTCAATGATGCGTTCCACATATGGCATGATGGACCATTTGGCACTATTTCGGGGTTCCGCCTTGGGCGCACCACCGCAGTTCCCGTGGATTGGCCGGAAATCAACGCCGCATGGGGTCAAGTGTGTCTCCTGCTGCACACTCTGGCGCATGTGGCGAGTTTCACGTACAGCGGTTACTCACTTCTTCCTCTTGGTAGCACTTCACGGGTAAGGGACAACGCTCGGGGTGGCACATACGACTTGTTCGGCCCAGTAAGCGGCCTCAATCTGCTGTCAGCACAACGATTTGACCGGGCCCAGGCTGGCGTGCTCGCTTGCGTGCAGGAATTGGGCGCCTTCGCGGCATCTCGAGACGTGGCAGCTGGTGCTGCACAGCCCTTTGCCATGCCATACGCCATCGACGGCGATCGAGTGGGCGGTCGCAGCGTACGCTTCAGCTTGAACAGCGACGACAAGTGGACCGCGGCGCTCAAGCTCATGCTCACAGACCTGAAACTTCTCCTTGCATGGGCGTCGGCACGTTTTCTGTAGCGACGATATGAGCTACCCCGACACTCAATTTTAGGTCAAGTGTGCCACCCGTAGTCACATTATGCGTGCTCATCATGCGCTGCGCTGTCTTATCCGCGCGCATTCGAGGCCTACACACACGAGGTCAGTGAGCGATGTGACAGCAACACAGCAGACGGAGGAGGTACGTCTCTCATCTCCTCTATGTGCAACGCTTGTAGTGCATCAGAATCGAACACCGTGAGTCTGCTTGCAGGTCATTATCGGGCTTGGCAGCAACGAGGGCGACCGAATGTCACACCTGTCCGCAGCTTTGGCTGCTCTACCAACAGTGGGAGTCACCGTGCGACGCGTTTCCTCCATGTATGAGAGTGCACCTGCATACGTGACGGAGCAGGCGCGCACTGGGCTGTTACGCCATGCTCTGCGTTTGGTCTGACAACGACCACACCTCCAGCCCGCTTTCTTGAACGCAGCGCTTAGTTGCACAACGTCGCTACAGCCAGAGGATTTATTGACCGTGCTGAAGAGAATAGAGCAGAGCCTTGGCCGCAAAACAGGCGGACAGGCGAGTCACCCCAGCATCCTGTTTGACTCTGGAGCCTCTCTGACTCGCGCTTGCTCGGTGTATCTCTTGCAGCGTTACGGACCTCGGCCAATCGACCTCGATATCATCGCGTATGGCGACCGAGTCCTGGAGCTGCCGCACCTTCAAGTGCCACACCCACGCACGCGTGAACGCCACTTTGTACTTGCGCCGGTGAATGATCTCGATACATGCGATGCAGAAAGCACCGGGCCAGCGTCAAGACTGGCGGCGTGGTGGCGCAGCTTAGGTGGCGAAGCACTAGTTGGAAACAAGGATTTGCGCCGCGTGCTGCCGCTAGCCCATCAACGTGTGCTCACGTTTGGCATCACGACCCACATCGTCGGCGTGCTGAATGTCACGCCTGATAGTTTTAGTGACGGCGGGGACGTCTCCGGCGTGGCAAGTGCCGTTGACGCGGCCCTGGCGATGGCAGCAGCAGGAGCAAGCGTGATTGACATCGGGGGCCAGTCCACGCGGCCAGGAGCGGCGCCAGTCAGCGCATCAGAAGAGCTTAGCCGCGTGTTACCGGTCATACAGCACCTGCATAAGGCATTGCCGGCAGAGGTGGCGATGTCAGTGGACACCTTCTACGGTGAGGTTGCAACAGCTGCCGTCGCGGCTGGCGCCCACATTGTGAATGATGTCTCTGGTGGGCGTTGGGACCCGACATTGTTACCAGCTGTCGCCGCCAGTGGGGCCGCATATGTGGCGATGCACAGCAGGGGAGCGCCTGTCACTGTGCATGCGGCAGAGCACAGTGTATACCCTGCGGGAGGTCTCATTCTGCAGGTTCGCGACGAATTGCAGGATGTATGCCAACGCGCTGAAGCTGCTGGCGTGCATGCGTGGCGAATCCTCATCGACCCAGGCATTGGATTTGCAAAGACACGAGACGGCAATCTGCAGTTACTGCGAGAGCTCGCATCCATTCGACCTTGCTTGCCACACGCGCCGATTTTTGTCGGGGCGTCTCGCAAGGGCTTCCTAGGGGCGCTAGTCGGCGGCAAGCCCCCAAAAGAACGCGATTGGGCAACATCCGCAACTGTCACCGCCAGCATAGCTGGCGGTGCTGCATTTGTGCGCGTGCACAACGTTCCAGCTATGCGCGACGTGGTTGCAGTGGCAGACGCAATCTATAGACATGTGTAATGGTCTGCAGAGGAGTTTTCACACGTCGTGGCGTCCTGGACCAGCTGGTGGTCCGCTGGCCAGCGGGACTCATTTGCGTGACCGTTCACCTTTCGCCGCCTGCAGTTTGGCTCGCAGCGCCTCCTTGGGAGTCTTGCTCGCTTCAGGCGTGCGCACCGTGACCACTGCGCCATCAGTGTCTGCGCTCTCGACAGCACTCCTCGCCTCGAGAAACAAGGCCAAGTCACGCAGCTGCTCTTCAAGATCTCGTACACGAGCGTCGCTCGCTGCTGCCGCGGCGTGCGCATCTGCAACCACCGCCTCGAGTTTTCGATCAGCCTCCATTTTAGAGGCAATCAATGTCTCGTTCCACTGCCTGAGTGTGTCAAGCTCTTTGTTAGACACAGCCAACTTGGCGGCGGTGTCCTCCAGCCTGCGTTCTGCGATTTTCAAGGCGCGATCAAGGTCCTTCGCTTGCAATTCAGCTGCATCCGCGCGATAACATGCATCGGCCGCTCTGCACTCTGCCGCCTCAACTACCACACGGACGGCCTCTGTCTCTGCCTTTGCGCGCTCCGAGTCAGCTCTGGCTGATGCGATCAGTGTCTGGAAGTACTCGCGCTGCGATTCTAGCTGACTGCTTAAGAGCTGGTTGTACTCCAGGCCCACAGCATCCAGTTTGGAAGCAAGAAGTGCTTCGTCGAGGCCGCCGTCACCGCCAGCCTCGTCGTCATCAGCACCAGCACCGGCGCCGTCTTCGCAGGTTGCGTCCTGGTCCTCATCAGCACCGGCACAGCTTGCGCCACCATCGCCAGCAGCAGAGCCCCCCCTGCGCCGGCTACGCGTTCGGGACGCTGGCGGCGTGAGCTCCACCAAGTGGCCGTGCGTTTTTGAAGCGATGAGGCGGTGGACGTAGCCATCGCTGATGTAATCCCAAACACGCTGTGTTGAAAGCTCTAAGCTGTAGCAATGCCCAGATTCCCGCCAGTGACTCACAGCATGGCCGCTCGCGTAGCGTCCGCATCCAACCGCGCCGCAGACCAAACAGATCCACAAATTGTCGCGCGTGTCGCACACGGCACAGCAGGACGAATCTGGAGGAGCTTGGGAGTAGCGGCACACTGGGCACGATGCATCTACCCAGTCGCGCAAGCACGCCGCGTGGAATGCGTGGTTGCAGACTGTGGTAACGATGCCGCTGATGTGAGTGTCCAGCCGCTCAAGACAGACAGGGCATGCTGGGAGCTCGGTCTGCCCAGTGGGCGGCTGTGCCGACGCGCGCGATGTGAACTCGACATCTTTGACGAACAACAGGTGACACACATCCGGCTCCAACGAATTGAACTGCGCGCGCGCAACTCATGTGTGTCAGCGCTGATAAGCTTGATACAGCAGTTTGATAGGGGCTAGCGCACCGCTCGCCCATGATAGAAGCGGAAGAACTCCTCTGCGCTACCAGGCACGTCGAAGCGCATAATGACGGCATAGGTGAACGCCGGAGTCTCGTTTCCAGCACGTCGGTGTTCTCCTTCCGACGTCTCCGTTGGTGCCGAGACGTCTCGCTCGTCGCGCACGATGCGCATGTCTTTCACACGCGGTAGCATTGCGCCTACAAATGCACAGAAGTCGGCCACGGACAAGCCTCCGGGGACGCCCAGCGCGCAGACCGTGTCTGTGACGGGCAGAGTAGGTGGGTGCACGCCTCCCGCGCCTGGCGCTTCAGTCTGCGCCGGTGTTGGACGGTAGAGGTGCACCACACCACAGATGCGCTCGACACGTGGGTTGCCACTGGAGAACGGGAGCGTGTCCAGCCACGTGCTGCTTGCCTCTGCCGCCTCGCTTCCATCACTGCTGCCGCTGCCGGCCTCCGTGTTTTGGACGACGCGCACGCTAACTGCCGACATCGAAGGCACAACAGACAATCTGAGGACCACATACACAGCCAAAACGCTCCTCCGAAGGACGGTAGGACTTCATGGCACATCCCCTGCTTTGCCTTCTTCCCCACTGAGGCTGCCCTGGCGCGCATGCGCATTGCCCCGCTGTGTCATACTGTATCGTGCCGATCCGGGCGCAGAGGCCTCGCCAAGCTCAACCAGGTTGGTTGCTGATCCGGTAAGGTTGACCAGGGGAACACCTACTGCTGGCGGAGACTCCGCCTTGTCGGACAGGCCTGCCGGCACCGAGCTACCCGATGCGCCACTGGGTGAAGACGCCGGCGGCAGCGGGCTTGATTTAGCCTTGTTGTAAAGCGCGAAGCCGATGATGGCAATCGCATAGCCCAGCGCCTGCAGGCCGCTCACGCGATTCCCGAAAATGACACAGCTCGCGACAACAACCGCAACGTTTTTGAGCTGGCCAAGCACCTTGAATGTCAGGCTGCTCGTTGTCTGGATGACTCCGTAGGACAAGAGGTTGACGAAGAAACCCAGCGTTGCCGCCAGCACAAAGGCCGGCATGTTCGCGAACACAATGTCCGCTGCGCCCTCGTCCATCATGCGCGATAGTTCAAGCGGCAGAATGAAAAAACACATCCACAGGAAGCCGGCGGGTGTCAGGTAGTAAATGCCCTCCATCAGATTCAGCTTCAGGTTGCCCAGCATGTATTGCATGGCCGCCAGCTTGAGCGCCTCACAGAACTCAGACGTTACCATGATGATGAAGCCCAGCATCGAGAATGCAAGCTCGCCCCACGACGCGACGGCGGTGCCGACGGCGATGATGGACACCGCAATTGTGACCTGCACGGATGTCAGACTGCGGGAAGTCGACCGCCAATGTTCGTCGTCACACGCACCGGCGTGCTGGGTTTGTCCAGCCTGGCGGCGACGAGGACGACCATGGTCATGACGGGCGTAGCAGCCTTGAGGATCTGGATAAAACTCACGCTCAGGTACAAGTATGCCAAGTTGCCGAAGCCGAGAGTCGCCGCCTGACATGACCAGAGAGGATGCCAACGAGAGTTAGTCGGCGCACGGGAGAGGCTGGTGTGGAGCGCCTACCATGAAGAAGCCCATGGGCAGGACACGGCGCATATAGAAGTCCCGTGTCATCTTGTGTTCCAGCCTGTGCGTCTTGAACACGTGGATAAGCAGCGCACTTGCAAGGCTGCTGAATCCCATGCCGAGGCTGGTGAGTGCAGGACCGGCAGGGGCGCGAGCGCGCGAGGAAGGGCATCAGTACAAAAGTGGAGGTGCATAACAGCAGGGTGTCCACAAGCGTCGCGCCTGGACAGTGCGAGCGGGTAGTGGAAGTCCAGCGTCGACAGAATGTACTTGTTTAACAAAATCAAGCCGCTACTCACCACCGCCCAGCTCATGGAGAAAAAGGCAGCCAACGCAAAGTCTTTGAAGAAAGCCATAGCGCCAGCACCGTGACAAGCCCGCTGAAACCAGCTCTGCCGAGCCAGGCTCGCAACGTTATGCACTCAACATTGGTGAGCACGCGGCAGGGATATGCTCAAGGGCGAGGAGAGTGTTCGGGAGCCGTCCAAGAACAGCACCAACCAAGAAACGGGCTAAGCTGACCCAACAGCTCCTGGTCGCTGTGTCTCGCAGTCCACAGTGCAACTGCACTGAAATAGCACGCGGAACGCGGCTCTTACGCGATCGAACGCATTTTTCGACACGTCGAACGAAATTTGCAGGGCGGAAGCGCACCCGAAAGCGCGCTCAGTCACTTATGGACTTCACACCAGCCAGCGCTGTCGCGACTCCGAATGCCACTCCGACTCCTGGCGTACCAGGCGCTGCGGCCCCTGCTCTCACTGCTGGAGTTTTGACCAAGCCCACAGAAGTGTACGCCAACGTGAAGCACGTCTCGCTTGCGTATCTCCAGGCGGACGAGTGGAAGCTGGAGAGGCCGCGTTCAAACCCGGACGTGCTCTCGTGAAATGGGGACAACTCGGCGAAGCAGCCGTGGGCTCGAACTTTGGACAGCAAGACGTTCGTTTACGTAGAGGACACGCTCGCTACTTGCCTACATATGCGCCGCCTGCCAGTGCGACGATGCGCGCCAAGTCTGTCGCTATGGGGAGGGCTGCTGGTTGGAGGACAGGAGTCACCTCAGCAGCTGCGAGAAGCACGACGATGAGATTTGCTGTAGGCTCGCAGCCTAGAACGCGGCCTGCCCACTCTGAAGGCGGGACCAGAAACAGTGTTGTGTCGCCCACGTTCACAACGCCGGCACGTTCCCTGTCGCGAAGATACGTGATGAAGCCATGCAGTGGCGCTACGTCGGTGGCAGATGCTGGCGCCAGCTGGATGACGCGATGCGGCACAGCCTGCAAATGGGCGGCCAAGGATTGCAACTCGGTTCGCGCTGCGCAGTTCAGCTCAACAGGCAACTGTCCAGGTACTCCGCGCACACATGCTAGTGAACACACTGGGGCGCCCGACTTTGCGATGCGCCCTTTCCAACCGGGCCCGCCTAGCTCAACTGGCAGTGGGCTAGCGTGAGGCTGCATCTGGGAGCCTCCGGGCAGGGCCCCACCAAAACTAGACACGAGAGGAGGCTGGCCCATCTGCACGGGGAGCTGCTGCTGGAGAGGCATTGCGGATGGCACCGGCTGCATATGCTGGTGGAATACCGGCGCCAACGGCGGTGGTGCGCTAACACCGGTTACGATGTGCGAAGACGGCGCAGGCCATGCCTGAGCAGATGAGGGCGGAGGTGCAAGCACCTGGTGTATGTCTGCTTGCTGCGTTGGTGGTGGTGGTGGTGGCGGGGGCAGCGGGGGCAGCGATGATCGAGGCATGCCATCGCCTGCTGGAGTGACCTGGTCCCAGCCACTTCGCTTTGACCGACGCGGTAATGGTGACCGACTGCGACTCCGGCTGCGACTGCGACGCGATCGACTCGCGGGAGGCACGCTGCCTTGGTGTGCAGACGCGTGCGTCGACGTTGACGCGCTGCCAGAGCTGAACTTGAGGGTCAGTCGGATGCGGCCATTTGGTGTTGACAGGAGGCAGCCCTGCATTTGCTGAATGCAGCGAGCTGCATCCTCAGTGGTGGCAAAGTGCAAAAACGCGTAATTGCGCGTGGAGAAAGCGCGGGCATCCTCCAGTCCACCAACAACGGAGAAAGTGCGTACTAGGTCACGCTTGGTGATTTGCGTTCCGTTAGGGAGGCCGACCCACACGATTTTACTCGGCTGTATCGTGGACTGCTCATCAAGGTGCTTGCCAGACGCCAGTGCAGGAGGCTGGGGCATCGAGGCTGGCGCAGTGCCGGGCTGCACGCGCTGCTGCTGTGCTGCCGCATCTGGTGCGAAGGAAATCACAAGAGCTTGATCAGCTATCACTTGGCCTTGAAGTGCGTTGTGTGCGCTCACTGCTTCAGCCATAGTGGAGAATTCAACCAAACAACTGGCTTGAGAAACGTTGAACTGGAGAGAGGTGACAACGCCGTAGCGACTGAACTGTTGAGCCCATACGTCTGGCGGGAATTGCCCTGACACGTGCGACACCAGGAGAGTGTGGGAGGGTGCGCCAGTCTTGGCAAACTCAATGCGCACTGCTGGGCCGCCCAAGGGGGTGCCGTGCAGTGCACTGAGCGCTGCCACGGCGGCTGAGACGCTGCTCATGGTGACGAACGCGTAATTGCGCCCTGGATACGTTTTCACGCCTTCCACGGGACCAAACGCTGAGAAGGGGCGTCGCAAGTCCTCGTCTACTACGCCCGCCGTCAGGTTGCCCAGCCAGAGGTGACGGGAGTGAACCTACGCGGTTCCTCAGGTGTGTCAGCGGACAGTGAAGGAGAAGTGCGCGATGCGGGAGCGACTATCCAACAGCGTCAATGTGGTTGCCTCGACAGTGACGAGGCCTCGTCGCCTAGCTCTCCCACGCTCCCGAACGATTCTAGTTACGCCACGCACCACAAGAGAAGCCGCGGGCTGCGTAGCCGGAGGTTGCAGCGGAGGCTGGAAGGACGCATTGGAGTGTGTTGGACCAGTTCCCACGGGCTGCTGGAGCCAATCAGGGAGGCTGAAGTGAGCCATGAACCTGCTCTCTGGATGGCTCGCGATATGAAGCCCCCCAAGGGTGCGCAGCAACGCAACGGTTGCGGGGAAGGCCCTCCGGGAGGGGAGACTCACGCCACGTGGCATTGCAAGTTCCGTCTCCTGTCGCGTCAGCGAGGACGGTGCGACATTGTCGCGGGGACGTAGTAGCTTTGCGCCACTTGGGCTAGGCTCTCCTTGCTCTCATGGAGGCATCTGTGAGCCAGTCCCCGTCTGCGGCGCCGCGTGTCTCTGTCGCCACAGGCTGCAAGCGGCAGCGGTGTCTAACTGTGCATGTGCCACGGTGCGTCAACTCGCCTGCGCGTGGGGTCCCGTGATTGTGAAGCCGCCGTCAGGCGTTGCTCTGACGCCACCCTTCACCAGCGGCCACGCAACACCTCGTTGGCACTCGAGCCTGCAAATGACGTATCGTCAGCGTCGGCGATGCATCTGTGCGGCTGAAGGCGACGCCGCTGGCTCACCGCAAGTACATGGTGCTGGGACAGCCATGTTGCAACATGACTTCGGCGCCAGCAGCAGCGTGTTTGACGAGAGCGCCGAATACGACGTGATCGTCGTCGGAGCTGGCCACGCCGGCTGCGAGGCTGCGCTGGCGTCAGCGCGTCTGGGGTGTCGAACGCTGCTGCTGACGCTGAACCTGGACCGAGTGGCTTGGCAGCCGTGCAACCCGGCCGTTGGGGGCCCCGCGAAGTCGCAGCTGGTGCACGAGGTGCGCATCCCGTGCGTTCCGAGAGCGCTTAGCGCGTGTCGGGAACGGCTGCGCGTCAAGTCTGACTGGCTCTGTGTGTCGTCCACCTCCCAGGTGGACGCCCTTGGCGGCGAAATGGGCAAGATGGCTGACCGCACATACCTACAGCGTCGTGTATTGAACCGTAGTAAAGGCCCCGCAGTTTGGGCGCTGCGTGCGCAGACGGACAAGCGGGAGTACAGCACCATGATGCGCACTGTGCTGGAAACAACACCCAATCTGGACCTTCGCGAGGGTATGGCCACCAGCCTGGTCTTGGGATCCAACGATGAGGTGGTGGGCGTGCGCACGTTCTTTGGTGTCACGTTTCGCTGCTCGTCTGTGGTCATTACCACGGGCACATTCATGAACGGCCGCATCTGGGTCGGCCGTGCTTCCATGGCCGCCGGCCGCGCCGGTGAGGCGCCTAGCGAGGGCTTGACAGAGTACCTGCAGACGCTGGGCTTCGAGGTTGATCGTCTCAAGACTGGCACTCCCGCACGAGTTGATCGCCGCACCGTTGACTTCTCGAACCTCGAGGCGCAGCCTGGCGACGAGGATGACCGCTGGTTTTCGTTTGATGAGCGAGTGCACGTGCCCCGCCCGCAGATGTGTTGCTACTTGACACGCACCACAAGTGCAACACACCAGCTCATCCGCGACAATTTGGGCGAGACACCCGTCTACGGCGGCTGGGTCACTGGACGAGGGCCACGGTACTGCCCGAGCATAGAGGACAAGATCGTGCGGTTTGCAGACAAGGAGTCGCATCAGATTTTCCTAGAGCCAGAGGGACGGACCACACCAGAGCTGTATGTGCAAGGCTTCTCCACCGGCCTGCCTGAGCGCTTACAGCTCTCCCTGTTGCGCACACTGCCTGGACTTGAGCAGTGCACTATGTTGCGGCCCGCCTATGCCGTCGAGTACGACTACTTGCCAGCCTACCAGTGCGATTCAACCTTGCAGACCAAGCGCATTCAGGGCCTTTTCTTCAGTGGCCAGATCAATGGCACAACCGGCTACGAAGAGGCTGGAGCACAAGGGTTGCTCGCTGGCGTGAATGCAGCAAAGCATGCACAGCAGCTTCCCCTGGTGACCTTGCCTCGCGACGGCAGCTACATCGGCACTCTGGTGGATGACCTTGTCACCAAAGACCTGCGCGAGCCGTACCGGATGCTGACGAGCCGCAGTGAGCATCGCCTCTTGCTCCGGTCAGACAACGCGGATGAGCGGCTGTGCCCAACGGGAAGGGCTTGGGGCCTTCTCGATGACCACCGATGGGCGACTTTTACAGCAAAGCAGGAGCGTCTCGCAGCAGAGCACGTGCGCTTGCGTACCACGCGCTGTGCCCCAGGCAGCCCGCTCGCTGAGGCGGCTGTGCAGGTCACGGGCGGGCAGGCATTGTTGCAGAACGTCAGTCTAGAGGAACTATTGCGTCGGCCGCATCTGCAGTACGATGTCCTCCTTGCCCACGGCGCAGGCGACCCCGCGCTGACGCGCTCCGAGTATGAGGCTGTGGAGACGCAGATCAAATACGCGGGCTTCATCACCCGGGCGGAGCGCCAGCTGCAGCAAGCTGCCGCAAAGCAGAGCAAGCCGCTGCCTGGAGACCTGGACTACGGCGCAATCCAGACGCTCTGCAAGGAGGCCAGGGAGAAGCTCACCAAGTTCCGCCCTGCCACCATCGGACAGGCGTCCCGCATCGGCGGCGTCTCACCCGCTGACATCACAGCGTTGTTGCTTTACTTAGAAGTGCAGCGCAGGGGCGACAAGGCGGCCTTGCGGAGCCGCACCGAGCCTGCCGAGTCGTTGCCTGTAGCTCGATAGCACTAGACTAGATGCTGCGCCTATGAACCTCCTGATGAGCCATCTGAAGACACACACATGCATTGCACTCGCCCAGAAATGCCCCAAGGCCGCCCTCTCCCCTTGCATCGCGCTGGTGACGTCATTTGATGGCAGTTTAGGGCCCTTCTCCTTTCCCATCACCGTGCGTGAATCCTTTGTCGCGAGGCACGTGCGGCGCACTTTCGGGGCGCAGTGGCACGCGCCATGGCGTCGCCGCAGGACGTTGCGGCCGGCGTGGTGGTTGGGGAGCCTGTGGCAACGCACACTGCATCCTGGCGCACATGGCATAGTGACTCGGACTTAGCTCTGCGCCGCAGCCTCATCAAAAGCATGTACGTGCCACTGTCCAGCGCGCGCGATGAGCGTCTGCGGCGATGCAAGCGCATGGTTGCAGATCAATCGCATAAAGTGGCCGTTCGGGCCCGTGTCCCTGCGTAGCGGTCCAGCCCCGTGCTTGACGCTGCCGCCCACTGACGCCTGAGTCATGCCTCTTGACTCGCCCACGCAGCATGGACACGTTCACGCACCGCAAGCCGAACGTGACTCGCGAGTGGCAGCAGAAGCTGCCAGACTTTGTTCGCCGCCTTGAAGAAACATTGTACCGCAACGCTGTGACCAAGGCACGTGCACCTGGACGCCTGGGTGACTCATCTGCCCGCTCGCCTCGTGGCACAGCTGCCCGGGTGGCGGTATGCGTCGTTGTGTGGCTGCAGATGCTGTTCAAGTGCCTTGCATCTGACGCCATGGCCACACAGGAGGAGTACAGCAACCTGGAGACGCTGGAGCAACGTCTACAGCACGTGGCCAAACGAATGGTGGGCCCTGGCGGCCGGCAGCAAGGCGAAGTGAACAGCGGGCCGTTCTCCGCCTTGCTGGCTGTGCCTGCAGGCACTGGGCCCCTCAGCCCGGTTGATCCGGAAGGCGCCGGCGACCACCACGGCGGCAGCCGGGACCTTCTAGGCGGCGTTAAGGCCGAGCACCGCGCGCCCAGCGGCGCCGTGCCCGGTGCGCCGAGCGCCGGGCACCACTTGCCGGGCGCCGGGCTGTTTCACGGCGCGCACGCAGCCGGCACCGCCGGCATCGCCGGCTACAAGCTCGAGGGCGACGCGGGCCGGGCCGCTGGGGGCGCAGGACTGACGGCGGGCGCCGAAACCGGCTCTCTCCGCTCGCCGGGAGTGGCCCTGCAAAACGGGGGGCACTTCCGCGCCGCGGACGCGGCGCGCTTCGACACACAGGCACGTCCCTCACGCATCTTGACTTTGCGCACACCCCTCCCGTGGCCGACGCCGACGGAGGGCGCCGCGCGCGCCGTGCCGGGCAAGGAAGTGACAGGCTCCAACTCCAGTCACACCTTTCCAAGCCCCTCTCCACGCGCTCCTGCCTCGCTATCAACCCATCTAACGCGCTGACTGCGTACATCCCGCGCTTAATGCCTCGCAGACCGCGCTGGATGGTGCAGCCATGAACGGTGCGTTCCTACCAAAGAGCCCGTGCCAGCGACACGTGCCCTGCCCTCCGGTGGCGGCATCTGCCGCAGAAACCTATAGAATGGGGAGCACTTGCACTCGCATCCATAGCTTTGGCTGGATGGACGGCATTCTGACGGCGCGGGCTCCGTCTGGGCGCGGGATGGCCCCACGCATTGTAGATGGACTTTTTCCATGGTGCATGTTTTTGCATCGTGCCCTGCTGTTCTGATGCTCTTCACTGCACGCCCGCAGGCACTCCCATCAGTGGCATGCTAGATCGGGGCCAGATCCTGACGTTTGAGCAGCGGCAGACGCTACTTGCATCGCAGCAGGCGTCTCTGTCTGTCCAGCAGCAGCAGGCCTACGCGCTCACCGGCTACCCTGGACAGGCGCCTGGCATGTCGCTGAACTCTCCTACTGGCGGCGCTTCTGGCTTGGGTGGACCCGTCTCACCGGCGGTGGCAGGCCTGCAGCTAGGCGCACCTGCAGTTCCCGTAACTGGCCCAGGCGGCGTGCCCACTGACGCAGAGGTGCGGAATCGGATGGAGCTGGAGCGCGTGTACATTGTGAAGCAGCAGCGCTGGCTCCTGTTCCTGCGCCACGCGAGCAAGTGCAATGCTGCAGAAGGCAAGTGCCCGTACACGCCGCATTGCCACGTCGCGCGCAAGCTGTGGGAGCACGTGCTGAGCTGCCAGAGCGCGCAATGCAACTACCCGCGCTGCGTGGCGTCCAGGGAGCTGCTGAAGCACCACCAGCGCTGCCAAGATCCAAACTGCCCGGTGTGCGCGCCAGTGAGGGCGGCCATGATGAAGCAGCGCCAGACGATGCAGATGATGCAGAACCAGCCGGGAGCTCATCTAATTGGCGCGCCGGGACTGGCTGCCGCTGGTGGCAACGGCGCGCGCATGGCATATGGCGCCATGCATCAGGCTGGTGGTCACCATTATGCCGGTGGCTACGCCGGCCAGGCTGGTGGCTACGGTGCCAGTGCCGCGTCTGTGCCAGCAGGCAAGGGACCGGGAGGGAAGCGCGCGCGTGCTGAGACGAAGCAGCAGCAGCAGCTGATGCTCCAG
>Ga0164297_10003291_pt1 | contig 15141 bp, 10 predicted proteins | sample GEODES058metaG_FD_113539 | JGI IMG/M metagenome (GOLD analysis project Ga0164297, IMG submission 113539) | Dystrophic lake water microbial communities from Trout Bog Lake, Wisconsin, USA - GEODES058 metaG | ecosystem: Environmental > Aquatic > Freshwater > Lake | place: USA: Trout Bog Lake...
CGAGCCCGGCTCGCCGGGTTACGCCGACAGATTTCGGCGGAGGTCGCAGAGCCTTTTCGATCGGCGTATCCCGACACGTACTGGGGTGCCGCGGTCAGCGTGACTGCCGCTGATGGACAAAAGGTGCGTGTGGATCGTCGCGTATGCCGCGGGGATCCCGATGCCGCGTTGAGTCGAGACCAAATGATCGACAAGGCGCTGATGCTGATGGGTCATGGCGGCCTCGCGACCGATCTGTCGCATCGGCTGGTGGATGCCATCCTCGCGTTGCCGAGCGACCAAGCGGATTGGGATGTGTTGCGGCGCCTCTTTCCTTAGCGCGAATGGCACACCTCGCAGCAAAACTTCCGCCATTGCGTAGCCTGGTCGCCTTCGAGGCGACCGCGCGGCACGCGAGTCTGACCGAGGCTGCCCAGGAACTTCGGATCAGCCGGGAGGCAGCGAGTCGCCATATCCGGGTGCTCGAGGAGCATCTGGGTATCAAGCTCTTCTATCGGCGACATCGTGGGGTTGAGTTGACGGCAGCCGGCCGCAAGTTTCAGCAAATCGTGCAGGACAGCTTGCAGAGCATCGCGAGCGGTGCGACGTTGATTCAAGGGCGTAAGGGGCCCGCGGGTATTACGGTATCGGCGACGATCGCGATCGCTTCCTTCTGGTTGACGCCGCGACTGGCGATGTTCCGTCAGAAACACGCCGATCTAGAGATTCATGTGAAGATCTCCGATGCACCGAGCGACATGGTTGCGGACGGTATCGATATTGCGCTGCGCTACGGCGATGGTCGCTGGAAGGGCCTGCGGGCCCTTAAGCTTTTTGACGTCAACTCCTTCCCGGTGTGTTCGCCGGCCTACCTTAAGAGCGCGTCGCCGCTCCATCGCCCGGCCGACTTATTGCGGCATACGTTGATCAATCTCGACGGTGCGGTGCATGTGGCCGAAGATTGGAACTGGTGGCTGCATAGCGTTGGGATCAGCGTGCCTCGTTCGCTGAAAACCTTGGGTTTCGACAGCTACGCGAACGTGATGCAGGCGGCCTTGGACGGCCATGGCATTGCTCTCGGTTTCAGCGGCCTAGCGACGGATCTGCTGGCGAAGGGACAGCTGGTGCGACCCTTGGACCTTGAGCTCACCCGCGGGCTTGCGGTCTATCTGGTGACACCGCGCGCCAGCAAGCCATCCCCGCCGGTGCGTAGTTTCATTCGCTGGATGACGACCGAAGCGGGCCGTGTGGTCCATGGGGCAACCACGCGGCCAACCATCGAGGACTAGACGCCCGCGGGATTCTCGAGGTCCTTGCCGAGATCCTTGAGATCCTGATAACGATCGCCGATGCGATGGTGCGGCCGCCCGCCGGTGGCGCCACCGAGCACCACGAGCACCTCGTCCTGCGTTGGTGCGTCCGGTATCGAGAACTGCACCGTCAGGTAGTGCGAGCGCATGCCCGAATCATCCTTGTGCATCAGTGGCACCATGATCGGGCAGTTGGCGGGTCCACGGGTGTTGGTGAAGGAGAGATAACTCTTTGCCCCCAGAGCCTCGCGGTAGTGATTGCCAAAGCGCAGCGTATGGATCAGCGCCGAGCCATGTTCGAGCTCCCCGTTCAAGCCTGTGACACAGGCCTTGCCGTAAGCCTCGATCTTGTCGGCCCCCCCGGCGAGTGCCGCCATCCGCGCGGTCAGCATGCGACCGAGCTCCGAGGCCAGCGCATGGATTTCAGGCTTGAGGTCCTCGACAAAGCCTCGTCCCACCCAGGGGTTTCTGAGCACGATCGCGGAGCCAAAGATCTTAAGCGGACGCGGCGCTGCCTTGTCGCCGTCGGTGAAGACCTCTTCGAGAAAATCGACCGCTTTTCTAATCACGATAGCCATGGACACCCCGGTAGCGCGTTGCGAGACCCGCGCTACCATGGGGGAAGTCAACGTAACCGGTCAATCACTCTTCACGTGACACATCCGTCATGGCTGATCGCCGTCCCGACGTCTGGCACCTGCCGAAGCGTGCGGAGCGGGGAGGCGATCAGGAAACGAGCCTTGGGGTGGGCAGGGCGTGACGGCCCGCGTGGGTGTTCCCTGAGATATAACTGCTTGGCATATGATTTAGCCAAATTATCGAAAGTAAATTTAGGTTAGATTCGGCTTGAGACGGCGGGTGATTGCGTGGCGAGTCGACCTCAGCGCCTGACTCCCGATGCAAGCCCGCTGCTTTCGAGAACCATAAAATTAGGGGGATTCGATGAATTCACAGAACGCAGCACGTTCGGACCGCTCGCCTTCGCGATCCCGACTTAGCCTCGCCATCGCTGCGGTACTGGCAGGCACCACCGCCTATACCTCGCCGGTAGGCGCCCTCGTCGAAACGGCCGACAGTCTGGGAGAAATCATTGTTTCCGCGCGTAAGCGCGACGAAAGTCTTCAGGATGTGCCGGTCAGTGTGCAGGCGATCAGTGGCGATGCGCTCGCCTCCCTCGGCGCCAAGAGTTTCGAGGACTACGCGCAGTTGATGCCGTCGGTGTCGTTCAAGTCATTTGGCGCCCCGGGTACCGCCACGGTACTGATGCGAGGCATCTCGGATGGTGGCGACGGTAACTACTCGGGTTCGCAGCCAAGCGTCGGCATGTATCTAGACGAGGCACCGGTCACGACCATCTCCTCCAATCTGGACGTACACATCTACGACATTTCCCGTATCGAATCACTGGCGGGTCCTCAGGGCACCCTGTTCGGTGCCAGCGCCGAGGCGGGCGTCGTGCGTATCGTCACCAACAAACCCGTTCTTGGCAAAACCGAAGGCCGTATCGACGTGGGCGGTGGCGGTACGGACGGTGGCGCGGGTAGTCATTCGGTCGAAGGCCTGATCAACCTGCCTCTCGGCGACAGCGCCGCCATCCGCCTGGTGGGATGGTCGATCGAGGACGGTGGCTGGATCGACAACGTCCCCGGCACCCGTACCTACTACCTGCCGCCCTTCAATCAAGATTTCACGCGCGTCGCGACGCTTTCGAACGCGGGCCTCACAGGTCCCAATCAGAACGACTCTCGCAAGGACGGCTACCGAGCGGCGCTCAAGGTCGATCTCAACGAGCATTGGACCGGAACCACGAGCGTCACGGCCCAGAACACCCGCTCCTATGGAATCTGGGAAGCGGATCCGGTGAGTACCGGCAACAACCATTCGATCCAGCGGTTCACCGCCGAAAGCCGCAAGGATGAATTTACCCAAGCCGCCTGGACGCTGGAAGGTGATCTTGGCAACCACAAGATCACCTACACGGGCTCGCATCTCGATCGTAGCGTTGAGTACGTGACCGACTACAGCAAGTATGGCGAAGACTTTTCGTATGTCCCGTACTACGCCTGTGACTATTCGGCAACGGGGTCGAACCTGAAGACGCAGTCGGCCACAGACTGCACGAGCCTCTACGAGTACATCGTTTCCCACAACCGCTATCGCCGCAACAGTCATGAGTTGCGCTTGCAGTCCACCGGCAAGGGGCCGCTGCAGTATGTGATCGGTCTGTTCGATCAGACAGCCGAACATCGCTACACGACCCTATACATTCAGCCCGGCATGTCCCCGACCTTGCAGGTTCCGGGATATGACGTCTCGAGTGTTTACTTTCGCACCGATCAGTTTAGGAAAGACTCTCAAAAGGCCGTATTCGGTGAGCTCTATTACGACCTGACCGCGTCGCTGCGGGCGACCGTTGGCGCACGCCACTACGATGAATCGAGTGACGTCAACGGCGTCGTCGGCTGGGGCCCAGGTCTTTATTGCCCTAGCGACCCGACCTGTCGCGACACGGTTGCCAATTCATCCGTGAGTTTTTCGGGCGAGATCTACAAAGCGAACCTCGCGTGGAAGCTCACTGCGGATGATCTTGTCTACGCGACCTACTCCGAGGGTTACCGCCCGGGCGGAGAGAACCGTGACCCTGGCCTGATCAAGTCCGTGGGTACCCAGGCCTGGCAGCCCGACAAGCTCAGGAACTACGAGCTCGGTTGGAAGACCTCGTGGCTAGACAAGCGCGTCCGTTGGAACGGCTCCGTGTATCAGATGGACTGGAGCAAGATTCAGTACACCGTGTACGACTTCGCACTGTCGGCGTGCTGCGGTAACGTCTACAACCTGAGCTCTGCTCAGGATCGTGGTCTGGAAACCGATCTCGCCTGGGTTGCCGCGCATGGGTTGACGATCGCCGCATCAGCGTCCTACAACGATGCCAAGACGACCGGCGACTTCAGGTTGGCGAGCGGCACACTGTCGGTACCCAAGGGTACGCCACTACCCAATGTGCCGAAGCTCAAGGCGACGGCGCGGATTCGCTACGACTTCCCGCTCGGTGACTATGAGGCTTTCCTGCAGGCGAGCGACACCAATGTCGGGACCAGTTACAACCGAATCACGCCGGAGAAATTCTATTATCAGCAGCGCGGGTATAATTTGTTGAACTTGGCGGCGGGCCTCGCGCACGGTAATGTCGGTGGTCAGCTCTATATCAACAACGCGACCAATGAATTCGCCGAACTCAACATTCATCCCCGTAACTATGAGTATTCGGTTGTGACCAACCGACCACTGTCCTACGGCGTGAAGGTCTGGGTGACCTTCTGATGAATCAGAACCCTCGGCGCGATCAGGGACACGGGCGACAACGGCCCGTGTCCGGCGGTCGCGTCGGGGGCGGCCCTTGTGGCCGATACGCCATTGCCGGGTACTGATTCAACGACCCCCACTGCCGATCTGAAGAGCGCCGTGCGTCATGCCATGGCGTTGTTCGCCCGTGGGCAGCACCACCTGGCCGTCGAGCAAGCGCAGGAAATCTTGCGGCTGTTTCCCGGGGAACCCAATAGCGCGTTTGTGGTGGCAGCAGTGACGCGAGCTCGTGGTGAGCCGGATGCGGCTCGGGGGCAACTCGAGGCATTGGTCGCCCGTGTGCCGGATTTTGCCTTGGCCTGGCAGGAGCTGGGCTTTGCGCTTGCGAGTCTTGGCGCCTCATCGTCGGCCAAAGCAGCCTTGCGAAAGGCGCTCGCCTTGAGTCCACAGTTGCCGGACAGTTGGAAGGTGATCGCCGAGCTTGCGACAGCCGAAGGTAATGTCGCCGAGGCTACCGACGCCGCCGACCAATTTGCGCTGGCGAACGCGACTGACCCGCGTTTGGTGGACGCCGTCCGTCAAGCGCGTGCGGGCCAACTGGCGTTGGCCGAGCGTGGCTGTCGCGCCTATCTTTACGATCACCCCGATGACGCGACGGCGATACGACTGCTCGCCGATATCGGCGTCCGGGTGGGGGCATTCGAAGGCGCCGAACATCTGTTTCGTCGGTGCCTCGAGCTTGCGCCTGACTTTACGCTGGCGAGGCTCAACTTCGCGCAGTTCCTGAGCCAGCGGGAGCGCTTGCTCGAGGCGCTTTCGGAAGTTGAGCTGCTGCTCAAGGCGGATCCCAGACATTACGCGTTTCTGACGCTGAAGGCCTCCATCTACGCGAAGCTTGGAGACTTCCCTAGTGCCATTGCTCTGTACGAGCGCCTGCTGAGTGATTATCCCCCGCGACCGATGACCACGCTCGTGCATGGGCATGCCCTGAAAACCATCGGACGACAGAACGAGGCCATCGACGCGTATCGACGCACGATCAGCCTGCAACCCAGTTTCGGTGATGCCTATTGGAGTCTCGCCAACCTGAAGACCTTTCGATTCGGCAACGACGAGATCGACGCGATGCGTCGGCAAATCGCCAGTGGCGCAGGCTCGCTGGAAGATCATTTTCATCTCCGGTTTGCGCTCGGCAAGGCCCTCGAGGATCGGCATGAGTACGCCGAGTCTTTCGAGCACTACCGCCAGGGCAACGAGATCAAGATAGGGCTTGAGCGCTATAGCGCCGAGCGCACGACCGCCGAAATAGAACGCTCGATGCGTGTCTGCACGAGCGAGTTCTTCACGGCCCGAGCGGGTCACGGAACTGAGTCAGCAGACCCGATATTCATCGTCGGTCTTCCGAGGTCGGGCTCCACGTTGCTCGAGCAAATTCTCGCGAGCCACTCGAGCGTGGATGGCACCAAGGAGCTGATCGATATTCCGGCGCTGGTGCGGCGCTTGTCCGGCAGACCTCGTAGCGGCGAGACGCCCCGCTATCCCGATCTGTTGTTGGACCTCGAGTTCGACCAGTTGCGGGTACTCGGTGAAGAGTATTTGTCGCGCACTCGTGTCCAGCGCGGCACCGCTCCGTTCTTCATCGACAAGATGCCGAACAATTTCCGATACATCGGGCTGATACAGATCATTTTGCCAAACGCCAGAATCATCGATGCCCGGCGGCACCCGATGGCGGCCTGCTTCAGCTGCTTCACCCAGCTATTTGCCCAAGGGCAGAGCTTCACCTATGGCCTTGAGAACATCGGTCGTTATTACCGGGATTACCTGAGGTTGATGGATCATTGGGACGCTGTTCTACCCGGCAAGGTGCTTCGGGTGCAGTATGAACACATGACGCGTGACACCGAACAACAGGTCAGGCGGATCCTCGAGTTCTGCGGCCTGCCCTTCGAGGAGGCGTGTCTTGACTTTCATCGGACGGAACGAGCGGTACGCACGGCGAGTTCCGAGCAGGTGCGCCAACCCATCTATGCCAATGCCGTCGACCATTGGCGGCATTACGAGCCATGGCTGGGAGAGCTCAAGGAAGCCCTGGGACCCGAGGTTCTCGAGCGGTATCCGATCATCTGATCGACTCGGCAGTCATGTGCGGCGCTCGGGATTTTGCGAGCGCTGCACCGAGATTGCGCGACGGCATTCGGAACATTCGGTGCATGAAGGTAGACGATCGCGCCACGGTCCCCTACGGAAGAGTCAGGCCAAGGCCTCCGCGATCATGATCGTCTCGCCCAGTGGGCCGGTCGCCCAGACGTCGAGCCGTTCGCCCCGACGGCATGCCTGCAGCGTGAGCGCCTCGCCGAGGATCAGCGGGTTATGCGCTCGGTAGCTGAATTCTCGCAGGGTCCGTGCGCCGAAATGCTGACGCAGTAACTCGAGCAGTAACGTCGCGATCAGCGGGCCGTGCACGATCAGGCCCGGATAGCCTTCCTCAGATCGTGCGTACTCCACGTCGTAATGGATTCGGTGAGAATTGAACGTCAACGCGGAGTAGCGGAATAGCTGCACCGCTGAAGGCTGCAGCGTGAGCGTGACCTCCGCGTTCTGATAGGTGGCCGGCAGCGCACTGGCCCGCCGAACGAATGGCGCGCTGCCGGCGGCGGCCCGATACACGATGTCATGGTCTTCGACGATGTCGCCACCCGAGGGTGACGTGAGTTGATGCCTCACCGTCACAAATCTAAGTCGCCCGGATGCGCCCACTTTCTCACTGACCGAGTGGATGGTAGACCGGCGGTCAACCGTCTCCCCGATGCGGATGGGCGCGTGGATGGCGATCCGACCCCCTGCCCACATACGCCGCGCTTGATCAATGGCCGGCAGAAAGTCCCCGGGTCGTGGATGGCCATCCGCGCCGAGCGCCGACAGGGGTACCACGGAATGAAAGAAAGCCCAGTGCCAGCCCGGTGGCAGGGGGTCACCTTCCTCAAGTAGAGCGCCACCCATGTCCAGTGTGGCCTCGATGGCCCTGACCCAGGCGAGGCGAAGCTCGTCGCGGCTTTGCGCTTCGCGGCCAATCCAAGCGGTGGCGTCAATCGGCGGCGTGGTGGGCGTCATGCGCGCCACTCCTCAAGCCGCGAACCGAACTCAGTACGGATTGCCGCCGAGTCCGCGCCGACGGTCGGGACCGCCCCGAAGGTTTTGGTGCCGGTGGTGGATTGGGTGGGTGGCGCTGCGATGCTCATCGGGCCGGAGGCGGTATCGATGCTGATCCTTCGCAGTGCCGGGTGTTGGCTGAACGCGGCAATGTCGTTCACAAACCCATAGGCGGTGTTGGCCGCGTGTAGTCGGGCTGCCGCCGAGGGTCGGTCGAGCGTGCTGAACACGCTCGCGATGAGCGCATCGACGTTGGCTCGATTGGCCACGCGCGCGATGTTCGATTCGAAGCCCGGCACTGCCGAAAGCGCTGGATCTTGCAAAAAATGCGTGCAGAACGATTGCCACTCTCGTTCATTCTGGATGGAGATCACCACCCGGACACCATCGGCGGTATCGAAGGCGCCATACGGGCAGATCGTCGGATGGGCGAGGCCTACCCGCTCGGGTGCCTTTCCGCCTCCTTCGTACTGCAAGAGCGGAACGCTCATCCAGTCGGCGACGGCGTCGAAAAGACTGAGTCGGATTCCCTGACCGAGACCCGTACGACTGCGGTCGATCAAGGCTTCGAGCACCGCAGCGTGCGCCGACATCCCGCAGGCGATGTCACAGACCGATACGCCGACACGCCCAGGGCCCTCGGGCAGCCCCGTGATCGAAGCGAGGCCGCTCTCGGCTTGGACCAAAAGATCGTAGGCCTTGAGATCGGCGCAGGCCGGGTCGTCCCCATAACCGGAGATGTCCACAGTGATCAGGCGAGGATTACGAGCCCGCAGTGCGTCTGATCCGAAGCCCGCTCGGGCGGCCGCACCGGGTGCGAGATTCTGAATGAATATGTCGGCCCGGTCAGCGATCGCCTGCAGCAGCGTCGCATCCGCTGGCGACTTGATGTCGGCAACGAGACTTTGCTTGCCGCGATTCAGCCAGACGAAGTAGCTCGACAGGTCTCCGGCGGCACGATCGTAATAGCGGGCAAAGTCACCTTCCGCGCGCTCCACCTTGATGACCCGAGCGCCCGCATCGGCGAGGCGCGAGGTGCAGTAAGGCGCCGCGACTGCCTGTTCGAAAGCAAGTACCAGCAGGCCTTCGAGCGGCCGACTCAAAATGATCTCGGCAGCCCGAGCACGTGCTCGGCGATGTATGACAGGATCAGATTGGTTGAGATCGGTGCCACCTGGTAGAGCCGGGTCTCGCGGAATTTGCGCTCGACGTCATATTCGCAAGCAAAGCCATAGCCGCCATGGAACTGGAGGCATACGTTGGCGGCTTCCCACGAGGCATCCGCCGCCAGGAGTTTCGCCATGTTGGCTTCAGCGCCACACGGCTTGACTGCGTCGAACAGTGCGCACGCCTTGAACCGCATCAAGCTCGCAGCCTCGATGTTGATGTGAGCCCGAGCGATTGGGAACTGCACGCCTTGGTTTTTGCCGATCGGTCGATCGAAGACGACCCGCTCGTTCGCATAGCGTGTGATCTTGTCGATGAACCAGTGACCGTCACCGATACACTCCGCAGCGATCAGCGCCCGCTCGGCGTTGAGACCGTCGAGGATGTATTTGAAGCCTTGGCCTTCGACACCGATCAGATTCTCGACTGGCACCTCAAGGTCGGTGAAGAACAGTTCGTTGGTCTCATGGTTGACCATGTTCATGATGGGTCTAACTTCGAGGCCTTTGCCGATGGCATCACGCAGATCGACGATGAACAGCGACATGCCTTCCGAGCGCTTTTTCACCTCGGCGAGCGGCGTGGTTCGAGCGAGCAGGATCATCAGATCGGAATGCTGTATCCGCGAGATCCACACCTTCTGCCCGTTGATGACGTACCGGTCACCCTTGCGGACGGCGGTGGTCTTGAGCTTGGTGGTGTCCGTTCCCGTGGTGGGCTCCGTGACCCCCATCGACTGAAGCCTGAGTTTCCCCGACGCAATCGCCGGCAGGTAGCGCTGCTTTTGCTCCTCCGAGCCATGCCGCAGCAGCGTGCCCATGTTGTACATCTGCCCATGGCAGGCCCCGGAATTGCCCCCGGCACGATTGATCTCCTCGAGGATCACCGACGTCTCGGTCAAGCCAAGGCCGGAGCCACCGTACTGTTGAGGAATCAGGGCCGAGAGCCATCCGGAGGTGGCAAGTGCGTCGACGAAGGCGGCAGGATAGCCGCGCTCCGCATCGACCTTTCGAAAGTACTCCGCGGGAAATTGCGAGCACAGCGCCCGGACGGCATCACGGATGTCCTGATAGGTGTCGTCATGAGCCATGAGCGCAAGTCCAGTGACGCCCGCAGCCGCGGACCTGCCAAGTTTAACTATAGTGTGAATATAATAAACTTCTACAAAATATGCTTTTCTGCTATATCTTTTTGTCATGAACCTGCAACAACTCAGAACCTTCATTCGGATCGCGGAACTCGGCTCACTCAGCAAGGCTTCGGATCGCATGCGCGTTGCGCAGCCCGCCCTGAGTCGTCAGATGAAGCTCCTGCAGGAGGAAGTGGGTGTGGTGCTGTTCGAGCGTCATCGCGGCGGCATGCGGCTCACGCCCGCAGGCGATGAGTTGCTCCGTCGGGTACCCGGACTGATCCGACAGTTGGATCAGGTCTATGAAGATGTACGAACGCATGCCGGCGCGACACGTGGCCAGGTGGTTTTCGGCGTGGTGCCGACCGTGAGTTACGTCCTCGCGCGTCATCTCGCCTGTCGAGTGGCTGCAGACTTTCCCGAGGTGCAGCTGCGGATTGTGGAAAGCTACTCCGGCCACTTGATCGAGTGGCTGCAGCGAGGTGAGATCGACGCGGCGATTGTCTACGGTCCGGGTGAACGATTTCACATGCGCGCGGAGGAGTTGTTGACCGAGGACCTCGTGGTGGTCGGGCCACCGGATGCCGGCCTTGATCCTGCGATACCGATGTCGATGACCTCGTTCGCCGGACTGCCGCTCGTGCTGCCGAGTCGGCCGCATGGGCTTCGGGTGGTCGTCGAATCCGCGGCGCATCGCGCGAAGATCAAGCTCGAGGTGCGTTTCGAGGCGGACTCATTCCGCGTGCTCGTCGACCTCGTCGAGCAGGGGCTCGGCTATACGGCATTGCCGCTCTCGGCGATCTCCAGGGAGGTGCGTCAAGGTCGGCTGACACACGCGCCCCTGGCCCAACCTAAAGTCACTCGCAACCTGATCCTCGGCATACCCGACTCGACGCTGTCGCGTGCCACGCAGACCGTGATCGCGCTCACCCGTGAGGAAATCGCAAAATTGGTGAACTCCGGCGAGTGGCGTGCGCGTCTTAGCTACTCACCGGATCGCGCATTCCGCTAGGCGCCCTATTCAGGCATCAGGATCGAGGCCTGCATCGGCCGCTGCGACCCGTCGTATCTCCAGATCGAGGTCGAAGTGCCTGTAAGCCAGCAGATAGATCACGGTCGATACCGGCAGGCCCACCACCATTGCAAGGTCAGCACCGCCCAAAGCCACCGCGACGGGACCCCGGTAGATCCCGGTGCTGAAGAACGGCACCATCGCCAGGAATCCGCCGAAGTAAGCAACCAGCCCACGCCAGTTCCACCGACCATACATGCCGTTGGGGTTGAAGATCTCGCGTACCGAGTAGTGGCCGCGCCTCAAATAATAGAAGTCGACCAAATTGATCGCGGTCCACGGCGTGAACAAATAGCCGAGAATCGCCAGGAATTCACCAAACTGAGTGGCGAAGTCCTCGGAAGAGCCGAGAGCGATCGCCCAAGACACGGCGAGCAGCAGCGCCAGCGTCGCGACGCGATGCCAGAGTACCGGGCGTAGGGGACGAATCGAGTCGGCGACACTCAGGAGCGTGAGTGAAGCGCTGTAGAACATTAGCGTGGATGTTGTCACAAGACCGAGTATCGAGGCGATCAGGAACGGGCCGCCCGAGCCCGGTAGAACCAGATCGGCGGCGGCTTTGAGCGCCGGCGTCAGTTCGAGCTTTGGAAAGAGTGCCATCGCCACGGAGCCGATGAGCGTCGGCCAGGTCGTACCGATGAACGAGCCCACGTACGTCCACCAGAATGAAGGCCGGACGCCGACGTTCTTCGGCAGATAGCGCGAGTAATCGGAAACAAAAATCGACCACGACAGCTGGTAGCCCGCGGTGGCGAGCAACTGCGTCAAAAACGGTACGGTGCGGAAATCGCCCACATCGAACTGGCCTGCCGGAAAATGCACCCGAAAGGCGGCCACGGTCATGACCACAAAGGTCGCCAGCAGCAGATAGGCGAGTATGCGTTGTGCTGCGTGGATGACGTCATAGCCGATCACGGCGAGTATCGCCGCCACCAGACCGACGCCGATCATGGTGCGTGGGCGATCCCAGCCGCCAAGCGTGTGCAGCGTGTCGGCAGTCAGTACCTGGTTGAAGGCGCAGTAACCAATGAAGGTGATCAGCGCAACACCCCAGACCAGCAGCGCACCGACATACCCGAACTGTGGTCGGGACTGAATCATCTGCGGAAGGCCCAGCTGGGGTCCCTGCGTCGAATGGAACGCCATGAAAAAGGTGCCGAATGCGCAGCCTATGATTACTGCGATAGCCGTCCAGAACAGGTTGCCACCCAGCAGGATACCGATGGCGCCACTCGCAATGGTCGCAAGGTGTGCACCACCGGTGAACCAGACTGGCCAAAGGTGCCAGAGTTTGCCGTGTCGTTCCCGAATCGGGACGTAATCGATCGATCGCTTTTCGATGAGTGGGCTACCGGACACTAGACCCCCTGTTGGCACGGCACACGCTCATCACGATGCCATCACGGCCCGAGGCGTGATGGCATCACGAGCGCTCGTTGAGCAATCACCCGCGCGGCTTCAGTCCAAGCTTCGCGCGCGCTTCCTTGGCCGACATCACACGACCGCCCAACTGGTCGATGATATGAGCGGCTTTCTCGACCAACTGTCCATTCGACGCCAGCACGCCTTTTTTGAGGTACAGATTGTCTTCGAGTCCAACGCGGACATTGCCGCCGAGGATCATGGCCTGTGCGGCCATTGGCATCTGCATGGTGCCGGGACCGAAGGAGAACCAGTTCGCATCGGGTGGCAGTGCGTTGGTCATCGCCATCATCGAGTTGGTGTCGGCACCGGCGCTCCAGGCGAGACCGAGGCAGACCTGGAACAGGGGTGGTGCATCGATCAGTCCCTGATCGATCAGGTGGCGCGCGAGGCGAATCTGGCCCAGATCGAAGACCTCGAGCTCTGGCTTGACACCGAGTTCCTGGACTCGTTTCGCCATGGCCGTGAGGCAGGCACTGGTATTGATGTAGATCTCGTTGCCCATGCCGAAGTTCAGCGTACCGCAGTCGAGGCTGCAGACATCCGGCAACAGTTCCTCGACGTGGGCGAGTCTCTCCATGGCGCCGACGATGTCGGTACCCGGTCCACCGATCGCCGGGTTCTCGGCGCTGGGAACGAAGTCGCCACCCATGCCCGCGGTGAGGTTGATGATCACGTCCGTGCCCTTCGCACGGACCAGCTCGACAACTTCGCGAAACAGCTTCGGGTCACGACTGGCCTTGCCGTTCGCCGGGTTTCGGACGTGAATGTGCACCATCGCCGCACCCGCATCGGCGGCATCGAAGCACGCCTGTGCGATCTGCTTTGGCGTCACGGGAAGATCCGGATGCTTTGCGATCGAATCGCCGGCTCCGGTTACTGCACAGGTAATCATCACGTCTTTGTTCATAATCCGATCTCCAAACTGGTCATTGATTTTCTGAGAATCTAAGCAGAGCGTCTACCGCAACTATACCGCGCCCCTCGGGAAGTACGATCAGCGGATTGACGTCGAGTTCCCGCACCGTGTCCCAATGGGCCTCGGCGAAGGCGGCAATCGCGAGGATTGCCTCGACCGCCGCAGCGGTGTCTCCCGCAGGTTTCCCTCGGAACCCATTCAGCAGGGTTGCGACTTTAAGGGATCCGAGTGCACCCTCGACGGTCGGTCGATCGGTCGGCAGCAAGAGACTGACGCTATCGCCGACAAGCTCAACCAGGATACCGCCGGAGCCGATCACGAGCGTCGGCCCGAATTGCGGATCACGGTGGATGCCGACGATCAATTCTGCGATCAACGGACCGGCCATCGGCTCGACGATGAACTGTTGGACCGTGAGACCACGGGTGGCCACCGCGTCGCAGATCGCGTCGGCAGCGCTTTCGACGGCCGTCCTGCTGGTCAGGCCGATATGCACGGCCGCAAGCTCGGACTTGTGAATGAAATCGGCGCCACAGGCCTTGAGGGCGACTGGAAATCCGATGTCGCAGGCGGCTACCCCGACTTCGGCGCGGGTGACGAGCCGACCCGCGGGAATTCGGAGGCCGAAGGCCGCAAGACGCTGCTTGCTCGCCCACTCGTCTAGAAACGCGGCTGACGCGTGACCCGCTGCGTGATCAGCAAAGCGCGGTAGCGGCGTTGCGAGCCGTCTCTCGCGACCCGCGTGATAGTGTGCCGATGCGGCGATCGCGAACAGCGCATCGTCGAGCCCCTGCATGGGTACCACGCCGGCCTCGATCAGCCGCGTACGTAATTCCGTTGGAATCAGTTCCGATACGGTACAGGTGAGGAATGCCGGCATGCCGGTCGCGGCATGTGCGGCGATGAAGGCCTCGAGGCAATCGATCCATTCGGCGACTTCTGGCGCGTCGACGGTCGGGTGGTCGTAGACCAGCATCGCGGCATGATGCGTGCCGGAGAGGGAGGTCGTGAAGCACCGTTCCATACCGACCTTGTCGCCCCAGATCGACGTGTTGTAGTCGAACGGGTTGGATACGGTGACGTAACCCGGGAACATGGCCACAAGCTGCGCCGTCTGCTGGTCGGAGAAGGCCGGCGTGTCGAGCCCGTAGGCTTCGCACAGATCCGCGAGAATACCGGCTTCGCCGCCCGAGCAGGACAAGGTGACAATGTTCGTTCCCCGTATCGGTGGGGCGACATCGAATAGCTTCAGTGTTTCGAGCAGGCGGTTGAGCGAGTCGACACGAATAATGCCCAGTCGCTCGAATAGTGCGTCATAGAGCACGTCCGAGCCCACCAGCGAGCTCGTGTGGGAGCTCGCGCGCTCGGCACCCGCCGACGTACGACCGATCTTCATCACCACGATCGGTATCCCGCGCTCGAGTGCGCGGTGAGCCATGCGGGCAAACCCGCTAAGATCGTCGAGCCCCTCGAGCAGCATCCCGACTGCGCGTACCCGCGGGTCTTCCAGCAATGCCTCGAGATAGTCGGCAGGTCCGAGCACCGCCTGATTGCCCGCGCAGATGACGTGGGTGAACCGCACCGAGCGCTGATTCATCGTTAGATTCATGGCCACGTTGCCGCTTTGCGAGATCAATGCCACACCGCGATCTACGGGACCGCCGCCGAATACATAGGGCCAGAGGGC
>Ga0164297_10003293_pt1 | contig 15138 bp, 17 predicted proteins | sample GEODES058metaG_FD_113539 | JGI IMG/M metagenome (GOLD analysis project Ga0164297, IMG submission 113539) | Dystrophic lake water microbial communities from Trout Bog Lake, Wisconsin, USA - GEODES058 metaG | ecosystem: Environmental > Aquatic > Freshwater > Lake | place: USA: Trout Bog Lake...
ACGCTACTTTTTTTATGTATGCTGGTGCCAGCAGCGGTTTGACGCCGCAAACTTGTGCAGCCGCCGTATTGTTAGTTTCACCAAATACCACAATATTTTTTTACTTCCTAGACGGCGGATGTTTCTATTATGGTCAGGTTTTCACTATTGATCAAGTCGCGAACTGCCCCGGCTTCTCCCCCGATGCGATCGGTGCGGTCTATAGTATCTACCCGCCCCCGCCTCCACCTTCTTCGTCGCCATCACCTCCTCCTAGTCCACCAATTCCGCCCAGCCCTCTGCCGCCTCCGCCCAGCCCTCCGCCGCCGAGCCCGTCTCCGCCGCCGCCTCCGCCATCCATTCTTAACTCGTGGACGCAATTTGGATATAATTCGCAGAGAACTGGTTATAATCCTTATGAAACCACTTTAACAAAAGCGGCTATAGCAACGAACGGCCTCACGCAATTATGGTCGTTCAACGCCCCCGGCACAGAGACACCGTTCCCACAACCTCTGTTCTTGGCTCAGGCCCCCATTCCGGGGGGACCGGTCGATACTATATATTATGGAACGGTGGATTTCAACGGACCAGCCAGCTACATATATGCATTTGATGCGAACAACGGAACTCAATACTGGAAAGCCACTATGTCTCATCCGGCCGATATGGCCTCTAACTGCTGCGGAACGGGCGGGTCAGAGTCTCTTTGCGGTATGATTCAGACGCCCTATATAGATGTTGCGGCTGGCCTCATCTACGGAGCAAGTGACGGGTATCTTCATGCATTTTATTTACGAAACGGAACACTAGCCAAAATAACTAGCAAACTTTATGATACCATCACGATGTATACATTTGGTGCCCTGAATGTAGACCCCGTATCGAACACTCTTTACATTCCGTTAGGTGCTAATGGAAATGATGGTGTCCAATGTGTTTCAGGATATTTTACGAATTATACGGGTCAGATCATCGCTGTAAATCTTGCCACATTTACGGTTACAAATAGATTTTATACGAATCCGGTATCACCTTCGTGTCCAGTGACGAGTATATGCACACCTAACACCACTTGGTTTGGGGCCACTATATGGGGCCAGTCCGGTGTGGCCATTGGTCCTGATTCAACTGGTTCGACTAATTATGTTTGGACTGCGACTGGAAACACGTGTTCTTCCGCCGACGGGGGGGATTGTGATTCCACAACTGGTTTTGGTTCCGAAAATGTAAACGGTGGTGATTCTGTATTTAAATTAAATACAAATCTAGGGTCGACCCCTGTAACTGCCTGGACCACTACGGCCCTTGGGCACCTTTTTGGAGGTCTCGATGACGGTGATTTTGGTTCAGGTCCTTCAATCATTACTCCATCAGTTTCGAGCGGCTGTCCTATAAATTTAATTATGACCCAGCACAAGTCTGGGAATTTATTAGTCGTCAATCAATCGAACGCGAGTCAGTGGACCGGATATGGCGTGTCTGGTCAGACAGAGATTGGTGGATTCATAGGAAATGTAGCATATAATTCTCTTCTCAATATTGTGTTGATAACGATACCGTCAACTCCGCCAAAACCGGCGTTAGATGCGGTCACAGAACCTCTGGCCGATTGGGGTGTCCAGGGATATCGTATTCTTCCCAATTGCTCTTTACAATTTGTCTATTCTACCCAGTTTAATTTGACCGCAATGACAGGACAGACGCATAATGGCCAAGCGTCGGGTGGATGGGTCACGACCGCGGCCGATCTAGGATATTTCGCCGTAGGAGGTCTTGGATATGCACAAAATCAAGTTGGCCTTATTGTTTTTGACCCATTAAATGGAAATGTTTTGAATTACACACGAGTCGGTGCCGGTATAACACACACATTCCCGACGTCTCCGGCTATAGCAGGAGGTAAGATTATATTTACTTTAGGAGACGGCCCCAAGACGCTTCACGTGTATGGATTGGCACCAACCCCAGTCAGTGCTAAAACAGACTGGCTTCAATATGGTTATGATAATGTCGGATCCAACTATAATCCATATGAAGTAAATTTGACAGCTAGTGCTATAAAGACTCGGGGTCTAAAGCAATTATGGGCATTTCAGCATCCCGACTATAATACAGCCATACTGAATTATAACAATATAGTAATGGGTCAGCCACTTCTTGTAAATAATATGATAATAAATGGAGCTACAGTGGATGGGGTTTTTATAGGGACCACATATGGTAGTTTATATGGTCTTGACGCAAACAACGGGACATTATATTGGAGCAGGAACTTCTCGAGCTATAGAAATGTTTTCAATAAATGTTGTGATAACTTCGGAACTTATTGTGGTATAGTAGGAACACCTTACATCGACAAGGCGGCCAACACAATGTATGTAGTTAGTGATGGTTATTTTCATGGTATAAATATATCATCAGGTGCCACAATAAAAGGACCGCTGCGTCTATATGACTCGCGAATGTTGATTAACTGGGGTGGAATAAAATACGATAGCAGTTCAAGTTCTCTTTATATAACAGTGGGAGGAAACGCATTGGATGGAATATACAATATCCCACCATCCTGCAGTGCCCAAAGTTATTTCACAAACTATACTGGTCAAATTATAAAGGTTGATCCTAGTGCTTTTGTGGTTACGGCGCGTTTCTATACTGAGACGGTCAGCCCGTCATGCGCAGTTACTAACCCTGACTGCACCCCAAATACTACGGCTTTTGGAGCAGGAATTTGGGGAATCGGTGGAGTTTCTATAGGACCTGATTATTCAGGAACTACAAATTATATTTGGAGCGCCGTCGGAAATGCTTGCATCTCGCCAAACTCTTGTGATGATTCAAACGGATATCCTGCAGAAGGTCAAGGATATGGAGAAAGGGTAATGAAATTATCCACCGGATTATCTTTTATGAGTGGTTATGGAGTGCTTGATGTAGGACACTTAATAGACGGTATTGATGATGGCGATTTTGGAGCATCGCCAGTCATCGTCAGTCCATCACCCGCAAGTGGTTGCACTAGAAATCTCATAATGGCTGAGCATAAATCAGGGATTTTGTTCGTTTTTGATTCTACTAATATGACGAACAGATGGGCATATAAAATGGACGACGGCGGCGGTGATGGAAACAGATTTTTAATGAGCGCATCTTATCATTCGCAATCAAACACTGTTCTCGTTTCATCGCCCGCAACACCGACGACGTCTACCGATGGCGTCGTGGTTGCCGGTGCGACGTGGGGTCTTCAGGCTTATAAAATTAACTCGAATTGTTCATTAACATTAAAATATTCAAGCACGTGCAGTCTAGATGCTATAACGGGCCAGACTGCCATGGGTATTGCTACGCAAGCAGTGACCGCAGCCGACGTTGTTTACTTGGCGGGAGGCAATCCGGGAGAACCAAATATAGGTGTTCCTATAGTTGCGGTGAATATTAGCGATGGTAAATATCTTTGGTCATTCAATGAAACACGTGGTCAGGTTGGATATCCCTACGGGATAACAATAGCTTCTGGAAAGATATTGTTCTATAATGGAGTAAGTGGCGTAAACACGTTATATGCATACGGCCTCAATTAACTCGGGGAGCTTTATAGCTTCTTGCAAATTTACTATAGTTCTCTCATAAGTCCGGAGATTGTTCGGATGGGTCTTGTCGGTTCGGACCTTTTCGACAAACCATCCGAGATCCCCATACCCACACTCAACAATCGTCCCGCTCGGAAGGTCCGGGCGCCTGTTTCCTAGATGCATCTCGGACATTCTGATAGGGTTTCCCCGATCCTGAATATACAGTTCATTTCCCATTCTTAATTCAAAATCAATAGTTATCCGGTCGTGCGGTTTCCACTTGAACATCGTCTCGTGGGTCCCGGTCCGGATCGGTTCGTTCACGGGAGTCAAGATGACACCATCGGTTTCATACTCGAAAGAATCTAGCGGTGGAAATACCTGAGCCTGTTCGAGTGGGACCATAGTCTTCACTCGAATCTCGAATGGGGCCCCGGCCGTTTTGATCACACCTTTGACAAGTCCGCGCGCTTTGTCGAGACGGGCATTGAGTGGCACGAGTCGAAGATCCTCGCCCTTGACCCGAACCGCATCGTGAATAACAAAAATAAATTTTCCAATTTTGGATTCCACAAGATCCCCATCGAGAAGGGTCTCTTTTGGTATTCGAATCCCGCGGACCGGAGTCAGACTCAGAGCTCGGTTAATCAAGAAAACGCCGTCCGCAATGCTGACCAACAGGTGCCGAACACCATCGGTCTTTTCGCACAAAAAATAGGGCTGTTTCTTGAGTAACGGAAAATGTCTCCGCTCTATAGAAATCGGTTGAGGGCCCGGAAAACGGTCCCCCCACGATTCTTTTATAAATTCTAATGCCATACGGATATCACGTTTCTACGCTTTAAATTCAAGTCCGGAAGACTCTAAGATGTTTCCTTTGCATTCATGAACAAAGTGACACAAAATCTCTGCCTCTGACGCGACCCCTATTTTTATGCCAATTTGCATCAGACGTGCGAACATAGCCTCTGGGTCCTCTGGAAGTTTAATTGGCTCCTTTCCGGCCCGGAGTTTCTTATTTACGGGCTTGGAGTCCATCGCCCATATGCGCGCGGCGGTCCGTTCACATGAATAAAGACCCGTGTCCAATTTGCGGCCGACCGATGTATCGAAAGAGAGTCCGCGTTGATGCACGGGCTCATCTGTGCCCTCTTTAGTCTTTTTGCGAAACTGCTCCCAATTGACACCCTCTGTCACACACGGAAATACGAGAACCTGAATATCTTTCTCAAATGGCTGAATCATCTTTTCAATTATTTCCTTATTTGGACTCAAGCCGTAGTCGAACCAGACGATGCGCTCACCGGTCTTCAAAAGATTTGGAATAATTGAGGATTTATTTTCGGCAAAATGATATTGTAATTCTATACTTTTTGATAAACAAACCGTAGTCATATGGAGAAGAGAATGAAGGGCCGACGCGGCCAGGGCCTTGCTTCGCGTCTGGACGCAGACATGGACGACTGTCATTTATCTTGAAGAAAGTCTATTCTCTAACTTGCCCTGAAATCGAATATTTCCAACGTGACCTAATACGGCCGTGACATCGGCAAAAATCTTTCCGCCAATCTTTTGCCATCTTCGGCAGAATGCATAATCCTCTGATAGATATCGGTGTGTGTCTGGATCTATCATACAATCAAAAATTGCACAATACGTGTCCAGATCCTTGTTTTCGTGATCATTTACACAGTTGAGCTCCGGATACGCTTCGTATAGCCTGGCTATGACCTCTCGCTTAATGAGCATAAACCCGGTCGGGCCGTCAAGAACCTCGGCGAAGCCATCGACGACCGGTGTCTTGTATCCTTTGAAATTGAGAGCGAGCGACGCCGCGACTCTATCTAAATTTTCTGAATCTATACGCGCCTCGGCTCGGTTCCACATAACGCACTTCTTGGGATAGACAGCCACGGCCACATCATGATTCGATTGTATGAGACGAATGACCGTTTCGGGATCAAAGTGAATATCGGCATCTATGAAGAGAAAGTGACTCGCTTGCGTGTTTTTATAAAACCGTGCGATCGAAACGTTTCGAGCCCGAGTGATCAGTGACTCGTTTTCGGTCGAGTCATACATCATAGGAATCCTTCTTTCTAAACAAATCCTATGAAGTTTAAGCATCGACTCGGCGTAGGCCTGCAGACAAATCCCCCCGTAACAGGGCGTGCTTACGAATAATGCCATTATATTTCAAACTATAATATCTTTTAAGTTCCTATTAAAGTTTCTATCTTTCCGAGCGTCGGCAAGGAGATGTCGCATATTTTACAGAGCTCGGCCCGGCTCGGCGTCCCTTTGACGTCCTTCAAGCTCATCGCTATGACCGCGCACGCGACCGCCTTGGGTGTCCGACCCATAAGCTCGACTCGGTCCTCCAGGCTTTTGCATTTTCTAATTATCCCCGCCTTGACTCGCCCTCGGTCTGATTCTGGAATGCCCGTAATCGAATTGAAGAATCTGCTCACGAGGTCCGCTGCGGTCGTCACGTGAACAACCGTCTCAGGGACCTGTTCTTGATAAATCTCAAAGGTTCTCGACAGGTCCCGAGCTGGAATTCCAAAGGCGGACGCGATTTCCTGCGTTGTCCGAGCGACTCCGGACTCACGGCACGCCTGGAAGATGCAGTTCGCTTTGATGCCGTTTCGAACGGCTCCACGGGTCAGAACCGCCTCGTTGAATTTTCTATACTTGATTTTGGCCGAATACATCACTGATTCCGGTAAACTCAGTATTTGCTTTCCGACGAGGTCCATTTGAGCATAGGCGTGAAAGAGGGCCCGGTCCTTGTGATTCATAGTCGAATGATGATTTATCCGAGCGAGCCTTTTCACGTCCCACGACGCGTTACGGCTCACGGTCATATATGTTGTTCGACCCCAGGCCTCAGAAAAGTGATCTACATTGACGGGGGCGCCGACTCGAGAAGGGTCAGGACCCTCGCCTGCACCCGAGCGCCACTCGGGCTCCTCGCAAATATAATCCGAATCTACTCGTCCGCATTCTAGACACGTCGGAAGATCAAAAATAACCTTTGGCACATTACAAAACGAGCATAAATATTCCGCGGGTGGCGCATCAGGCTGCGCTTCCCGAAGGGAGTCGAAGTCGGCCCAGATCTGTTCGATATCCATTGTTGGATTGGATGATATTCCGCGCGAACTTGGCTCTAAAAAAACACCTTTTTTTAGTATAGATGCCCAGCCTCAACATCTTCAACATTGTTGCTATTATTGCAATTTTAGTAATTGCTTATTTTCTGTATAAAAAGTTCACTGCCAAGGTTGTGCGTCGCCCTCTTCAGGAGCCTCTGGTCGCTCCGTCAGCCCCGCCCCCGTCCTCCGAGGACGCCGAGTCGGATGTGCCTACCACAGAGAATGAATAATCTTCCAATCCAGACATTGGTCAGAGTCTAGATAGAGGTCCCGCCGAAGAAGCTTTTTGAGTTTCTTCTCTGGAATATCTGTATATTCAGAATAAATTTCGCGAAATCTTCCCATAAATTGCTCTAAATTTTCCATTTGGTCCTTGTAGTCCTCGAATTTTCCCCACGTTCCATCCATATTTAGTTGGTGAATAAGTATGTATGAATTTTTTGTCATGTGCCTAGTTCTTCCGCCCATAAGAACAAAGGTGGCCGCAGACGAGCACACACCGTCGGCAATCGTCCGAACTTTGACGCGCGTCAGAGACCGTAGGCAGTCCATAGCGCTCAGACCAGAGTGCATATCGCCCCCGTCCGAGCGAATCCACACTCGGATCTCTGGTTTAGATCTTAAATTCAGATCCAAAAATCTATGGAGCAGTTCGTTCTCGAGTTTCTTAATTTTCATATTCAACTCGAGAACGGTGACCTCGCATACCTCGCAATGAAAGTAAATGTCGGACCCCTGGACCTTTACATATGACTCTTCGACCTCTCCTGTAGCCATTTCTTTAGTGAATATAGGACCTTTGGTTTTATCTTGGCCAAAGGGCTCAAGTAGTTGAAGGTGTCGACGTCCTGAACCTGGATGTCATATTCACTTATAATTTCAAAATTTCCCTCTTGAATATATGTCCTGAGCATGGATAGAGCGGACCGCGAGAGGCTTTGGCCGTTTTTGGGACGTCTCGAGAGAGTCCTGAGGCGCTTGATTCTCATACAGGTATTCTGATACTTGGTCCATAGTGACCCGGGTCTGAGGTCCGGTTCGAGAGAGTGGTTTAGTTCTATGGCCGGGATCACACATCCAAACATCGTGTGATAGACCATGAGATCCCAGCTTCCTTCATACATTTTTCGATCAAAAATGTCAGCCGAGCTAAAAGAATCTGATATTCGGACCAGAAGATCGAGGTCCGCCTTGTGATTATTTACGTAATTTTCTTGTAAAATTGAAACTATATTCCCGGGCTCGGGCATAATGTGACCTATGTAGAGCGACGGTGGTTCGTCATATCCGATAGAGACCAGAGACTTTATGAATTCTTTTGGACTCTGAAATTCATCCCAATCATCCGACTGAAACGCAAGACTTTGTTTTATGCGTCGGAGGTCCCCCTTGGACTCCCGGACGATCTCTGGGTCCGCACCTGGAAACAGGGCCATGATCTCTTCTTCATTTTTAATAGGAAATTGCCAGACGGGAATATCAAAGTCAAGCCGGAGAGGGACCTGTGAAATTATAATTAAAATTCCATTTGTCGGAGGTCCCGTTAATTCTCGGATGCCGGCCAGGTCTGATACGGCCTCATATTCATCAATTATTACAGGAATATTTGTTCCGTGAATTTTGTCTAAAAAGTTTATCGTATCCTGTTTACTTCGCAGAATATCAGAAGTTATCTCGATACAGGGGTCCATGTGTTTATGGACCGTCCATGACTTGCCTATACCCGTCGGACCCAGGACGCAGACGGCCCTCCCAAACTTTGTAAAAATGTTGTCATTTTTTTGATCCTTTATCATAAAACGATCCATGACAGAAGAAGATGATTCTCTTTCTAAGCAGCTGATAAATATGATGTTTGAAAATAGCGCGGTGTTCACATTTACAACGGGCTACCTAATTTTCAATATAATTATTTTGGCCCTGTTAATTTACATATCAATAAGAATTTCTCTCAAGTAATACTAAGATGCATATTCGGCTCGAAGAGGCCCAAAACGGAATCCACAAGTATGTGGCCGTGTTTCCAGATGGTCACAAGGTCCGGTTTGGGCGCCGAGGATACTCGGATTACACCAAGCACAAAGATCGCGATCGTATGCAGCATTACCTCACACGTCATCAGAAGCGCGAAAACTGGAAAATTTCGGGTTCCCGGACCCCCGGTTTCTGGTCACGATGGATACTATGGTCCGAGCCTTCGCTTTCAGCAGCGATTCGAAGAACCGAGAAGATATTAAAGATGAAAATTGTAAGATATTAAATGATTGGGCTCGTCGGGCGGGCCCGATCAGGCAAAGACACCGCGGCCCAGTTTTTCGCCGAGACCCATAGACCATGTAAACTTTCTAAACCCGTCAAGGATCTCTGCAAGTCGATATATGGCTGGGATGATCGGGCAATAGAGGAACTCAAAGATATCGAGGACCCTCGATACGGTTTCACACCACGCGATGCGATGATACGCCACACGAAGATTATGCAGCGCTTCTTTGGAAGGTATTTCTTTATAGATAAACTCTTTGAGACTCAGGAGCGCCCTCTAGTTATAACGGACGTGCGATACCAACACGATATAGACGAGATTCATAAAAATAACGGAATTACTATTAAACTTATAAGAGATGTGCACGAACACGAAGACTATATAGATGACTTGGTGACCACCTTCGAGGTCCGTAATGACGGAACCATTTCTGAGCTCTTTGATCAGCTCGCAAAGCTGAAGCTCGCGTCGGCGGGACCCTGAGACGACAGGGTCTCACTGAGCCGCCCGAAAGCCTCGGGTGTTCGGCGCGTGTCGAAGTTCATCGTGCAGTGAGGGGCGATGCCCATATTTCCAGCCTCGGTGAAGGCGTCCTGATTGGCTCCGAGGTATACAAAGGTCCAGCCCTCCTTGGTCTTCTGCTCGATCAAGTCCTTGATGTGAGCCTTGGAGTAGGTATTGCTCGCATTCTCAAACCCATCGGTCAAAATGATAACCGTTGGGTTTGAGGAACCGGTCCAATTCTTGATGGTCGAACCGATCGCATCGAGGAGGGCCGTCATACCACGAGGCTGGAAGGTCTCCATCGTCAGGAGAGGCGCCTCGGCCAGGTTCATCTCGGAATATACCGGAGTATATTCGTGATCGAAAAGGTTCAGGGAGATCTTTCCACCGAGGGCCTTCTGGTCATTCAGGCAGGCATTGAAACCACCGATCGTGTCAGACCGGCAAGACTCCATCGAACCCGAGCGATCCAGGATGAAGATGATAGAACGGTCCATTTTGCAACTGTGGTTCTTCACTCAAATTCTGAAACTTGGCGCTCGCATGACATAAAAAATAAAATGTCCATACACCTTACCACTTGATGGTCGGCTCTGGGTCGGACACCTTTTATGTCCTTGATAGACAAGTCATCGAAAATGTATATCAGGAGTGGACCGAGACTCTCCCCAAGGTTAAACCATATTATGCAGTCAAATGCAACCCGAACCCAGACATACTACGATGGCTGGCCGATTTGGGAAGTAATTTTGACTGTGCGAGCCCGGCTGAAATTCAGGCCGTGCTTGCCCTTGGGGTTGAGCCAGAGCGAATTCTATATGCAAATCCATGCAAGCGGCGAGAAGACATATGCTTTGCGAAAGATGTAAAAGTTTTGCGGACCACGTTTGATAGCGTGTGCGAGCTCAAAAAGATATCGCGCGCGTTTGAGGGAGCCCTCGAACGCCCGGAACTACTTTTGAGAATTCGGGCCGATGACCCATCGGCCAGGTGTAATCTTGGGGTAAAATACGGGGCCCCGGAACACGAATGGGATATTCTCTTTTTAACAGCCAAGATCCTGGGACTGGACCTGATTGGAATTTCCTTTCACGTCGGGTCTTTTGCATCGAGTTCATCCGTCTTCAGCGACGCCTTGGGAAAGGCCGAGAAGGCAATAGAACTGGCTCGTAAAAACGGGTTTGATCCCCGCATTATAGATATAGGTGGCGGCTTTTCATCCGTTCATGGATTGCCTAAGAACCTCAAGTGCCCACCGGGGCTCGAGCTCATTGCCGAACCGGGCCGCTTTTTTGTCGAGCGGGCCATGACTCTGTATACACCAATCATAGGAGTCAAGGGTTCGGGGCTAACAATCAGTGAGAGTCTCTATGGGTCATTTAATTGTATCCTCTTTGACCACGCCCAGCCTCAAATCAAGGAATTTCTGGACGAATTTGGTAACAAAATTGAAGAGGGTCCCACAAGGCTAACTACAATTTTCGGCTCGACCTGCGATGGGGCCGACATAATTTACAAGGAATATCCAATGCCGGCCACTCTTGACGAGGGGAACTGGATAGTGTGGGAAAATATGGGAGCCTATACACTGGCCGCAACGACTAAATTTAATGGAATTTCTTTTGATAATAGACAAATAATTAAATGTTCCTCCACCACACCGCCTCCACCACACCATTGGATTCTTTGATTTCATGCATGTGTGCATGAATTTTATTTTTCTCCCTAAATTCATCGACCGCCTTTCGACACCCATTGAAAGATCCATAATCATCTATATAAATATAGCCCCCTCGAATGAGTTTATGATAGAGTAATTCCAGGACATCTCGTGTGCTTTGATACATATCACCATCGAGCCGCAGGAATGATATAGAGTTGATCTGTGATGAAACTTTAGGTATCGATTCATTAAACCACCCTTTGACTATATGGACCCGGGAGTCCCATACATTCAAGGTTTTCAAATTTTGTTCCAAAATTTCCTGACCAACACTAAACTGACCAGCATCCCCTTTCCATAAATTTCCTTGAGAGTCTTCTTCTACTGGATTCGGAAGTCCAGCGAAAGAATCAAATCCCCAAAATTGTCTATTACAATCATCCATGTCAAAAAGGGAACGGAGTATCACTGCAGAAGATCCGCCTGTATAGAGGCCCGTTTCGACCACATCACCTGGTATGCACCTTTTCATTGCTAATCGCGTTAAATTGATAGTTGTGACTTTTCTGGGGTATGTCACAAGGCCGAGGCCAAGCCGGTCTACATCTTGCATAGTCTGTTGAATAAACAACTCCGGATTGGTTTCTAGAACAGAACTGTCCCTATAAGAACATTCCGGAAGACACAAAAGAGCCGTGAGTATCTTTCTCATTTAAAGATTGAGTGCGTTTAATCTTTAAATGGCCCAGGCAGCAGAGTTGATTGTATCTTCTCTCCTTTTTGGGACTGTGTTTTTTACCGCTGGAGGTTTGATGCTCTGGAGAATTCAGAAGATTCTGGAGACGGCCGAGCGGCTTTTTACAGAGGATCTCGAGGAGGAGGACGAGGTGCCCGACCTTGTAGACAAGCCCAAGGAGGAATAAAATGTTATAATATAACAAATGGATAACACGGTGCTTGTAGCTCTTCTAATTGTGTTTATAATTGGAGCGCTTATTTTGACTCGCCGCCCAGAGCGGGGTTACTCTCGGTGGAACGGTCGTCCCCTCGAGAAGGACTGGGACTATAACAGAGGGTGGGGCGGGTGGCCATCGGGTGGAGGGGGTGACTGGGGACGGCGCCGCGAGCACGGTGAGCATTCACGATAATTTAAAAAAAATAATAGTTATAAATGGAACCAGAGTGTCCCATTTGCCTTTCAGAACTCAACGGGACACTGACAACTATGGGATGCTGTAAAAAGGTATTTCACCTTGAATGCATTTTAGGGTGCTTAAAGGAGAAGCTGAAATGCCCGATGTGCCGGGCGGACCACGCGAGTCTAAAAATGGCGAACGACAATATAGTATTAGTTACTCCAAAAGTAGTAAATTACAGTGCGAGCCTAGCAATGCTGTGTGTCTTCGGTGCGGCGATCTATAGCTCGATTTTCACGTGATGCATTTGTCTGGCCTGTAAAAGGCCATATAAAAGTCACCTCTCATAAGCTCGACTTGACAAGGTAACTCGTAAACAATTGAATCCTCCTTTATAAACCATTTTTCATGAACTTTGACGAGGAGTGCATAGTGCCCCCCGTCAGAGCTCCCTTTGTGCATAACGACCGCATATAATTTTTTATTTTTGAATTCGAAAGGTAAAATTATAGGAAATTTATGATCATACATCATAAATGTAAAACTCGTAATCAGAGGCCACTCGATCACATCTTGCTCCGTGATCACGTCTTCCAAACTGGCCGGCTCCATGACCGAGACGAGGTGGGTCGTCATTGGACCGGTGACATCTTTACCCTCGAAGGCTTTGATACCAATAGATCGCTCAAATACTGCAATAAGTTTGAGAATAACTTCTTGAGCGTCGTGCTGCTTTCGCTCTTCGAATTCGGGAAAGAGTTCTCGGAAGGCGCCGAGAAGGTCCGACGGATCAACTGGTTCTTCCGTGTCTCGAGTGAAGAGCTGCTTAAGGACTTTCTGATACTCAAAGGTGACTGCACAGAGTCCCGTATATTCGTTGAGCATGAGGTGATGGGCCAAGGGCGGTGCATGAGCCAGACATTGCACGGCGACATTAAAATAGCAAGTATTTCCTAGATTCTTAAGGCCGCGCATTCTTAAGTAGTGTCCTGACTATTCAACTCTGGCTAGACCAGGACGCGTTTTTCCACAGGTGCGTTCGCTGTTTATTTGTTGGTTTTGAATCTGGAACATCTGGGTCGGTGCTATTATACCACTTTGAATCGACGTGAGCGGTCCACGGAAGTCGGATTCGATCGAGAGCCTTCCGACAGATTACACAAGGCAACGAAATTCCGGGCAATCCATCTTTACGTGTCCTCTCAATCACAAGTGGACCAAATTTTCTATAGGCCCAGTGAACAAACCGGGCCGGTTTCACGCCTTCGCGTCTCGCTAGGTGGTGAAGCTTTGCGAGAAGAATTCTCTCGGCGCAACACATAAAACTATTTTCAGTAGGCCCATACGGGACACCGGGGGTGCAAAGCACCCCGGACTGAACAAGCGATATACATTACAGAACAAACGACTAGACTCTTTAACCCTAAAATCTAAGAAATCCCGGAATGGCCGGAGGGACCGGAGTGCTCCATACTGTCTCGCCCGTCTTGAGGTTCACGATTTGCTTCGTGCGTTCGGGCTTCATGATGTCAGCATCTCTTCTTGCGTCCGAAAAGAACTCATATGTAATCGGGATGGCCTCGGGAGCGCCGAGACCGGTATACTGAATTTGATACATTTTATAACCTACCGCAATCTTTTAACTTTGGCTCTAGGACGACACTTTTTTTAACGTGTCCTGTAGGAGCCTGGAACGGACCCAGAGGGTCGGCCAAAATGGAAGTCAAGTTTGCATCGATCCCGACTCTCTACGCCCCCAAGGTCAAGATGGTCAATTTCGCAATGCCTAAATGGCGAAACAAGATGGGCCAGTTCAGTGATCCGGATGTGCTGAGCTGGGTCGACAATATTTACCAGTCCAAAGTTTTCAAGACTTGCGATGCGTTTAATAAGGCGTATGATTCGCACGACGACTATGCAATTCACTGGAGAAATAAGCCGATGGTGATTACTGTAGAAGATGCCAAGACTCTAGACGAGATTTATGAGGAGGGTGGGTTTGACGATGGCCCGAAGGTTGGCGTCAGCAAGCTCTTGAAGAAGATAACGGCGGTTTTTGAGACTGGAGAAAAAACTATTTTTGTATATTAATGGCCGATGTAATAGAAAAACTTTTTGGAGCAAGTAAAACTCCGGTTATAAATTGGAACAGATTGCGTCGGGAGAGGAACGCGCGTTTGGCGGCTCTTCCCGCAGTTTTCAACCGACCGAACCTTGCAGCGGCTGCCCTCCAGACAAAGAGGCTGATCAATGCACAGCGCGCGCGGCAGGCTCAGGTGAAAAACCAAAGTCTCAAAAATCAATTCGTGACGGCCCTCACTCAGAATATGAGTCCGGAAATGCGAAATTCGACACGGAAACGGATAACAATGATATTGAATTCATTAAACTTGAATCTAGTTAAGAAACGGTGAACCCCTCTTCTTCTACCGGCACTTCAAACTTCTTTCTATACAGATAAAGAGCGATATTCGGAACGGGCTTTTCGCGGCCACGGTTTCGCTCCATCGAGACGAGACGCGGAGAAGTCATCTGGTATCAGACAACTTTATTATCGAAAGGCATCTTGGAGATGTTAAAGTGAAACTCTTTGCGCTCGCTGCTGCGTATGAGAGCCTCCTTCGCCTCCTTGGCCTTTTCTTCACTCGAAAATACCAGCACTCGAGAGCAAGCCGAGCGTGTGACAGAACCCAGATGTGGTCCATCTATCTGTTCAACGCTCAGTGTCTTTAACTACTTGTCCTCACCATGAGCCAAAAGCCGTCCCAGAGAAACAGGGCTCCCGCAAAAACCTTAATAAATGTGTCCTCGTAGTCAATCCCTTTCTTGGCCAAGATGGGACTTACTACGAATACAG
>Ga0164297_10003295_pt1 | contig 15133 bp, 13 predicted proteins | sample GEODES058metaG_FD_113539 | JGI IMG/M metagenome (GOLD analysis project Ga0164297, IMG submission 113539) | Dystrophic lake water microbial communities from Trout Bog Lake, Wisconsin, USA - GEODES058 metaG | ecosystem: Environmental > Aquatic > Freshwater > Lake | place: USA: Trout Bog Lake...
ACCAATGGTTCTCTTGGCAAGAGCTGACCTGCCAGTTAACAATGCACAAGAATTAATCGCATATCTTAAGAAAAATAACAAATCGGTAACCTATGGTAGTTGGAGGCAGGGCGGCATGCCTCACCTTATCATGGAAGCTTTTGCTGCTCAATTTCCAGGTATTGAATTCAAGCTACTGTTCTCTGATCCTTCAACAGGTATGTCAACAATACTCTTCAAGATGCAACCAGGAGCTGTCGTCCCTTTGCATACTCATATGGGAGTTGAACAAACCTACATGTTGGAGGGAAGCTTAGAGGATGATGAAGGTAAAGCTTTTGAGGGAGACTTCGTTTGGAGACCAGGGGGCCATAGGCACATAGCCGTTTCCCCCAAGGGCGCAACTTTTATTTCAATTTTCACCAAGCCCAATGTGTTTGACTCTGGTGTTAAATTTTTTACTGAAAAATAAACCCGTTTTGAGTCATTCCGATGAGTGACCTGATACCCCCAGTTAGACGACTTGTAACCGGGCATGACGCACAGGGACGTGCTGTGTTTGTTGAAGACGGACCTGCGAGGGCTATTAAAGAAACCGAGCACCGACCGGGATATCGAGTTACAAATATTTGGCGCACAAGTGCAAGCCCCTCTCCCATAGATGCTCCTGACAGTATTCACATGCAAGAAGGCGTACTTCCACCAACTCAGGGCACCGTCCTTCGTGTCATTGACTATCCACCAGAGCCTAAAGATTCGCTATTGTTAGCCCAGATGCAAGCAGCAACGTTTGCTAATCTGTATCCCGATGCCGGTCATACTGTTAGACCGGGTGAACATCCTGGTATGCACAAAACCGATACGATCGATTACGCGATTATGTTGGAGGGGGAGTTAACCGCGATCTTAGAAGGGGAAGAAAAAGTCTTCAAAGCAGGTGATATTTTGATTCAGCGAGGAACCAATCATGCCTGGGCTAATCGCTCGGGCAAGCCTGCCCGAATAGCGTTTGTACTAATCGACGCTAAACGAGTCTAGAGAACCAAACAATTTATTTTTTGTAAGTTCCCTAGTTTGACTCTCGGTTCCTAACCCATTACATCGAGTTAACTTCCAGAACAATTTTCCCGATATGTTTACTTGACTCCATGAGTGCGTGCGCCTCAGAGGCCTCTGCTAACTTGAAGCTAGCATGTATATGCGTTTGAATTTCAGCGCGCTCGATCGCTGGCCATATCTCACGGTGTAAATCATCGCGTATCGCTTGCTTTTCTGCTATGGTGCGAGGTCGCATTGTTGAGCCAGTCACTACCAAGCGTTTCAACATAATTGGCATCAAATCAAACTCATCCTTACTTCCCTCAAGAAAGGCAACAATCACAAGGCGTCCATCCCGTTTTAAGAGGCTAAGGTTATTGTTGAAATACGGTGCACCAACCATGTCTAGAACAATATCTACTCCCTCACCATTCGTGAGCTTACCCACCTCATCTACAAAATTGCTGTTGCGGTAATTGATAGTGTGTTTTGCACCAAACTTTTTGCAGAAATCCGCTTTTTCATCACTACCCACCGTTACGATGCTTTCTGCCTTCAAGTGATTTGCGAGTTGTATGGCAGTCAAACCAATCCCGCTAGACCCCCCATGAATGAGAATGCGTTCACCTGCAGATATGCGCCCGTGTTGGGTAAGGTTTGCCCATACAGTAAACCAGTTCTCTGGTAAACACGCAGCAGCAGCAAGGTCTAGACCGGCTGGAATCGGTAACGCCTGCGCAGCCGGGACCGTACAAAACTCAGCATATCCTCCCCCCGGTGTAAGAGCAGTAACCAAATCACCGACTTTGTAATCGTGCACATTTGCTCCGACAGATGTAACGCGACCGGAAACCTCTAAGCCAAGGATCGGAGAGGCTCCAGGAGGGGGTGGGTATTTACCCGATCTTTGCAGCACATCCGGGCGGTTAACTCCCGCATATGCGACTTCAATCAATATTTCACCAATGCCTGGGGTTGGTTTACTTGTCTCGCTAATGTGCATGCAATCTGGTGTCCCGCCCTTGCCGTGTTCAATGTATTTCATGATGCCCTTTGTTTTGTTTGGCTATTTGCCCTGAATTGAAGTCAGAATGTGCATGTTAATCCCCCGCGTCTTGCCTGAGGAACTCTTGATACTATGGTTTACCTTATGTTGACAAATGAAGCGCTTCAAATTATATTCATTTAAATGTTAGTGGGTGAATTATCTTAATTCTCCAAATACATGAAGCGCTTCACATCTACTAAAAATTCATAATCTAGGAGACTAAGATGATCAAGAGCCTAAAACATATAACCGCGGTTGTGGGATTGGCAGTGACCATGTCCGTCACTACAGTTCACGCTCAAGAAATCAAAATTGGGGCTCTATTCCCCCTCAGTGGCGGTTTGGCTTTGCTGGGTGATGAGAGTTTGCGAGGGGTTCAACTCGCAGTTGAAGAGCGAAATGCAGCAGGCGGTATCAATGGTCAAAAAATCGTAATCGTCAAAGCGGATGCGGTCGATGCTAATCAAGCTGTCGGAGAGGCGCGCAGACTTACCTCGGGTGACAGTGTTGCAGCTATTTTTGGTAGCTATGCCTCAGGTATCGCCGTTGCGGCTACCCAGGTCACGGAGCTAGCAGGTGTACCTTATTTTGAGCTTGGTGCAGTTGCAGATACAGTGACTGGGCGTGGATTGAAATATGTTTTCCGTAGCAACTCTACAGCCAAAAATTTTGCTGATCGCTCGATTGAGTCTTTAACTCAAGTCGTCGCACCTGCCCTAAAAGTAGATCCCAAAACACTCAAAATTGCAATTATTTATGAAGATGGTCCTTACGGAACCCTGGTTGGAGGATTCCAAAAAGATGAAGCCAAACGCCTTGGTTTGAACGTAGTGGAAAGTCAGTCTTATTCAGCTAAGACAGTCGATCTATCATCACTCATTTTGCGGGTTAAAAGCGCTGGTGCAGATATCGTCTTGCACACGGCTTATCAAAATGATGCAGTGTTGTTCTTTCGCCAGGCCGCAGCCGCAAGTTATAAACCTCGTGCGGTTATTGGGGCAGGCGGTGGATACTCTTTAAACGATACTGCGCAAGCAGTGGGTGCGCCAATGGAGGGTGTCTTTGACGTAGATTTCCCACAAATCACAATGAACGAGGCAGGGGCTCAAGGACTCAAAGAATTTGTTGCATCTTATCAAAAACACTTTAATATGCCCCCCCGTTCCGGGCACAGTTTGGTAAATTATGTAGGGGCTAAAGCATTCCTTGATATTCTTGCAAAAGCCAAATCTACAGACAAAGATAAAATTCGCGAAACCGTTCTTGCTTATAAACAGCCCGCTGGTTCTAGCGCTGCTGGGTGGGGCTTTCAGTTTGGAGAAAATGGTCAAAATCAAATGGCCACAACCAATCTAATGCAATGGCAGCACGGTAAGTTGGTTACTGTCTATCCAGCTTCCGTGGCAACGGCAAAGCCTATACTCAGCAATTGAGCACCCCAACTTCTTAATTTTTAGCGCCTTGTGGGATTTTCGGGTCCCGCAGGCGCAGGGGGTTTAATGTCCTTATTACTGCAACTATTAGTCAACGGATTGTTGTTAGGTGGCTCATATGCGATTATTAGCATAGGTCTAACGCTTATTTTTGGTGTAGTCAGAATTGTAAATTTTGCACACGGTGAATTTTTAATGGTGGGTATGTATGTGGTTTGGTTGTGTGCTCAGCACCTTGGACTACACCCGTATGCTTCCATACCAATAGTAGTGCTCATTCTTTTTGGATTGGGCGCACTAATGCAGCGCAACATCATTCAACCTCTCTTGTCAGCTGACGGACACATTCAGATATTCGCAACTGTTGGCGTTTCAACAGCGTTACTGAACCTAGCTCTCATACTTTTCGGTGCAGACATACGTAAAGTTGACGCAAGTTTTGGTACTCAGCCTTTTAGTATTGGTGGCATAACGTTTGTGAGTGGACAATTAATTACATTTGTGGTTGCAATTGTCGTTGCAACGGCTTTGCATCTGTTTCTTAGACATACGTACACTGGTCGTGCTTTCAGAGCACTTGCACAAAACCGAGTTGCCGCTGCTTTAATGGGGGTGAATGTCAATGCAATGTATGTGCTTGCATTTGGAATGGGCACTGCACTGGTGGGTCTCGCAGCCGCTTTAATGACCGTTCAGTATCCCGCTTTTCCAACTGTCGGTAGTTACTTTGTGCTTACTGCGTTTGTCATCGTTGTCCTGGGGGGGATGGGTAGTCTTCCTGGCGCTGTTATCGGGGCTATGTTCATAGGATTAATCGATAGTTTCGCTGGCTACTATGTAGGTCCTGACTTAAAGGAAGTTGTTTACTTTCTAGTCTTTCTCAGTATTCTTAGCATTCGACCCACCGGTCTATTTGGTCTTGGACAAGGTTCGGAATAAGGAGACTGTGTTCATGACAAAACTACTTCAACCTCGCACCTATGTCTCACTGCTTGCATTGTTAGCATTGGTCTTGATACCCCTTGCAATTCAGTCTGCATTTGTATTTCATTTGGCAATTCAAGTCTGCGTCTTTGCAAGTCTTGCTTTGGCTTGGAATATCGTAGGTGGTTTTACCGGGCAACTCTCTCTCGGGCACGCTGTGTTTTACGGAATCGGTAGTTATACAGCCGGTTTATTAGTAGCTCAGTTTGGCATCACCCCTTGGCTTGGTATGTTTGCGGGTGCAGCGATTTCTATGCTCACTGCTCTAGTAATCGCTTATCCTACGATGAGACTTAGAGGTCCTTTTTTCTCTCTAGCTACTATTGCATTTTTAGAGGTTGCTCGACTCCTCATTATTCACGAGGAAAGTTGGACGGGGGGTTCTGCAGGGCTCAATGTTCCGTTACAGATTGGTCTGCCGTGGATGATCTTCAGGGAAAAATCTGCATACCTCTTTGTTGCATTTGGATTTTTGGTATTCACGCTATTCATTAGTTGGATGATTCGCAGAGCAAGATTTGGTTTTTACCTTATCGCTGTGCGTGAGCGTGTAGACGCTGCCCGCGCGGTAGGAGTAAATGCTGCAAATGCAAAAATGATGGCCGCAGTGATATCTGCAGCACTCACTAGTCTTATCGGTAGTTTTCACGGCATGTATTTAACGTTTTTGGAGCCGTCATCTGCATTTTCTTTGGAGATGTCAATACAGATTGCAATGTTTGCTCTCATTGGCGGTATTGGTACTGTTGCAGGTCCTGTCATCGGGACAGTTCTTGTCCTGCCGGTTGCAGAGCTCGCTCGTGGTTGGCTCAGTGCATTTGGTAATGGAACACATGGCTTTGTTTACGGCCTCCTATTGGTGGTGGTAGTTCTCTTTTTTCCTCGCGGTATAGTTGGTCATCTAGGGCTGAGGGTGTTAAAACTCATTGATCAACTTCCAAGTTGGCCATTAGCGATACAAAAAGCAGCTGCTCCACAAAATCCGAATATTCATTACGCACCCAAAGGGATGCCAATTCTTAGGGCGGTAAATATTGAGAAACGCTTTGGTGGTCTTAAAGCAACTGAAAATGTATCTATTACCTTGCATGCGGGAGAGATATTAGGAATCATCGGACCCAACGGCGCTGGCAAAACCACAATCTTCAATCAACTCTCAGGCTTCATTCGTCCTGATAAAGGAAAAGTAGAGGTGTTAGATATGAATGGCGTGTGGGTATCTCCTACTTCGCCTGAACTCTTTGCTCGTGCAGGAATAGGTCGAACTTTTCAAATTGTGCAGCCATTTGCTGGAATGAGTGTCCTTGAGAATATTATGCTGGGCGCTTATTTACATACTAAACACCGCGCAGATGCGGAGGCTATTGCTCGAGAAGTTGCAGAACTAACCGATCTCACACAACTTTTAGACTCCGAGGCTAGGAGTCTCACGATTGGTGGAATGAAGCGACTGGAGGTGGCGCGTGCACTGGCAACAAGACCACGAATTTTATTACTGGACGAAGTGCTCGCTGGACTTAACCCTTCTGATGTAGTAAGAGCAATCGCGATGATCCGCCGTATTCGGGATTCAGGCGTCTCGGTTTTGATGATTGAGCACTTAATGCAAGCAACCATGGCACTGTCTGATCGGATCGTAGTAATTGACTTAGGCCGTGTACTGCGGGAAGGAGCGCCGATTGATGTTGTAAACGATATTGAAGTTATCCAAGCTTACCTTGGAAAGGGATATACCCATGCTGAAAGTTCGTGATTTAACCGCCGGGTATGACAAGAGCGAAGTACTGCGAGGCGTCTCTTTTGAGGTGCAAGCAGGCGAAATCGTCACAATAGTCGGGGCTAATGGAGCAGGAAAGACAACAACACTTAAAACGCTTTGCGGTATCGTTACCGCGCGAAGCGGTAGTGTTGAGTTTGAGGGGCGAGATCTCCTCTCCCTACAAGCGCATGAAATCGTTGAGAGCGGCGTGACAATGGTGCCCGAGGGGCGGCAGTTATTTCCTTTCTTAACGATTGAGGAGAACCTAATTATGGGTTCTTATAAGCGCTCAGCTAGACAAGAGCGGGCTGGACGATTGCAAGAGGTACTGGAAATATTTCCCCGAATTAAAGAAAGACTTCAACAACTTGCTGGTTCGCTGTCTGGGGGTGAACAGCAAATGGTTGCTATCGCCCGCGGCATGATGGCCGCTCCCAAACTGCTCATATTTGATGAACCCTCACTAGGCTTATCGCCCCTGCTGGTTGAGCAAATGTTTGAGATTATTCGTATGATCTCATCACGTGGAACAACTGTGTTATTGGTTGAGCAAAATGTTTTTAACACATTAAAACTAGCTCATCGTGGTTATGTACTAGAAAACGGCGTCATCACACTAACAGGTAGCGGATCCGATCTCTTAAATAATCCTCACGTACGACGTGCGTACCTGGGACACTAATACAAAAGGAATCAATCATGTCTCATCAAGGTCGGGTTGTATTAATTACGGGTGGTGCAGGGGGTATAGGCTCGGCGTTGGCAGAGATGTACGCCGAACAAGGTGCTGCAGTCGGAATTATTGATATCTCAGCTGAGAGCGGCGAGACTCTGATAAAGCATCTTCAGGGTAAAGGGTTTAAAGCCCATTTTGAAGTTGCTGATGTAGCTAATTTTGATGAATGCGAACGCGCTTGCAACAATCTTCAAAAAGAGCTAGGTCCAATTGATACTTTAGTTAATAACGCAGGCATATCACCCAAACATAATGGACTTCCAGCACCCATTTGGAAAATGGATCCAAGGGAGTGGAATACAGTGGTCGGGGTCAATTTAAACAGTATGTTTAATTTTATTAGACTCCTAACGCCAGGTATGGTTGAGCGAAAATACGGCAGAATTGTCTCCATGTCGTCTGTTGCAGGAAAAGCCCATCTAGATATTGTGGCTGCCCACTACAGCACAACTAAAGCAGCAGTCATAGGGTTGACTAGGCATTTGGCTGGGGAACTCGGTCCGCATGGTATTACCGTTAATGCATTAGCCCCCGGCAGAATTGACACGCAATTAGTCGCTGGTGCACCTAAGGAGGCCAACGATGCAGTCATCAGAGTTACACCACTCAGACGTCTAGGACGCCCTTCAGAGGTAGCAGATGCTTGTTTGTTTCTAACCTCTTCACAAGCTGATTTCATTACTGGGCAGGTTATCGACATCGCTGGTGGATGGTTAATGACCTAAATTATCAATCCTTCTGTCACCAAATTATGTGTCTCTTTAAATTATGAAACAGTAGATCCAACAATGAATCAAATTACTGGAGCAACCCGGGTATACGCCATACTGGCGGACCCCATCCACCACGTTAAAACACCACAAGGCATCAACAGCTTGTTTCAACAAGCTGGGGTAGATGCTGTTATGGTCCCGGTTCATGTTGCTCCAACTGGTCTTCGTAAATTTATTGAGGGCTTGCGTGAGATGCAAAATTTTGATGGCTGTGTCGTTACCGTTCCACATAAAACGGCTGTTATTTCATTGTGTGACGCACTTACCCCAGAGGCTAAACATATTGGTGCTGCAAATGTACTTCACAGAACTGCGGAGGGGAAACTTATTGGTGGAATGCTTGATGGTGAGGGTTTTGTAGCTGGGCTTCGTTCTCAAGGACATGAACCAAAAGGTTTAAGTGTGTATTTAGCAGGAGCTGGTGGTGCAGCGAGCGCTATAGCATTTGCACTTGCTCGTGCCGGTGTTGCAAAGCTTACTATCTCTAATAGAAGCGCTACTAAAGTAGAGCAACTTGCTAATCGACTGCAGCCTTTATATCCGCAGCTTCCCGTCTTCATTGGTTCAGATGATCCTAGGGGTCATGACTTGGTTGTAAATGCCACTTCACTTGGCTTAAAAGATACAGATCCACTGCCGCTCAATACAAAACTCCTTCAATCAACACAATTAGTTGCTGAAATCATCATGCAACCTGTGCAAACTGCATTGCTGAGTGCTGCCTTAGAAAAGGGTTGTCCCATCCACTATGGAGCTCCTATGCTGTCGGCACAGATCGGATTGATGGCTGCGTTCATGCGCGGAGACAGGAACATGGTCGGTGATGTAGGATGAGACAAAAAAGTACTTTTCAACATACTATTTACGCAGAACTAATTTGATGTTTGATATGAATATGAAAATTTACGATTATGTGATAGTTGGCGGTGGCACTGCTGGTTGCATTCTTGCTAACCGTTTAAGCGAGTCGGGTAAAAAAACTGTTCTCTTAATTGAAGCGGGGGGACAACCAAAGAGCAAGTGGATCCCAATTCCCGCAGGATTTAGCAAACTTCTCACCAATAAGAAATATAACTGGCTCTTCCAAACTGAGCCCGAGTGCAATACAAATGAACGTATCATCTCCGTGCCTAGGGGTAAGGGCTTAGGGGGATCTACACTCATTAATGGCATGATCTATGTGCGCGGACAACCAAGCGACTACGATTCTTGGGCTAGTGAAGGCGCTATGGGATGGGGCTACAAGGACGTAGAACCCTACTTTAACAAACTGGAAAACTACGAACAAGGTGGTGTGACGCGTGGTAAAAACGGTCCCATATATTTAGAGCAAGTACGCGAGCGTTTCCCAATCGCAAGCGCTTTTTTGCAAGCTGCCCAAGAGGACGGACAACATTTAAATGATGATTACAACACGTCTGTACAAGAAGGGTTTGGCTACTATCAGGTTAATCAACGCAGTGGTCGACGTTGGAGTGCTTTTGATGCATATTTAAAACCAGCACTTGGTCGCAAAAATTTGACCATCGAAACACACGCACACGTTTTAAAGATTAATTTAAGTGGCTTGCGCTGCACAGGTGTAACTTATCGCAAGGGAGGGCAAGATATTTCCGTACAAGCCAGTTGCGAGGTGATCATGGCAGCAGGGGGCGTTCAAACACCTCAAATTCTTGAGCTGTCCGGTATTGGACAACCCGAGCGCCTTCAGTCCTATGCAATTCCTGTAAAGCACGCTTTAGAAGGTGTCGGGGAGAACTATATAGATCATTTCGCTACACGTATGAATTGGCGAGTGAAAAATACAATTACTTTAAACGAGATGTCACGAGGATGGCGCCTTGCGGGAGCAGTAGCGCAATACTTTACACAACGAAAAGGCATCTTAACTCTTGGCACTGGACTAGTTCATGGTTTTGTAAAAACTCGACCTGAGCTTAAAACACCTGACGCGCAGTATTTCTTTATGCATGCAAGTTACGCAAACGCAGCTGAGAGAATTCTTGATACCTCGCCCGGTATGACGCTTGGGGTCACCCAACTCCGTCCCGAATCCAAGGGGAGCATTCACATCAAATCCGCAGATCCCTTTGCCTCACCCTCTATACGCCCTAATTTCTTGTCAAGTGAAGTTGATCAACAGTGTATGGTCCGCAGCATGCAAGTTGCGAGACGAATCGTTAGTCAACCCGCTATTGCTAAATATATTGACTATGAAATGAGCCCAGGTATTAAGATAAATACAGACAATGAGTGGCTTGAGTTTGCACGCAATAATGGACAAACAATTTATCATCCAGTGGGTACCTGTCGAATGGGAGAGGATAGCAAAGCAGTCGTAGATCTGCGTCTACGCGTTCACGGTTTGACGGGATTGCGCATTGTCGATGCATCCGTCATTCCCAAGATCGTATCCGGTAATACCCAGGCCGCTGTAATGATGGTTGCAGAGAAAGCCTCAGATCTGATATTAGAAGATCAGGTACAGAAAAAATAATTTATCAAATGATTGTTAATGCGTGAAAATCGTCCAACCTTAGAAGATGTCGCACGCCTAGCAGGTGTATCACTCGGCAGTGCTTCTCGGGCATTATCTATACCCGCACAGGTTAAGACGGAAACACTTGCAAAAGTCCAGCGAGCAGTCGAACAACTTGGCTACGTTAGGAACGGGGCTGCACAGGCGCTTGCATCTCGTCGAACCCGAACCATAGCAGCAATTTATCCAACACTAGATAATCCGATATTTGCAGTATCTATTCAAGCGCTTCAAAAAACATTATGGTCTCTTGGTTACCAACTCTTGGTGGCAAGTCATGATTATCAACCCGAGCATGAGAGTGAAGTGCTTCGAGCGATATTAGAGCGCGGCGTTGATGCATTAGTTCTTGTGGGGACTGAGCATTCAGACGTTGTTTACGAGCTTGCTCGTCAATATCGGTTGCCGGTGGTTTTGAGTTGGTCATTTGATCCAACCAAAAGTAAAAACTGCGTGGGATTTTCCTACTTTGATGCAGCATATAAAATGGCTAGTTTGGTGATTGAGTTTGGACACACTAAGATAGCTTTGTGTAGTGGCATTGCAAGTGGAAATGAGCGTGTACGAGAACGTATTTCAGGCACACGCGCTGCGCTTCAAGCCGCAGGTTTAGTGCTTCCCAATCAATGGATTATCGAACAACCCTTCACTTTTGAGGGGGGACGTATGGCAGTGCGTCAAATTATGTCAACCAAGAACAAACCAAGCGTTTTAATTTGTGGAACTGATATTCACGCTGTTGGTGCAATTGCAGAATGCCGGGATCATTCTTTAAAGGTGCCAGATGACTTGTCTATTACTGGCTCAGATGATATTGAACTCGCAAGTATCGTTAAACCTTCGCTCACAACAGTTCATGTTCCAAACTGGGATATAGGGGTTAGAGCAGCAAAGCGAATTGTTGATCTTATTAATGGTAACGATTCAAATCAAGAGGTGGCGCTTGAAACTACATTAGTTGTACGCGAGAGTTTGAAGCGGATCAGTTGATCAAATACTGGAAAAGATATGAATATTTCACAAAAAGTAATAAATTACATCAATATTGCACACTTCATTGATCATTACTCGATGCTAATTTTTGCAGCCGCCGTAATAGTCGTTGCACCAAGCTTTGAGATGAAATACGGCGAGTTATTGCCTTACGCCACTCCAGGCTTTATAGCTTTTGGAGCGGGCTCATTGATTACCGGCTGGTTAGGCGATAGATGGAGTCGCAGGAATATGATGGCAATCTTCTTTGTCGCCATGGGATTAGCGCTTATAGGCGTGTCATTTGTTCAAACACCGATTCAACTCGGTGCAGCGCTCTTATCGGTTGGGATGGTAGCCTCGATTTATCATCCCGTTGGAACTGCAATGCTTTCTTCAAACGCAGAAAAATTAGGCAAAGAGATGGGTATCAATGGTGTTTGGGGGAATGTAGGCGTCGCGTCTTCTGCATTGGTGACTGGGGTCATTAACGAGTATTTAGGGTGGCGGACTGCCTTTTTACTCCCCGGAATTTTTTGTGTTGTTATTGGTTCTCTTTATTTAAGACAAATTCCAAGATCAGTGGACGCAGTCGTGAAGAAATCCACAGCAGGTTCAGCTCGCGTTTCAAAATCAGTAATGATGTGGGTAGTCCTATCTCTCATTATTACTGTAATCGCAAGTTCAACAACTTTCAATGCCGTAACAGTTGCACTTCCCAAAATTTTTCAAGAGCGCCTATCTGAACTTACGACCAATACGGCTACCTTAGGGATGATCACCTTTTGTGTATATTTGTTTGGCGCGTTAGCTCAGTACATAATTGGAAATCTATTAGATAGGTACTCGCTTAGAAATGTTTTCCTACCACTATCACTGCTGATCATTCCATCCCTCTACTTTGCATCTACAACAAGTGGTTACGGACTTATTTTTTTAGCTGTCTTCATCATCATTGCAATGTTTGGCCAGGTAACGGTTAATGACACGATGCTTGCTAAATACACAGCAGATGAGTGGCGGGGGAGAGCATATGCTGCAAGGTATTTTCTGGGTTTTACGGCCGCCGGACTGTCTGTGGGTCTTGTCTCCTTACTCTATATTCAAGGAGGTTTTTCTCTTATGCTCCAATCGGTTGCGGGTCTAAGTTTAATGACGCTTTTGGGGGCTGTAATTTTTCCTAAGGAAGACGCGAAATAAGCCTCCTCATATATCTAATGATGTTCGTAGTAATTACAAATTTATTAAATTACGGCAATTAAATTCAAGAAATGTAGTTGAGGTTCAGATCAAAGTTGTATTTCACTGAAACATATTCAAGCCATCAAATGATGGATATTCATACCTGTTAATGCATAACCCTTGGTTAGCTTTTAAGACTAACCAAGGGTCAACTGTTACTTGGCAATAAAGATCTTTAGAAATTTACGTTATTTGCGCCCTTTAGTTTCAAAATTTCTCTGGCCTCATTGGGTGTGGCTACCTCTAGGGACAAGCCTTCAATGATTTGTTTCATGCGGGTAACCTGTGCAGCATTGGTTTTAGCAAGGTTTCCTGGACCGTCCCACAAAGAATCCTCAAGCCCAACACGAACATTACCACCCATCGCTGCAGACATAGTTGCAATTGGAGTTTGGTTCTTACCCGCCCCCAGCACGGACCAAATGTAGTTGTCTCCAAATAGTCTATCCGCTGTTCGTTTCATGTGAATAACATCCTCTGGATGAGGTCCAATGCCACCAAGCAAACCAAATACTGACTGAATCAAAAATGGCGCCTTTATTAAACCCCGATCAATAAAATGAGCAGCTGTGTACAAATGCCCAATGTCATAACACTCGATCTCAAACCTTGTTTGATTATCACTGCACGACTCTAAGATGTAAGCGATGTCTTTAAATGTATTTTTAAATACCCTGTCATCACTTCCTGCGAGATACGGCTGTTCCCAGTCGTATTTAAATGTCTTATATCGCTTGATCATGTCATACAGACCAAAATTCATAGACCCCATGTTCAAAGAGGCGACTTCGGGTTTGAAATAATGTGCTGGCTTAAGGCGTTCTTCAATCGACATCGTTGGAGCACCACCTGTAGTCAAATTAATGACAACATCGCTAGCTGCTTTGATTTGAGGTAAAAATTCTTTGAATAACGCAGGATCTTGCGAAGGTTTACCATTTGCATGTTCGCGTGCGTGCAAGTGAACAATAGATGCACCGGCTTTCGCTGCCCCGATGGCTGCATCAGTGATCTCTTGAGCACTGATGGGCAAATACTGAGACATTGTTGGTGTGTGTATCGCACCTGTTACGGCGCAGGTGATAATGACTTTACGTGCCATGATTTTTCCTTTTAAAAATATTAAATCAGAGTTGTTTTAAAAATAATTTGAATAAGACGAGATCTATTTCGGCTGATCCATTTGATGTTTTCTGAGTGCCATCAAGCGGTTATCTCGCCACCTTGAACGCTCATTAATTTCTTTTTCTTGTAAGACCGTTCTTCTTTCTTGTTCAATTGCTCTTATTACCTTGGGATCCCAAGTATTATCTTTCTGAGTTTTAGAAACATCAGCATAGGTCTGCCCGTAACGCTGTGCGTAATCAGTAACCCCCTGTGGAGCATTTAAATCAATTGTCTCAAATGGTCCCATAAAAGACCATCTCAGACCAAGTCCATACTTCATCACCTTATCTAAATCGGCAGAACTCGCATAGCCTTCTTCATAAAGATTTAGCATTTCATTAAGTACAGCGCCTTGAACCCTGTTGAGCAAAAATCCATGAATTTCTTTTTTAACTAAAACGGGCTCCTGTTGTACGTCGGCGTAAAACGCCATTGCTCGCTCTACGACTTGTGGATCTGTCCAGGGTGCTGGACTAATCTCCACAAGGGGAATCAGATAGGGGGGATTGGTTGGGTGAGCTACCAAGCAGCGACCTCGTCCTTGCAACTTTTCAGTAAACAGTGATGTGGGAAGCCAAGAAGTTGAGCTCGCAAGTATTGCGGTGCTGGGCGTTAGTCGATCTAACTGTGCGAATATCTCCAATTTGGCTTCAACAGTTTCGCGAATATTTTCTTGAACTAAAACTACACCTGCACATGCTTTCTCTAAAGTGTCAACAGGATGTATGCGCGCTAAGATATTACTAACAGGCTCGCTTAACAGTCCGACTTTTTCTTTATCCTCAAGTAATTCACGAATTAATCCAATGCACTCTTTTAATGCCTGGGCACTTTGATCATAAATATTCACAGTTACGCCAGCTCTTGCAAAAACAATTGCCCAAGCTCGACCAATGAGGCCAGATCCGATTACTGCTACTTTTTCATTTTTTATGTTTATCATTGAACTAAGGTCTCCACATTACCATCTACTGAAAGACTCTGTCCTGAAATCGATGCGCCAGCGCTAGAACAGATAAAAACGATTTGCGCTGCAATATCTTGCGCAGTAACCATTTGACGAAGCGAGACGCGTTGTAACGCACGTACACGCATTTCTTCTAAAGAAATACCGAAGGATGCAGCCTTGGCGCTCAAGACACGGTCTTGTCGCGGACCCTCAACGATTCCTGGGAGAACTGCATTGACTCTTATTTTATCTGGACCCAACTCCATGGCCCATGTTTGGGTTAAACCGATTAAGGCAAATTTAGTCGCAGAGTAAGGGGTTCTTAGTGGAAATCCGTGACGTCCTGCTGCCGAGGAAATGTTCACAATACTTCCTCCCCCGGCATGCTTGATCAATCTCACAGCGCTCTTGGTGCATAAAAACGCTCCAGTTAGATTCACATCCACTGTGTCTTGCCAATCTTTTAAAGTGGTCTCCTCCACCTTATTGGTTGGACCTGCTATCCCAGCGTTAT
>Ga0164297_10003298_pt1 | contig 15124 bp, 16 predicted proteins | sample GEODES058metaG_FD_113539 | JGI IMG/M metagenome (GOLD analysis project Ga0164297, IMG submission 113539) | Dystrophic lake water microbial communities from Trout Bog Lake, Wisconsin, USA - GEODES058 metaG | ecosystem: Environmental > Aquatic > Freshwater > Lake | place: USA: Trout Bog Lake...
ACACCAACGATTCCATGGACGTCTGCGGCGCCCTCAAAGATCGCCATCAAAATCTCGGCGATGGCGAGATCGGTCTCAAAGCTTTCGAAGAGTTAATTGCTCACCCCGCAGTAGCGAACGCTCCGCTTATCCTTGAAACTCCAGGACAAGAACCGGAGCATGGTGCGGAGATCGCGATACTTAAAAAGATGCGAACCAAGCGCGGATGAATAGCACTAAAAAACATACTCTCCCCATCATTCTTCTGGCCGGAGTGGCCCTCATTTGGGGCAGCACATTTTCGATCATGAAAAACACGTTGGTTCGAACCAACGTCAATTCCTTCCTTGCCTGGCGTTTTATCGCAGCTGCGCTAATCATGGCGCTACTGCGCCCTAAGGCATTCAAAGAGATCGATCGGGATTTCCTGCGCAAGGGTCTCACTATCGGAACCTTGCTCGGCGGTGGATACCTCTTTCAGACCTATGGACTAACACTTACTACCGTTGCTAAAACTGGATTCATCACTGGGCTCTACTCCGTATTTGTGCCGCTTGTTGCAGCCGGAATCTTTCGCGATCGAGTCACCAAGTCCCAATGGTTTGCCGTGTCGCTAGCCGCGATTGGCTTGGCCTTTCTCTCGCTCAATGGCTTTCATATTGGCTTGGGAGAATTCTTGGTTTTGCTGAGCGCGGTCTTCTTCGCTTTTCATATTGTGGCGTTGAGTCACTGGTCTCCTGGCCGCGATGCTTACGCTCTTACAATGATCCAGATGGCCACCTGCGGCGTCCTAGCCCTCATCTTCTCTGCCAAAAATGGCATCCAGCTCCCACCGGATCACGGTGTCTGGGTAGCGATTTTGTACTCAGCAATCTTCGCAAGCGCTATCGCATTCATGGTCCAAACCTGGACACAATCATTTATGAGCGCAACTACTGTCGGAGTTATTCTCACTTTGGAATATATCTTTGCCGCGATTTTTGGCGTAATTTATTCGCACGAGCATCTGACCTGGCGCACGTACCTCGGTGGCTCCTTTGTCATGGCCGGCCTTTATCTGATTGTTCTGATGGAAGGGAAAGAGGCATGATCGATCTTCGATCCGATACCGTCACCAAGCCAAGCCCAGAGATGCGCGAAGCTATGGTGCATGCCCCAGTCGGTGATGATGTCTACAGCGATGATCCGACCGTTAACTCGCTGGAAGAGCGGGTCGCTGCGTTATTCGGTCAGGAAGCCGCGCTCTTCACGCCTTCTGGTTCCATGGCCAATCAATTAGCAATACGCGAACTAGTAAAACCAGGTGAAGAGTTAATCACCGAAACTTTCTCTCATATTGTTCGTGCCGAACTCGGTGCTGGCGCAGCGTTAAGTGGCATTACTACCCGCACCTGGTTCTCTGAGCGAGGAATACTGAATTGGCAGGATCCACTCACCATTGCCAGACCAGATTCAGGGCCTTACCTAGTTTCCACAACGGCTATTGCAGTGGAAAACACTCATAACTTCGGAGGCGGTAGCGTGAGTGCAATCTCCGAAATTTCTAAACTCCACAGTGAAGCATCTGCCCTTGGACTAGCCATGCATCTTGACGGCGCACGTATTTGGAACGCTCATGTTGCTAGCGGCACCCCGCTCTCCGAGTATGGCAAGAATTTCGACACGATCTCGGTCTGTCTCTCTAAAGGGTTAGGCGCACCTGTGGGCTCTCTCCTACTTTCGACCAAAGAGCGCGTGCAATCTGCGCGTGTGTGGCGCAAGCGATTTGGTGGCGGAATGCGTCAGATCGGAATGCTGGCTGCCGCTGGACACTACGCGCTCGATCACAATATTGCGCGTTTAAGCCACGACCATGCCAAAGCTAAAACCATTGCTAGCGCTGCGCACCAAGGGGTTGCGTCAACGGTCAACCCAGCAGAGGTCGATACCAACATCATCGTGATTGATTTGAGCGGCTCACATAAAAGCGCAGCCGAAGTAAATGCCGAATTAAAAGCAGCAGGGATATTGGGTAGCGCGCTCGGGCCAAAGTTCTTGCGCCTGGTGACTCATCTCGATATTAGCGACAGCGATGTTGAAAAAGTTGCCGAGCTATTGCCCGGAATTTTAAAGAGCGCCTTCTAACTTCAACAGCGCCTCTTTCACTGATAGGCCATAACCATAATTCCCAAGGTCGCCACCTGTCTTCACCACACGATGACATGGAACGATGGGTGCCACCAAATTTCTGGCACATGCACTGCCAGCCGCTCGCACTGCAGCAGGTGAACCAGCTCGCTTGGCAAGTTCGGCATAACTCATCGTCTTGCCAGCGGGAATTTTGCGCATTGCTTTCCATACCGCTTGGGTAAATTCAGCGCCAGGTTGACGGACTTTAATTCCATTAATGGCACTGAGATCGCCGTTGAAATAATCATCAATCAGATCGCTGATCACAGGAATCTGCTTCACCGCTTTGACTCCAATATTGAGATCATCCGCGTCGAGTCTCATCAACAAGGGGTCGACTCCGGCGAATCCTGCAGCGAGCAAGATCTGGTCTCTGGCAACAAGTGAGAGCGGGCCTACCGGAGTTTTTTGAGTCAAAGTAAAAAGCACGCCCACAGAATAATCTGTCGTGCGTGCTTTGAACAGGTGTTCAACTAGGTTAATTCAGCGCGCTGGTGTGGTCCCTTAACATCTCTGCCACCAAGAAGGCTAGCTCGAGTGACTGGGTGTGGTTAAGACGCGGATCGCATGCTGTTTCATAGCGATTCGCCAAATCCTCTTCAGAAATTTGCTCGCCACCGCCGACACATTCGGTCACATCGTCGCCGGTTAATTCGATATGAATTCCGCCGGGATGGGTACCGCAGGCTTTATGCACTTCGAAGAAACCACGAACCTCATCCAGGACATCGTCGAATCGACGAGTCTTGTAGCCTGAAGGGGCTTCGTAGGTATTTCCATGCATCGGATCGCAGACCCAGAGCACATTGGCACCAGATTCGGTGACAGCTTGTACGAGCGCAGGAAGCTTCTCGCGAATCAGGCCAGCACCCATACGAGTAATAAAGGTAAGACGACCAGGTTCATTCTCTGGATTGAGTTTTGCGATCATCGCTAACGCATCGGCAGGGGTGGTCTTTGGACCAAGCTTGATGCCAATCGGATTATGAATCTTGGCTGCAAAATCCATGTGAGCGCCATCCATCTGACGGGTGCGCTCTCCAACCCAGACAAAGTGACCAGAGACGTCATAGGCCTTGCCGGTACGAGAATCGATACGCGTGAGCGCCTTCTCGTATTCAAGAATGAGCGCTTCGTGGCTGGAGTAGAAATCAACCTTCTTAAAACTTTCTGGATCAACACCAGCAGAGGTCATGAAGTTCAAAGCGCGACCGATCTCGGCTGCCATTTGTTCATAACGCTGACCAAAACGTGGATCCTTAGCAAAGCCCTTATTCCATTCATGGACTTGGCGAAGATCTGCAAAACCACCTTGGGTAAACGCGCGTACCAAATTAAGCGTCGCCGATGAGGTGTGATAGACCTGAACTAAGCGATCTGGATTTGGTTGGCGAGCTTCCGGGGTGAATTCAATATCGTTAACTGCGTCGCCACGATAAGCAGGAAGGGTGATGCCGTCACGAGTCTCGGTGTCGTTGCTGCGAGGCTTTGCGAACTGACCGGCCATACGACCAACTTTGATCACAGGCATGCTCGAGGCATATTGCAGCACTGCTGCCATCTGCAAAATTGTCTTAATGCGATTGCGAATTGAATCGGCAGTCGCAGATGTAAAGGTCTCGGCACAATCTCCGCCTTGAAGCCAAAAGGCTCGTCCAGCAGCAGCTTCTGCGATCTTCTCTTTGAGGTTGTCGCACTCACCAGCAAAGACCAGAGGTGGCAACTTCTTGAGAGTCGCTACCGCCTTAGCAACTGGTTCACCGGTGGCTCCGCCCGGCCATTGTGGCTGCTGAGCAGCCACAAGGCTCGAGTCAAAGAGAGTCTCTAAATTATCCAAAGAAAACTTCTGCCTCTGCGTAGAGCGATGGATCTACCAACTTAAGTTCTCCGGTAGCGGAAGCAAGTGGAACGGTTTCGATCTTAGTTCCGTGAAGAGCAACCATGGTGCCCCAGTTTCCGTTGTGAGCCGCTGTGATTGCAGCTAGACCAAAGCGAGTTGAGAGCACGCGATCGAACGCAGTTGGTGAACCACCACGTTGGATGTGTCCGAGGACAACTGTGCGAGTCTCTTTGCCAGTCTTGGCTTCAATCTCTTGCGCAAGCCATTCGCCAATTCCAGAGAGCTTGACGTGACCAAAGGAATCAAGAGTCTGATCCTTCACCTTCATATCGCCATCTTGTGGAATAGCGCCTTCAGCGATGACAATGATTGGCGCAAAGCCATCAGCAAAACGTGAGTTGACCCATGCCGCAACCTTCTCAGTAGAGAACTTCACTTCTGGAATCAAGACAGCTGCAGCGCCACCGGCGATACCTGCGTGAAGCGCGATCCAACCAGCGTGGCGACCCATCACTTCTACAACGAGTGCGCGGTGATGTGAATCGGCTGTTGTGTGCAAACGATCGATCGCATCGACAGCAATGTTGACCGAGGTATCAAAACCAAATGTGTAATCGGTGTTGTTGAGATCGTTATCGATTGTCTTTGGCACGCCGATTACTTTTACTCCAAGCGCATCGAGCTTGGTGGCAACTCCGAGAGTATCTTCGCCACCGATTGCGATCAGCGCATCGATTCCGAGCTTTGCAAGATTCTCTTGAATCTTCTCGACGCCGCCTTCAATTTTGAATGGATTGGTACGAGATGAACCAAGGATGGTTCCACCCTTTGGCAAAATTCCACGAGTCGCTGGCAGATCAAGCGTCATAGTGAGTCCCTCTAGTGGGCCCTTCCAACCATCGCGGAAGCCAACGAATTCATATCCGTAATCCTTGATTCCTTTGCGGACAACCGCACGGATTACTCCATTAAGACCTGGGCAATCTCCGCCACCTGTTAATTCTCCAAAACGCATATCTGCTCCTGATTAGCTCGAAAGGGCCTGCCCGAAAGTGGCAGGGACTAGATAATCCTGTCGTCGACGATGACTGGCGCAGTCTACCCTTCTCCTATGAGACCAAGCGGTAATTTTTTCACTCTCGCAAGCCTTCTGGCAGGCCGCTAATGAGTCGGGCACGTTGGTTCAAATTCTGGCTGGTTGGGCTGCTCTGGGGCATGCCCTACTTGCTGATTAAAGTTGCCGTTGCCCCACAGGCATTCACCCCCATCTTTTTGGTCTTCTCTCGGGTCGTCATCGGCTCGGCCATTCTGATCCCGTACGCCGCCCGCAAGGGAACACTTCGCCCTGCTCTCAAGTATTTTCGCTGGATCTTTCTCTACGCCTTGATCGAGATCTGTGGCCCATGGCTCTTGATCAGTACCGCAGAAACAAAAATTCCATCAGGCTTAGCTGGGCTCTTGGTTGCGACTGCGCCGTTTTGGGCCACCATCTTGATGTCATTCTTGGGTGATAAGAGCGTCTGGCACTCCACTCGCTTAGCTGGCTTGATCTTTGGTTTTGTCGGTGTCTGCTTGGTTGTGGGACTTGAAAGTATTCGCGGACATCAAAACATCGGAGCGATATCACTCATCTTGATCGCAACCCTTGGATATGTAGCTGGACCAACCATGATGAGCCGTAAAGCACCCGGCTTAGATGGCGCAACCATCAATGCGATTGCTATGTTGATTTCAGCAGTGCTTTATTTGCCACTTGCCATCAAAGATTTTCCGACGCATCGTCCACCGCTGCATGCAATCGAATCCGTTATCGCACTCGGCATCTTCCCGACTGCCATGGCATTTGCGCTCTATTTCACAGTGATGGCAGATTTTGGTCCAGCCAGATCATCGCTGGTTACTTATCCAAATACCGCACTCGCAGTCGTTCTTGGAATTCTCTTTTTGCACGAACCGCTCACCCTTGGAATTGTCATCGGGTTGCCGATGGTCTTGATCGGCTCGTACTTTGCTAGTCGAAAGAGCAGCTAGCTTCGTTCTGAAAAACCTAAGCGAGCCAGAGCTTTAGGGTCGCGCTGCCATTCTTTAGAGACCTTGATGTGAATACCAAGATAGACCTTGGCATCTAAGAACGTTTCGATGCCCGCGCGAGCACGCATACCAATGTCTTTTAGCCGGCTTCCTTGCGGTCCGATCAAAATTCCCTTTTGAGAGTCACGCTCGACATGCAAGGTGGCGTGAATGTCATAGAAATTCTTGCCTTCGCGCTTGCTCATTTCATCAATCGTCACAACCACCGAGTGTGGTAACTCTTCAAATAAATCTTGGATAGCAGCTTCGCGGATGAGCTCTGTGATGTGTAGTTCCGATGCCTGATCGGTATCAATATCTTCAGGATAGAGCGATGGCGAGACCGGGAGCGCTTTCACCAACAGATCCATCAACAGCTCGGTCTGCTCTAAGTTCTTGGCCGAAATTGGAACAATCTCGTCCACAGTGATTCCGGTCTTGAGAATGAATTGAGAAACTTCGGCAAGCTTGGCGATCAACGAATCATTCTTAGCGGTATCAACCTTTGTTACTGCAATATAGAGATGGCGAATATGGCCAAGTTGTTTGACGATGTATTCATCGCCTGCGCCAATCTCCTCATCTGCTGACAGGCACAAGAGCGCGGCATCGACAGATTCCAAATTCTCGGTGACCATGGTGTTAAGACGAGTACCGAGCAGGGTCTTCGGTTTGTGAATGCCAGGGGTATCAACCAAGATCATTTGGAAATCAGGCTTCGAGATGATTCCGCGAATCGGGTTACGAGTGGTGTTTGGGTGATGCGAGGTGATGACAATCTTGCGGCCGACGAGCGCGTTGACCAAAGTAGATTTTCCAACATTAGGTCGGCCAATAACCGCTACAAAGCCAGCGCGATGCGAGGTGCTGGTAGCGTCATTCATAACCGTATTCTCTCAGAGTTGTTGACGTGCGCCTACCAATTCCATCAAGTCCGCAATACCGGTGACGAGCTCTGCCGCGCGCTCTGCAATCAATCGATGACAGCCATCGCTACTCGGAGATGTGATGGGACCAGGGACAGCCATGACTGGCCTAAATATCTCTGCCGCATCTCTGGCAGTGCGAAGCGAGCCGCTTCTAAACGCGGCTTCAATCACGACGGTGGCGCTTGAAAGGGCAGCAATCAATCGATTGCGAATCAAGAATCGTGCCGGAATCGCATGAACGCTTGGCAAGACTTCGGAGAGCAACAAACCGTTTTCGGCTAACTCTGCAAAGAGTCGAAAGTTTGTTGCTGGGAATGGAGCGCTCACTCCAGATGCCAGCACTGCAATGCTCACGCCTTCTGCAGCGAGAGCTCCTTGATGTGCCGCACTATCGATCCCCACTGCCCCACCACTGACAACTGCATATTCTCGGTCAGCGGCACCGACTGCAAAATCTCCAGCGATACGAACCCCGTAGTGCGTGGGATTTCTCGTTCCGACTATCGCTAAGGATTGCGAAAGGGTTGTTAAGTGCTCTCGCCTGCCCCGGCCGATGAGCGCTATGGGTGGCGCTGCTAAATCTTCTAGCCCGATAGGCCAATCTGGGTCGCTTCGAGTAATGAGAAATGCACCAGAGTTAGTCAGTTCGTCCCACTTTTCATCGGCTGAAAACGATTGAACACTCGCTTGTAGTCGTGCACCAATCTTTTTATAACTCGCGAACTCACCTGCGCTAATTCGTGCAACGAGCTCTTGCGCTCCGTGTTTTCGATACAGCGCGCTCCAATGTTCGGAGCCACCTTCAAAGAGCGCAAGTAAGGTCAGGTGAGCTTTGGCTTCTTCTCGTTCCAACTCACTCACGCGAAGATATCCGCACCTTGGCGCAGATTAAGCGCGGTCTGAACATCGCTCACGGTCGGTACGCCGTGCGCGTTGCTATCTGCAACCGACCACGCCAAGCGCAACACTTTGTGAAAACCGCGGGCACTAATCCGTTCACTCTCTAACTCGTTATGTAAAAATGCCATACCTTCTTTGCTCGCCCTAAATTTCACACGTAGCTCACTCGCCGGTATTCGTGAATTTAGTTTCCACGCATAATCCGCAAACCTTTCTGCGGCGAATGAGCGAGCCAGAATTACTCGCGCGCGGACATCGTCGCTGCTCTCCCCTGTTGCTGTACCAGCCATCTCGCTTCGACTAGGAGTCTCCACAAAGGTGCGAATATCGATTCGATCCAATAGCGGCCCCGACATCCGTTGGAGATATCGGCGGATTGACAGCGCGGAACAGGTGCAGGCCCGACCACGTCCGCTGTATTTGCCACACGGACATGGGTTAGCAGCGAGAACGAGTAAGAATTCTGCTGGGTATGTGATCGTGCCGGATGTGCGTGCGATAGTTATGACGCCGGCCTCCAGTGGTTGACGCAGCGCATCTAATACTCCGGCCTTACATTCTGGCGCTTCATCGATAAATAAAACCCCGCGATGCGCCAAGGAGCAAGCACCAGGTTTAATCAGGTGTGCGCCTCCTCCAACCATTGCTACCGCAGTAGTGGTGTGATGCGGTGCTAAAAATGGTGGAGTGAGGTAATCCCCCACGCTGCGCGGAGTTTGTCCGCCAATAGATGTCATCGCACGAACTTCGAGGGATTGGGATCGGCTGAGTTGCGGCAATATTCCAGGAAGTCGCTCGGCCAACATTGTCTTGCCAGTACCTGGTGGACCGATCATCAGCAGATGATGCTCGCCGATTGCTGCGATCTCTAGCGCATAGCGCGCTTGCTGCTGGCCGATCACATCAGATAAATCAAGAAAGCTCTGCTCTGTAGGAACTAATTCGATTGGGTCGCTCTGCGGAATTACGCCATCGCGAAGATACTCAAGCACATCCGCTAGATCTCGCACTCCGACCGTTGAGATGGAATCGATATCTGCGCACTCGGGTGAGTTCTCATGCGCAATGACTGCGCGCGAAATACCATCCTGCGCCGCAGCCAATATCGCCGGCAACACGCCACGGACTTTCTTCACTGAACCATCGAGTGAGAGCTCGCCCATAAAAATCACATCATCGAGCGCCATTGCTGGCACCAACCCTTGCGCGATCATCAATGCCACTGCAATAGGAAGATCAAAACTCGACCCACTCTTTGGCAACCATGCTGGCGATAACGAGACCGTTACTCGTTTATTAGGCCACGGCGCTTGGCTATTAAGGAGCGCAGAGCGAACCCGATCTCGTGATTCAGAGAGCGCCGCATCTGGCAGTCCAAGCAAGGTGTAACCAGGTAAGCCATCGGAGATATCAACTTCGACATCTACCCGATGTCCGACTAAGCCAACGAGTGCGATTGTCTGCACTCGAGCCAGCGTCACTACAGCACGCCTTTGCGGTAATCGATCTCGACCGATTCACCTTTGCCGAGCAGCACGCCAACGCAATCGATTCGGTACTCACTCCCCCAGACGCCGTGAACGCTCATCCAAGCAAGTGCCAGCCGCTGCAACCTAAGAGCCTTGCTCGAAGTTATTGCTTCTAGCGGATTACCAAAGGCGGCGGAGCGCCTGGTTTTCACTTCGATAAATAGCAGCAGCCGATCCTCTTTTGCGACGATATCTACCTCGCCCTCTTTAATGCGCCAATTGCGATCAAGGATGACTCCGCCGGATCTCTCAATATATTTCGCGACATAGTGCTCGCCCAACGCACCAGTCTTCTGCAGATTACCCATGCGGGCAGATTAGATCGCAGCGGTACTAGAAGTTGCTTCTCACCAAAGAGCTGTGGGTATTAACGAGATGTGGAAGAGTCGATCAGCGCAGCGATATTCGCAAATGATTTTCGGTGAATCTCGGTAACGCCTAACGTTTCCAACGCCTGAGTATGGTTTTTGGTGATGTACCCCTTGTGTTTGGCAAAACCATAGCCCGGGTATTGAAGTTCTGCCGCACGCATAATTCGATCGCGATAGACCTTAGCGAGGATCGATGCTGCGCTAATCGAAAGTGCAACTTGATCGCCCTTCCACACCGCGAGTGTGGGCACCGCCATTCCTTCAATGGGATAACCATCGGTTAAGACATAATCCGGAACTACGCTCAGAGCCTGTACTGCGCGACGCATTCCCTCGATATTACTTTTATGCAATCCGTATTGGTCAATCTCGGCTGGCGTAATTTCTATGATCGAATATGAAAGTGCTTCACTACAGACCACATCGAAGAGTTCTTCCCGAAGTTTTTCACTGAGCACTTTTGAATCTCGCACCCGCGCTAAGCGTGTTGAACCATGATCCTTAAGAATTACAGCGGCCACAACAAGAGGACCAGCGCACGGACCACGTCCCGCTTCATCAACACCAGCGATATGAGTGAGACCGGTAGCTCGTAACTGAGCTTCGATTCCAGAGATGGCGCCGCTACTTCCGCGTTAAATTATTTAGCGACCGGAATGCGAGAGAGGTCGTGGCCAACTGAGAGGAAACTAAAGTGGCTAAATGGCCAGACCACGAATTCGGCGCGGCCTACAACATCACCGAGCGGGACCATTCCTTTATGAACATCGTCGGTATGGAAACGTGAATCGGCACTTGCGCCGCGATGATCGCCCATTACCCAGATATAACCCTTAGGGACGCTCACACTAAATTTCATATCGCTCGGGGTATTGCCAGGAAAAATATATTTCTCATTGATCGAAACGCCATCGACAACTAGGTGACCAGTGGCATCGCAACACTTCACGGTGTCGCCACCGACACCAATAACGCGCTTGACTAAATATTGAGTAGCGGGATCTGGCAAAACACCAACGTCGACTAGCGCACGCTTGATGCCGCGAGTAATCGATGATCCTGTTGGAGTAGGAGCTGCTCCAAGCCAGTTATCTGGATCTTTAAAGACAACAACTTCACCACGACGAATATCGCTAAAGATTGCGGCGAATTTATTTACGGCAATGCGATCGCCAATTTGAAGTGTGTTTTGCATCGACCCTGATGGCACAAAGAAGAAGTGCACAAAGAAGGTTTTTACAATGATGGAAACAATGAGAGCTGCGACAACGATGATAGGGATTTCTCGTGCGAGAGAACCCTTCTTAGGAAGGCGCATGAAAGTCGGGAAAACCGAAGGTAATTAAGCTTGCTCGGTCTCGGCTTCAGCAGGTGTTTCTGCTGCTGCTTCGACTGCAACTTCTTCAGCCACAACTTCTGCTGCTGCTTCGACTACAGGAGTCTCGACAACTGCTTCAACTGCTTCAACTGCTTCAACGGTTTCAACCGCATCAACTGTGACGACTTCCTCAACTTCTTCGAAAGTCTCAGTGATAATGAATTCGTTGTTTGCGCCACGACGCTCTTTGATCTTGGCAGCCTTACCGCGAAGATCGCGTAGGTAGTAAAGCTTCGCGCGGCGAACATCACCGTGGCGAACCATTTCAAACTTCTCAATCACAGGTGTGTGAACTGGGAAGGTACGCTCAACGCCAACTCCGTAAGAGAGCTTGCGGATGGTGAATGTCTCGCGAACGCCAGAACCCTGACGACGGATAACTACACCTTGGAAAACCTGGATACGGCTCTTGTTACCTTCGATAACACGAACGTGGACCTTGATCTCATCGCCTGGACGGAAGGCGATAACGCCCTTGCGGAGGGATGCAGCATCGACTGCGTCTAACACGTTCATGGGTAGTCCTTTTCTTCAACAGTTCGTGGGAGCCAAAGCTCGATTGGCTTACGCCAGAAGGCTGTATCTTGCCACAAAGGTGGAGTCTGGGGCTAATCCGCTTCCCGGATAGCGGCCAGGAGCGCGGCGTGCAGGGTTGGCCCGGCGGCGATCGTCATGGCTTCCCCCGGCTCTCGCAGCTGGCCATCTGGGCCCACGGTGGCTCCGGTGACTACTCCTCCGGCCTCGCGGCAGATCAGGGTTCCGGCTGCCAAATCCCATTCCTTCAGGTCGCGTTCAAAGTAGCCATCGAAGGTGCCAGAGGCAACGTGACAGAGATCCACCGCGGCTGCTCCGAACCTGCGGATATCGCGGACCCGTGGGATCAGGCCAGAGATAAAAGCGGCCTGCTCGGTCCGCCGTCCGGTGTCGTAGGAAAATCCGGTGCCGAGCAGCGCCGAGCCAAGTTCGACCGGATCATTCACTCGAATTGGGCGACCATTCTTAAATGCCCCGCCGCCGCGAATCGCATGCCAGGTCGAGTTGATGGTGGGTGCGTGCACCAAGCCCATCAGGACCCCGTCCTTATCTTTAGCGGCAATACTGATGTTCCAGCCTGGTAGGTCATAGAAATAATTGACGGTGCCATCGATCGGATCGATGACCCAGGTGATGCCAGAGCGAGAAGCGATCGTTGAATCTTCTTCGCCAATGATTCCGTCATCGGGTCTTGCGGCAAGAATCTCTTTCACAATCAGCGCTTCGCTGGCATGGTCCATCTGTGTGGCAAAGTCGCGCGCCGAACTCTTCTGGTTGATATTCATGTCGGCCGGACGTTGCATCAACATCTCGCCAGCCTTGGTGGCGATCGCCTGGGCGAGATGGAGAAGTTCGTTAGCGAGTGCTGCATCCTGGCTCATGTCGCAAATCTAGCCGATCTGACCACCTGCGCGAGCTAGATGTGGCACTCTTTGCCTTGTGAGTGATCTACGACTAATTGGAAAATCTGAAGATGGCAGCGAGCTCGAGCTCAAGGATCAGGATGGCGCCACCTATTCACTTCGAATTAGCGATCACCTTCGTGCGTTAGTCAACCAGCCTCGTCTGGTCGCTGTTGCTCCAGCGGGTTCTGGTGAACCAAGTGTGAGCGTGAAAGAAGTTCAAGCCAAACTTCGTGCCGGTGAAAGCATTGAATCGATCGCCCGCGCGACCGGTTGGCCAAGTGAAAAGATTGAAAAGTTTTCTGGCCCAATCATGCAAGAGCGTGCCTATGTGATCGAACGTGCGCTCGCAGCACAACTCACCAAAGAGAAACATTCAGCGACGTTGGCTGCGGCAACAATCGCCCAACTCGCGCCGCGTGGTGTTGATATGGAACTCGTGGAGTGGAACACCTGGCGCAATCACGATGGCAGCTGGAACATCGTTCTCTACTACCCGCTCAAAGATGGTGGCCAGGGCCAAGCGAATTGGAACTTTGATTTAGAGACTCGCGCGCTATCGAGTGAAGATGAAGGTTCTGCTTGGATCGCAGGCGAAGATCGCAGCACTCGGCCAGCAACTCCCACTCATGGAATTGTCTACACACCGCAATCTCCTGCGCCTCGACTGGTCGCTGTCCGCGAAGAGACAAACGTGAGTGTCGAAGATGATGAAGTAAGCGTTGATGAAGTAACGGAAATTTTGAGCTTCCCGTCGGAAGAAATTCCAGAAGATGCCAAGCGCGACGGTGTTACTAAGCGCTTAAAAATCCCATCATGGGATGACATCATGTTTGGTGGCAAGAAAGATTCTGATTCAACCGAATCAGAGTGAGAGTTTAAGTAACGGAATCTCTACTTCGGCAGCGGTAATTCCTCCGTGCTGACCGATGATTGCAGCTTCTTTTTCAGCCCTACTTGGGTCAAGCAGAACTAACTCTTGGTGAGCAATGGCAACCAAGTCGCCCAACCGCGCGTTACTCGCTTCACTCACTTCTGAGCCAAATAAGCCAGCCGATATCGCTTCTGCTTTACTGTAAACACTCGCCCGGTCTCCGAGGAATTCGCGCCAAAGCGCAACGCTCTCACTCTCGCTCCCCTGCGCTACATAAATATGGCGAACTCTCGGTTCGCCTCCGACGAGAGTGACGTTCTGCATTAATGGATTGTCTTGGCCCAAAATTATTTGTTCGCCAGCGTTGATCATGCCGTGATCCGCTGTGATGTAAAGCGAGGTGTTACGGGGCAACGCTCCACGCAAGGCGCGAATCAGCTCTGCCACATAAGAGAGCGCGGTCAACCACTCTTCTGACCCAACTCCACAATTGTGGCCAGCATGATCTAGAACATTTGTGTAGATATAAGCGAATGAGTTTGGTTCGGCGAGCGCAACAGCTGCTTGTGCCGCAAGCTCTGAGACCTTCCCCGCAGCCAAGTAATCTCCACCGCGCAGTGAAGCGTTTGTGAATCCACTCCCCGCATATCGCTTGTCGCCGATATTCGTCACATGCAAACCAGCGGCGTACGCTTTTTCAAAGAGAGTTTGATGCGGTTGCCAGAGCGTCGGATCGATATCGAGATCCCATTTGAGCGCGTTCAATAATTTTCCAGGAGTTCCGCTCTCTGGAATTCGAACTGTGTAACCAAGTGCACCGTGCACGCCAGGCAATAAACCTGTGCCGAGCGAGGTGAGGTTTGTGACTGTTGTACTCGGAAAATGAGAGGTTAGCCCCGGTAGTTGCTGGGCTTCGTGAAAGATTTCATAGTCAGATCGAGCTGTTACATACTCTGATAACGCCTGGGCGCCCATGCCATCAATCAGAAGGATGGCGGCCCTACGGGATGGCTCTAGCCCGAGTGGGTTTGCGACCCCTGGTACGCCCAGTGAGGCAAAGACGGACTGTGATAGATCCGACAGTCCCGGGTTTAGAAGGCTCACATCCCCAGTCTGCCGTAAGTTGCGTGGCAAGATACGCGACATGGCCCGTACCCCTAAAGCCGTTCTGCCAAAGGCTGGCGAGAACCCAGGCAAGATTATTGATATCGACGTCTCTGCCGAGATGTCTGAGTCCTTTTTGGAATATGCCTATTCCGTTATCTACTCCCGTGCTCTCCCAGATGCCCGCGATGGCTTGAAGCCGGTACAGCGCCGAATCTTGCACATGATGTTCGACATGGGACTCCGCCCAGATAAGGGCCACGTCAAGTGCGCCCGTGTGGTCGGTGAAGTAATGGGTAAGCTGCACCCACACGGAGATGGCGCGATCTACGACGCCGCGGTCCGCTTGGCACAACCTTTCACCACTCGCCTACCGCTGATCGATGGCCACGGAAACTTTGGCTCACTCGATGCCGGTCCTGCCGCTATGCGTTACACCGAAGCTCGCTTGGCTCCGGCCGCAATGGCGATGGTTGATGAAGCCGATGAAGACACCGTTGATTTTGGCGGAAACTACGATGGTCAGCTCCTTGAGCCGCTCGTCC
>Ga0164297_10003299_pt1 | contig 15121 bp, 17 predicted proteins | sample GEODES058metaG_FD_113539 | JGI IMG/M metagenome (GOLD analysis project Ga0164297, IMG submission 113539) | Dystrophic lake water microbial communities from Trout Bog Lake, Wisconsin, USA - GEODES058 metaG | ecosystem: Environmental > Aquatic > Freshwater > Lake | place: USA: Trout Bog Lake...
CCCATCTTTATTAAATGGAGTTTAAAAGAGTTGTTGTAACCGGGCTTGGGGCACTTACTCCTATTGGAAACAGCATCCCCGAATATTGGGAGGGCCTGATCAATGGAGTGAGTGGCGCTGCCCCCATTAAAAGTTTTGATACCACAAATTTCAAGACCAAGTTTGCTTGTGAGGTAAAGAACTTTGACGCCGATGCATTTTTAGGCCGAAAAGATGCCCGCAAACTTGATCCGTTTGTGCAGTATGCCTTATTTTCGACCGAGGAAGCGGTAAAAGATGCCGGGCTTGATTTCAGCAAGCTCGATGTTAATCGTATCGGCGTTATTTGGGGTTCAGGTATCGGAGGTTTAAAAACCTTCCTGGATGAGGTAACTGCATTTGCCAAGGGAGACGGAACACCACGCTTCAATCCTTTTTTCATTCCCAAAATGATTGCGGATATTGCTCCCGGCCATATTTCTATTAAATATGGATTGCGCGGACCTAATTTTACAACCGTTTCTGCTTGCGCATCGTCTAATAATTCACTGATTGATTCCTTCAATTATATTCGCCTGGGTAAAGCCAACATGTTTATAACAGGTGGCTCCGAAGCGATCATCAATGAAGCTGGTATCGGTGGATTCAATGCAATGCATGCGTTGTCTACCCGTAATGATGATCCGGCCACGGCATCACGCCCATTTGATCTTGATCGCGATGGTTTCGTTGCAGGTGAAGGTGCTGGTACCATTATTCTTGAAGAATTGGAACACGCCAAAGCTCGCGGTGCGAAAATTTATGCCGAAATGATCGGCGGAGGCATGAGTGCCGATGCTTACCACATGACAGCTCCACACCCCGAAGGTTTGGGCGCGGCATTGGTAATGCGGGCTGCATTGCAGGATGCCGGTATCACTACTTCGGAAATTGATTATGTGAATGTACACGGTACATCTACCCCAATTGGTGACCCGCAGGAAGTGAAGGCTATACAAGATACCTTCGGCGACGATATTTATCGTATCAATATCAGCTCAACCAAATCAATGACTGGCCATTTACTTGGTGCAGCTGGTGCGGTTGAAGCCATAGCCGCAATTTTGGCTATAAAGAATGATATTATTCCGCCAACCATCAATCACTTTACTGATGATCCGGCTTTTGATCCTAAAATTAATTTTACGTTCAATAAAGCTCAAAAGCGGATAGTTAGAGTGGCTCAAAGCAATGGCTTTGGCTTTGGCGGTCATAATGCTTCAGTGATATTTAAGAAATACCAAGATTAATTTCCCTGAATGCCGATCAGTAGGTTCTATAAGCTATATCTATCGCCTAATAGAAAATATGTTAAGTCGTTAAAGAATTTGCTTGGCTTTGTGCCAGGCAATTTGTCGTTATACCGGCTTGCATTCCGCCATAAATCTGTGGCACAAAGTCTTAAAAATGGTATTAAGAACAGTAACGAGCGGCTGGAGTTTTTAGGCGATGCTGTGCTGGGCAGCGTAGTGGCCGAGGTACTTTTTAAATTATACCCATATGAAGACGAAGGGTTTTTGACCGAACTTCGTTCCAAGATAGTAAACCGGGTAAATTTAAACCAGCTTGCACGTAAGCTTGGTTTTGAACAACTGATTCAGTACGATACCCGTATGGTTAACTCAACCCGGCAAAGTTCTCTGCTGGGCGATGCGTTTGAAGCGCTTGTGGGCGCTGTTTACCTTGATAAAGGTTATGATTTTACCCGCAACTTTCTCATCAATCATATCATTAAATCCCATATTGATATCCACAAACTCGAGCAAACCGAGACCAATTTTAAAAGCAAATTGATTGAATGGTGCCAGCGACATGCCAGAGATATAACCTTTGAACTGGTTGAGAATAAGGAGGGTGAGAGTAATAAACTATTTACCGTACAGGTATTGATCGATGGCGAAATTATGGGTTCAGGTAAAGAATTCAACAAGAAAAATGCAGAAAAATTGGCTGCTGAGAAGGCATGTGAAGCGCTTTCAATTTAATTTCAATCTCTTCTGCTCCCAAATAAACCTGTTTTCCAGCAGGTGATCTTATTCAGATTTACTGGTTGGCTGAAAAATTTGCTGCGAATGGCTTTTATTTCTTTTATAAAAGGATAGGTTTTTCTTGATATAACTAATCAATTGGTAATCGTTCCATTCCTTGATGTCCTGATAGGAGGGGGTATAGATCAGCATAAATTTGGTTACTTCTTCATCCGGCAATTTAGTAATATTCTTTACCAGGTCTTTGGTATATCTTTTGTCAACGGCTGTATTTTCCAGTTCAGCTTTCGCATATTCAGCAAAATGTCTTTCGTCCCTTGGCCCCTTGCCGAATATGTTGTACAAGCCTGTTAACGGAGAATTAAGAAACTCCCAAACCGGCAATGAATTTCCCTGGTTAAAAATGCCTTTGCTGTTATATTGCTTCATTACCTCTTTCAGTTCCTGCTTTTTGGTTTGACCAACTATCTTTACTTCCTTCAAAGCAAGCATCGGTTGCAAACCAATCATCAGGTCGGCTTTGCTATCTACTCTTATCTTAAAGGGTGCATATTCTTTTTTTGTGATCAATAAGGTATCACCTATAGCGGTAACAATACTGAACATGCCCAGATCGTCGCTCATCATCACATTTTTATTATTTAAATCGGTGATCAAAGCCTGAGATATCCTGCCATCAGAGCCCGTCCTGAAAATGTAGCCGTTTATTTTCAGCCCCTGCTGAGCCAGCGCACTATCGCAGAAGCCGAAAACAACTACTGCTATGCATACAAATGATTGAATGAGCCTCATAATCAAGCACAAAACTAACAAATATGTGTGGTTAGAATTGTGAAAAGATGTTAAAGATGTTTAAGTACGGAAGTCCGGAAGTCGGAAAGACGGAAAGTTTTTCTTGCGGACTTGCGGACTTACCGACTTTCCGACTAAAGAACTATCTTTGCACATGTTAAAATCAATGACAGGGTACGGCATAGCCGTTTTTGATTCGGGAAATACCAAGTATACCGTTGAGATCAAATCCCTGAACAGTAAATTCCTTGAATTGGGATTACGCATACCCAAATCATTCTCAGAAAAGGAATTCCAGCTTCGTAACGAATGTAATAAGCAAATTGAACGTGGGAAGGTTAACCTATCTATCAATGTTGAAAAAGCAGACTCGACAGTAAAAGCTGCGGGTATAGACAAGGAGTTGTTAAAGCACTATTTTGAACAATTAAAAACGGTAAGTACTGAACTGAATGAACCGGTTGCAAACCTTTTTCAACTGGCACTTGGTTTACCTGAAGTTGTTAAATATGAAGAGGAAACCATTTCTGAAGATGAATGGAAGGTTGTTGAAAAGGCATTTCAACAAGCACTGACCAATTTTCAGCGTTTCAGAGCGGATGAAGGGAATGTACTTGAACAAGATATTAAATACCGTATAGGCATCATCGTTAAAAACCTGGAATTGGTTGAAGTGGAAGAACCTAAAAGGGTGCCAGTGATCAGGGAGCGCCTTAACCAGTTTTTGATTGAAGCCGTTAACCGGGATGCTATTGACCAGAACAGGTTTGAACAGGAGTTGATCTACTATATTGACAAGCTGGACATTACGGAAGAAAAAATTCGCCTTAAGACACATTGCGATTACTTTTTGGAAACCCTTAAAAACGCCGATGCCAATGGTAAAAAGCTGGGTTTCATTTCCCAGGAAATTGGCCGAGAGATCAATACTATAGGCTCAAAAGCCAATGATGCCAATATTCAGAAACTGGTTGTTGGCATGAAGGAAGAATTGGAAAAGATCAAAGAACAATTATTGAACGTTTTGTAAAGTTGAAAGGTTGAAATGCTGTAAAGTTGGAATGTTACTGTAACGCCAATGATTTAGAACCTTTCAACCTTCCAACATTACAACCTTGCAACAAATGAAAGAAGGAAAACTCATCATATTCTCAGCCCCCTCAGGCGCAGGAAAGACAACTATTGTGCAACACCTGCTTAAAAAAATACCTCAGCTTGAGTTTTCGATATCGGCGACTACCCGTAAGCCACGGGGCGACGAAAAGGATGGGTCAGATTATTATTTTATCTCGAAAGAAGAGTTTCTTCACCGTATTGCCAAAAAACATTTTGTTGAATTTGAAGAGGTATACACCGGAACTTTTTACGGAACGCTGCGTACCGAAATAGAGCGTATCTGGCAGGAAGATAAGGTGGTAATATTTGATATTGATGTGGAAGGTGGCTTGCACTTGAAAAGAAAGTACGACGGATCGGCATTGGCGATATTTGTTCAACCACCATCATTGGAGGTTTTGAAACAGCGTTTGGCGGGCAGGGGGACGGATAGTCCGGAAAAATTGCAGGAACGCTTTGAGAAAGCAGCAAAAGAATTGAATTATGCACCGCAATTTGATATTATCCTAAAAAATAACGATCTTCAAACGGCATGTGCGGAGGCGGAAGAATTAGTGCTGAATTTTCTCAAAAATTGATTAAGCCCATAGTTGGTGGCTCATTCCCTTGAGCCATGAAAGGGGTTCTGTAGGCTTAGCAGATTACTATGATCTATGAACTATTAACCATGGACTGAAATGAAAATTGGTCTCTTATTTGGGTCATTTAACCCCATCCACATCGGGCATTTAATTATTGCCAATTACATGGCCAACCATACCGACCTCGACAAAGTTTGGTTGGTGGTATCACCTCAAAACCCGTTAAAAAAGTACGGCGACCTGATCAATACCTACGATAGGCTGGAGATGGCCAAACTGGCTACCGATAACTCAAATAATATCAAAGTAAGCGATGTGGAGTTGAGATTACCGCAGCCTTCCTATACCATTGATACGCTGACCCACCTGAAGGAAAAATATCCTGAACATGAATTTGCCATTATCATGGGTTCGGATAACCTCGGCACCTTGCATAAATGGAAAAATTATAAACTGATTTTGCGCGATTACCGCATTTACGTTTACCCCCGACCAGGGTACGAAAATGCCGAGTTTGCTAACCATCCTTCGGTTACTATTACCATGACACCGTTGATGGAGCTTTCGGCTTCCTTTATCCGCAAATCGCTGGCAGAGAAGAAGAACATTCAATATTTTGTACCCGATCCGGTGCTTGAATTCATACAGAGCAAAAATCTTTACGGAAAAGGTTAATTAAAGGTAAAACCTATAACTTTTTTTTGCAGCATACCGTACAATACCAATACTTAACCTGGCGGAATTTATGCAGCTCTCAAAAGAAAGATTACAATATTTTGTAAACCAAATGCCCGAATATATCGATGTAGTAGAACTGATCGATAAAGTATTGTTAATGGCCAAAATTGAGCAGGCCGATGAACATGTACTTAACCAATACATCCCCGCCGACGATCTGGAGAAAGAAATGGACCTTTGGGGGTAGAATTAGCATTAGGCATTAGGCATTGGTCATCAGGGATAACCACAACTTGCCTTACCATTCCCCCCTTAACCTTTCGCCTTTAACCTTTATCCTTTCTCCTTTAACCTTTCTCCTTTCGCCTAATTAGGCTATTTTTGCCTTGTGAGCGAAAGAACCATCCTTAAACTTCAATTACCTACCGACCCGCTTTGGGTAAAGAACGTGGTAGAAAGCAATATCGAAGAGATACTGACCGATCACGCTTTTTGTGAGCAGAAAGCTGCAAGTAATGCTATAACACTTATAGTGCAAAACCCCAATCTTTCAGATCTGGTGCAGGAAATGACGGCACTGGTTCAGGAAGAGATGGATCACTTTAAAAGAGTACATGAAATTATCCTGGAACGTGGTTTTGTACTTGGCCGCGAAAGGAAAGATGATTATGTGAACGAACTGCGTAAGTTTTTGCCAAATGGCGGCAGCCGCGAGACACAATTGGTGGACCGTTTGCTATTTTCGGCTATGATCGAAGCGCGCAGTTGTGAGCGTTTTAAAGTAATGTCTGAAAATATAAGCGATAAACAGTTATCAGCTTTTTACCATGAATTGATGATCAGCGAGGCCGGGCACTACACAATGTTTATTCGCCTGGCAAAAAAATATGCCGGCTCGGTTGATGTGGATAAGCGCTGGAAAGAGTTTTTAGCTTATGAAGCTCAGGTGATTCAGAATTATGGTAAAAAAGAAACTATCCACGGTTAAAAAATTTAAGCCTTCGTGTCCTCGGTGTTTTTTTCTCTGCTTCCTTTGTGGTTAAATATACGACGCGCAATCACAATAGCCCGGCAACGTTTTTTAAATAGTTATCCAGCATACTGATACTCACCAAATCATTCATATAACCAATATGCATATCTGGCCTTACAATAATTGCCTTTTCGCGGTGTGGGTCGGTTTCAAAGGCATCAAAAACCGCTAAGTTTTTTCCGGAAGGTGGAAGGTAAAAGAAATTAAGCATCCCGGCATAACGGGTTGTTATCCACTTAGCAATATTGAAGAGCAGCATATCGTCAAATCGCCCTAAAATGATCAGAGTAAAGCCAGGCTTACTGCACCAGGTGTGCAGGTCGGTGTCTTCTTTCTTTTTTTCATCATAAATTTCAATAAACGGAATCCTGTCACCTGCCCTGATTTTTTCCGATTTTGCCAGATGAAGGTTTATCCTGCTATCGCGATTGCTGATATTAGTCTGTGAAAGCCTCCTGAAAAAGGCATTTCTGAAGTTTTGTTTTCCCCACAAAAAGTGCAGCCCTGCCGGTAAGATATGTTTTTTAAATTTCTCTATGATCCAATTATCCGATAAACCAATATGGAAAGCCCTGTCTGTAGTAGATAATAAAGTTCGTGCGACAGGCATGCGTTCTTCGGCGTAACTATTCAGGATATTTTCACGCATGTTTCCGTTGATAACGCCCGCCAGCTTCCATGCCAGATTATATCCATCCTGCAATCCTGTATTCATCCCCTGGCCGCCTATGGGGGAATGGATATGTGCCGCATCACCGATCAGAAAGCAGCGGTTTGCCCTGAAGCGATCAGCCATCCGGTGGTGCAATCTGTAAGTGGTGAACCAATTCTCTTTTACAATTTTCAGATTCGATCGGGTAATTGCACCGATGCGGGGAATCAATTCATCTACTGATATATTTTCTGTGGTGTTATCTGGCAGATTTCCTATGATCCGGTAAGAATGCTTGTCACGAAGCGGGAATATTCCCACAAAACGCTCTATATCCAGATAAATCTGTACATAGTCATCACCCTGCGGATAATTGTCCAAAACGGCATCGATCAAATAAAATTGTTGAGCATAGGTGTCGCCTGAAAAAGGGATCTGCAATTGCTTTCGTACGGTGCTGTGTGCGCCGTCTGCGCCAATTACCCAATCGCAATTTATAGTCCGGATGCCACCCTGCTGGTTAAGCCTGGCTATAACGGTATTATTTTCGTAGTGCAAAGACTCCAGCGAGGTTGCCCAATAAACGGGGCAGGCATTCGAAGTCAGGTAATCCAACAGCAGACGTTCGTTCTTGTTTTGTTCAAATAGCAAAACAAAAGGGAATGGTGTTTGCCCTTGCCCGGTATCTGTCAATTCAAGTGTCGCCGGTGTTTTGCCGTAAGCATAATACTGCAATCCCTTTGAACGTTTGCCTTCGGATACCGCTCTTTCAGCGATGCCCATTTGGCGGTATATCTCAAGCGTGCGTGCCTGCACCGCCAAAGCCTGGGAATGTATTGTTGGTCCTTGTTTATGATCAATGATCACCGGCTGAATACCATAACGTAGTAGTTGGGCTGCCATCATAAGCCCGGAGGGACCGGCTCCTACGATCAATACTTTGCTGTGTTTATCGGTAAGCTGCATCAGGAACGAAACAAAAGAAATATGGTTGGACGTTTATGCAGATCGGGAATTTTTTGTTTCCATTCGGCAATGGTTTTGGTTTGCACGAATTCATCTTCACCGGTAAGGTTGCAAGCGATACACAATTGCGTTTTGGCTGTGCAGCTTCTCAAAATTTCTTCTAACAATTGATTGTTTCGAAAAGGGGTCTCAATGAATAATTGCGTTTGGTTGAACCGTGAAGCAGCAGCCTCCAATTCCTTTATTTTTTTTGCCCGGTCGGCTTTATCAATTGGCAGATAGCCATGGAAAGTAAAGCTTTGACCGTTGAAACCTGAGGCCATTTGAGCCAGCAAAATAGAGCTTGGCCCTACCAGCGGTACAACCTTTATACCCCTGCGATGAGCTTCTGCAACAATTTCGGCACCCGGGTCGGCTACACCGGGGCATCCTGCTTCGCTCATTAAACCTACATCGTGCCCGGCTGTCAAACCGATAAAGAAACTTGCTAAATTGATATCGCGGTTGTGTTTTCCGTAGTCGTGCAAAGAAAGCTCACTTTGTGGTATTTTTAGTCCGGCTTCCCGCAGAAAGCGCCTTGCCGTTTTTTCATTTTCGACAATATATTCTTTGATCTGGTTGATGGTATCCGAAAGAAAGGGCGTGAATGATTTGGAAGCCGCGTCATCAGCAAGGGGTACAGGGATCAAAAACAAGGTTCCGTAAGCCATGTTGCAATTTGGCATTTTTATTTTTAATTTAAGCTTGAGAAAAAATAGGTTTAATATGAAATCATTGGGCACTAACTGGTTTATTGAAGGCGCGATCGATTTTGAGCACAAAAAGTATATCCTGCTTGATTATTTACAGGAGATCAATCGCCATTTTGACCGTAGCAGGTTGTATCCCAACCTAACGGATCTGATCTTTCACTACAACAATCTTCTGGATTTTAAACGTAATAAAAGCGTTTTACAGCAGGCATTTCCGCAACGACTGACCCAGGCAGATATTGATGCTTTGAAGCTTACCTATAAAAAAATGGTTGAGGACGACAGCACCATGCGGGAAATTGAAAGCATAATTTCTTTCGCACTGTATAAGATGGACCCCGCGATACAAACAGGTAAAGAGATCTATGATTTTGTGGAGAGTCGCCTCAGTATCGACCCCATTGGCCTCGTTCCGCTGGTGCCTTTCAACGGCTATGTCTCGCTTCGCAATGGCAACGAACGAACTACCTGGGTTTATGAATATCAGCTAACTATTTTCGAGAATAAAGAAGATAAGTTTAGAGGCATCAATGTGCAGTTTGTAGATACCTATGTACAAAGTATTGCCAATACGCCCGAAGCCATCAAGCTCGATCTGATCAATAAAAGAAAGCATCTGCCAAATCCGGCATTATATTATGTTGTGAGTGATATTGCTTTCCCGCTCGAACAAACTTTATTGCCGGTTGCCAAGAGGACCCTGGTGAAGTTTATTTCGAAGGCAGCTTAAATATTATTTAAATTTAAGCTATCCTCGATATCAATAACCCGGACCTATTAAGTCAAATTTGATGCGGCTTTTACGCCTGAAGGTTATTTTGTTCAGGGTGCTGTCCAGCAATGCATTACTGGTTACAAGTCTCAGGGTTTTTATTTTCCGAAAATGGGTGGCAGCGCTTAGTCTGTAACTATGTGCTATATTGCTCCGCATAAAAAACTCCTGAACCTGAAGCGGAATACGGGTGGTATCGTTTGCGATCAAATAACAATTGCGGGTGTTTAATTGTACCTCTAACGCAAGGTTTAATGCGTAAAGCGAATCTCTTTTTTTCTTATAGTCGTTGCTGTCAATGGCAAGTGACATGAAAGAACTACTTTTACAATTTACAGCAAGTTCCATCATGAAACTCTCTGTCGTTTTTTGGAAGAAGCCGCCAACGGGTATTACAGGAAATAATAGAGGTCCCATTAATAAAGGATGCCCTACGCCATTGCTGGTATTTATCGTTCCTATAGTATCACCCGATTTACCGGGGATAGATACCTTATAGAAGATCATTTTGGCATCCAGGTGGCTATAGTAACCTTTGATAGTTTGATGCGCAACCGAAGGCTCGTAATAATACTGTTTGCTGATAATGGCACAGCCCGAAAGACAAATGATAATGAACAACAGACCGATATATTTCATAGTAGTTTCAGCTAAACTATTTTCGGTGTTGCGGGCCCAGCCGACAATTTACTTGCCGCCAGATTTTGTGTATTCCTCGTTCAGTCCAGCAACAACGTCTTTGGTCACGTCCAGGCTATCATCTCCATAAAGCATTGAAGGGCTCGACTTAGAATAGGTAAGTACGATCTTGTATCCTTTTTCTTTGGTAAAACCTTTCAAATAAATAGCGATTTTTTCGTAGAGTGTGGTGTTTTCAGCCAGTTCAATTTCCTGCAGCTGTTTGCCGGTATTCTGTTGCAGTTCCTGCAAATTTTGCTGTTCGGCAGCCAGTTTCTTTTCGGTCGCAGCTTTTTGTGCAGGAGTTAAAGCATTAGCAGTTTTTTGGTAGTTGGCAACCTTCTTCTGAAATGCCTGTCCTTTCACCGTGATCTCGTCCTGTGCCTTTTGGGTAAGCGTTTGCAATTTGACCTTCACCGCTTTAAAATAAGCGTAGTTATTGAGCAGCGAATCAGAATTGACAAACACAACGGATGGTGCAGCAGATGCTGTAGCAGCTGGTGTCGCGGCATTTTGCGCTTTGGCGGCAAATGTGGCCAAAACTATAATAGAAGCAATAGCTAATGATCTCATCATCTAAATATTAAATTTTAAAGACGCGAAGTTAGGGAATTGGCGGGAATTGTTAACTAGTGATTAGTTAACTTGTTAATAGGTGATTAGTTTGCCTGATCACAAGTCACCAGTTCACAAATCACTGATTAATTAATGACTAAACCAGCCCCAACAACGCTTCCCTCACCCTTGGCACTATCGCTTCAATATCCTGCAAAGTACTGGCGCCTACAGATGCCCTGAACCAAAGCACATCTTCGTTTGCGCCGAAAGCTGAAAAAGGAACCAAAGCCAGTTTCGCTTCTTTGATGAGGAAAAAGTTAATATCGGTAGCTGTTTGCAGCAGTTTGCCATCGGGCGTGGTTTTGCCGGCATAGTCAAATTTGATGGTAAGGTATATGGCACCCATCGGTTCGATGCTGTCTACCTTAAATCCTTCTGCCTTTAATTGCTGAATGCCCTGGTGCAGGGTATTTAAACTGGCTTGTATTCTTTCTTTAAAATTGGCCAGGTAAGTATTTACTTCTTCATCCTGTTTCAGAAACTTAGCAGTTGCTACCTGTTCGGCCTTAGGTGCCCAGGCACCCATGTGGCCTACGATGGCTTTCATGTGGTTGATCACTTCAGCCGGACCGAAACCCCAGCCTACACGAACGCCGGTTGCTGCAAAGCATTTTGATCCACCGTCTACAAATACGGTTAACGGTTTTAATTCAGGCCTTAGTGTTACCGGGTTAAAATGCTCATGCTTGCCAAAAGTTAGCTGCGAGTAGATCTGATCATATAGAATATACAAGGGTTTTTCACCGGCCTTGCGACTTTTATTCTCTTCTATCACCAGATCGCATATTTCTTCCAGGTTTTGTTTGGTGAACATGGTCCCCGTAGGATTCAATGGAGAACATAAAGCCAGCAAAACAGCTCCCTTTAAATGCGGGCGTAATTCATCTGCCGTAGGCATAAAATTATTTTCGGGTTTTACCGGAATGATCACAGCTTCAGCACCGGTAAGGTCGCAGTAATGGTTATTGTTCCATGATGGTGCCGGGAAAACCACTTTTTCACCCGGGTCGACCAGGGCCAGGTAGGTTGAATAGATCAGCGGGCGTGAACCACCTGAAATCAAAATCTGGTTAGGGGTATATTCCAAACCAAAGCGACTTTTCAGGAAATCGGATACGCTCTCTCGTAATGCCAGAATACCATCTGCTGGCGGGTAATTGGTTTGGTTGTCGTGATACGCATCAACAATTCCCTGCGCTAAGGCAGCCGGTATGGGATAAATGTTTGAATCAAAATCACCTATGGTCAGGTTAGCAATATTTTGCCCCTGCCTTTTTAACTCGTTGATCTCGCCTGCGATCTTGATAATTTCAGAGCCCCTTAAGTTTTGGGCCAGTACCGATACACTCATGTTTTATAAGAATAGAGGCGCAAATATAATAAAAGGTTGTAGCAGATAGGTGACAGGCGTCCCGATAGTTATTGGGAGGTGAAAGGTGTGATTCTTTATATTGTTTAGGTGAACCAACTTCTCTGTGCGTTCTGTGAAAATCTTCGTGCCCTTTGTGGTTAAATTCACGCTTGAATAGCAGAAGACAAAAACTCACCCGCCAGCAACCTGTACGATTCCAACCTTTCATCAAAATCCTCAGTAATAGTTACGGCGATGATTTCATCAACATCGTATTCAGCTGCTAATTGGGGCAGCTTTTCCCTCATTTCAACAGGCGAGCCGGTAAGCACGCGCTTGCGGTTATGCCGGATACGCTCCAGTTCTTGTGGGGTATACGTTTTATCTTTAATATCTTCATAACCTACCGGTACTATGCCCTTGCCTTGCTCAAACTGGTTGAAGCGGTAGTCCATCAGAGCCTGATGCTGCCTGATCTTTTCTTCATCCTCCGAGCAATAAACAAAAATTGCCACGGCAGCAGCGGGTTCGGCCTGGTCTTCGGATGGTTTGAAGCGTTGGCGGTAGGCTGCAATTGCTTGCGGACCACCAATAGGGTTTATAAAATGCGCAAAGGCCATGCCCATACCAAAGTGCGCAGCAAATAAACCGCTTTCGCCGCTGGAGCTGAGCAGCCACATTTCGGGAATTGATTTTACCTGCGGGATAGCCCTTATTTTGGACTGCGGCGTACCCGGTTCGCCGCGATCATGGAAATAGTTAAGCAGATCGTAAAGCTGGTTGATAAACTCCTGTTCGCTGAATTGGTTGGATGGGTTTAATATTGATGCAGTCAACCTGTCGGTACCCGGCGCACGACCCATACCCAGGTCTATCCGGCCGGGAAACAAAGCTTCCAGCATCCTGAAATTCTCAGCAACCTTTAAGGTACTGTGGTTCGGCATCATTACCCCGCCCGAACCTATCCTGATGGTGCTGGTTTGGCTGCCAAGGTAAGCGAGTAATACCTCCGGCGTTGAACCGGCAAGTGCGCCAGTATTATGGTGTTCAGAGATCCAAAAGCGGGTATAGCCTAATTGCTCGGTATATTTTGCAAGCTGAATAGTTTCCTGGATGGCTTGTTCGGCTGTGACACCTTTGCGGATAGGTGATTGGTCGAGTACGCTTAATCGGATTTTGCTGGTTGTCATCGCTCTGATAAAGCACAAAAATAAGCAAGCGCTTGTGTAGCAATTGTAAAATTGCGATTAGGTTAAAGACCTTATGATCCCGGAAAGGTTATGGATTAACGCTATAATTGATCAGGTTGATTTCCTGATTCTGCGTAGCAGCCTGTATGAGACCGATATTGGGTGCAAAGGTAAACTGGTAGCTGTCTAACAGATAGTAGCTGCCATTATAGAGTTTATGGATGTAAACGCCCGTTGTCATCGTATTGCTGTATTTCTTGCCCCGTATCGTTACATCAATATAATTCTGGTTAGTAATATTCATGATGATCATCCAGGCTGGCGATTTGGTAGCATCTGCAACATAATAAAGTGTATCCCGATTTTTTATGCGCCCGTTAAGTAAAACGGGAACAGCAAATGAGGTGCCCGTTGTTACGTCGATCACGGTGGTATAGTAATCCTTATATTGATCGCCAGTTTTATAAAAGTAAAACAAGTTGGTATCCCGGTAAGCTTTCGAATTCCCTGTTAAAACCACAAATGATTTACCATCTATTATGCTGATATTACTGCTCGCATTTACAGTCAATGTGGCATAATCAGGACCACCATTGTTGCTGCTAACCCCATAGGTCCAGGTATTGCCGGAAGAAAAAGGCATATAATCAGCGACGGGATTAGGCAATTCCGGGTACGATTTTTCGGTCTTTTTGCAAGAGCTTATTAATACAACAAAAATGACTAGCAGCAAATAAGGCTTCATGAGCATTAATTGTTTTTGCCAGGCTAAATATAATGATTTGTACCTGGAATTATTCATCGTCTTTAAATGCCGGATTGTTGGAGATAAGGCGAGCATGATGGTGAATAGTTAAAATTTCAATTATCTGCTCTGTCTTGAAACGGTAAATAATGAGATAATTCCTAAATACCAGTTTTCTTGCTTCGATGTTTTTATAGTCAAATGGGGCGCCTGCATCGGGAAAATCATAAAGCCTATTGATCGTCTCAATTATCAGTAACTTTTCGAGTTTCGCATATCTTGCAGAACCTTTCGCTATAAATTAAACAATTTCGTCGAGGTCTTTTTTGCGACCGGCAAGATTTTTATCGTTAACCGTCTGCTTTTAGCCATGAAGTTTTAAAGTCTTCCCAATCTTCACCGAGACCCTGTTCTGATTCTTCCAGAGCCTGTTCAATTTTTGCGGAGAGTATTATTTGGTCAAAAACCTGTTCAACGTCGATTTTTTCAGGCATTGTATCTACGATATGCTGTAGCTCATCTTTTGTAATGATCATCCTTTAAGCTTAAAAGTACTTTATCAAATTTACTTTAATTCGAAAAGATATGCAAATGGTAAATGTTCCTTCCGCTTTGGAATATTAAAGTTTCCGAAAACTATTCCGCTTTGATTAATTCCTAAAGCAGTAGGAATTATTGCTTAAAAAAATAGGAGGAGAGTTTTAAGGTTGCATTTTAAGTTATACAGTGTGGATTGCATTATATGCCATTTTTTTGGAATTGCTGTTAAGATGCCAAACAAGCAGTAGTTCAAATTTTTCAAAAATCTGCGTTAAGGATTGAAATGGATACCGGCCTTGCGCCTATTGCCTGCAGGCGTATGAATGGAAAGCCTGGCCCGAGGTACGAGGGAAACGCCCTGATTCAGGCATTTTTCATCAACCATACGGCCAAAAAAACCACCAGCCAGCACCCAAAAATCTTTCGGACTTAAGCGGACTTTCCGACTTCCGGACTTCCGAAGAAACTAATCTAAAATTCTATTTGTAAATAATACCAAAACACCTATCTTTGCAGTCCCGAAATTACGGGGTATAGTAAACGTTTTATTAATTTAATTTTAAGCAAGTGAATACGTTAAGTTACAAAACTGTCTCAGCCAATAAAAAGACCGTTAACAAAGAATGGGTTGTTGTTGACGCTCAGGGCGAG
>Ga0164297_10003300_pt1 | contig 15119 bp, 7 predicted proteins | sample GEODES058metaG_FD_113539 | JGI IMG/M metagenome (GOLD analysis project Ga0164297, IMG submission 113539) | Dystrophic lake water microbial communities from Trout Bog Lake, Wisconsin, USA - GEODES058 metaG | ecosystem: Environmental > Aquatic > Freshwater > Lake | place: USA: Trout Bog Lake...
AGATATCTGTTCAGCGCGGATTCTTGTTAAGCCCATTGTTCTTCCAATAATATTACAAGTATTTAGTCAAAATAACAGGACCGCATGGGTCCCGTTATTTGTCTTCATTTTTGCTGGTTAGAAACGACCAACAACTACCTCAATTACACCAGTAGCACCGTCAAAGTCAGCTAGAGCCTTACCAATAATGGTACCAGCACGTGGTGCGGCTTCAGCGCGAGCTGTGCCATCTCCATTGCTTACCATTAGATCGCCTTTGCGTACAGTACCTGTTACACGGCAAGGAACACGTCCTGTTAGAGCAACAGCTACCACGTTGTCACCAGTTAGGCCTGAGTTCATCAAGTAAGCTGGATCTGTAGATACTACACCAGCTACTCTTGAGTCAGAATCTACTGTGCTGGCAGTTACTTCCAACTCACCACCAAAACTGACCACGGTGCCTGGAGCATAATCACGATCAGCCAAGTATTGCTCAGCAACGTCAGCGTAGAGTGCTGTGGTAGCTTGTGCAAAAACGTTCTTGAATGGGAACGAAGTGGAACCAATATTACCAGTTAAACTGCCGCTGGCAATAATATTACCAACAGTTACGCTACCTGACGATACACTTAAGTTACCGCCTGTAATATTGCCGCCAGCAACTACTGTACCGTTTGTACTAAAGTTACCGCTGTATACATTACCTGCGGCACTTAGGAAGTTGGCACTTGTACCTAACAATACATTACCTGCTGTACTTACGTTGCCACCTGTAATAGTACCAGTTGCTGTCAAGGTCACTGTGGTTACAAAACCACCTGTAGTTAAATTGCCACCAGTGATAGTGCCGGTAGCTGTGGCTGTTGCCATTGTGACTGTACCTGAAGCTGTTATACTTGAAGCAGTTACCGATCCAGTAGTACTGATTGAACCTGTAATGTTGGCACCAGGAATACCTGTTAACCCGCTTGCAGATCCAACAAATGATCCAGAAGTAGTAGCACCAGTTACTGATAAACTTGTCAATATACCAACTGAGGTAATGGCAGTTTGGGCGGCACCAGTAACACTGGCAGCAGTACCTGTTGTGCTGACACTCAATGTGCCTGTAATATTAGCCCCAGGAATACTGGTCAATCCAGCCCCAGATCCATTAAATTGACCTGCTGTTGTAACAGCGCCTACAACACTTACATTACCACTGTAAATGTTGCCAGCAGCACTCAGGTAACCAGCAGCCGTGCCTAGCAACACATTGCCTGCTGTACTTACATTGCCTGTTGCCAGTACATTACCGCCTGTGGTCAAGTTGCCACCAGTAATAGTACCAGTTGCTGTGTGTGTAGCACTTGTTACAGTACCTGACGCTGTCATACTGGCGGCAGTTACAGCGCCAGCAGTTGAGTAACTAGCCGCGGACGAGGAGCCAGTTACGCTTGAGCTTGATCCAGTAATTACACCGCCAACAAATGATGGAGCATATACAGCACCTGCAACGCTTACGTTACCACTGTAAACGTTACCTGTTACAGTAGCGTTACCGCCTGTGTTTAAATTGGCGCCAGTTACGGTGCCGGTTGATGTAACGGCAGGAGCGGTAATAGTACCTGCGGCACTAAATCCGCCTGTGGTATTGAATCCGCCTAAGAAGGTAGTGGCAACACCGCCATTGTAGAAGTAGACATTATCGCTACTGCCAACACTAATACGTCCATTACCAGTGATATAATCAACTACAATACCATCTGTATCTGGACCTGGATAAGCGTTGGTTGACCACAAACCGTTGCTGGCATTCAAATATCCTGTGGCTATCAAGTTGCCTGAGGTATTGATGTTGCCAACCGTGCTAATTGGAAGATTTGAATTCCAAGCATTTTGTGTACTGTTATACAACCATGTGGCATAAGGTGTGCCTGTAGGACCAACAGCAATACCGCCACCGTTGGCTTGTGCCGCAGATGAAGCATTGTTGGCCATGTGTACTACAAGGTCATTGGTGCTGAGTGTATTAGAACTAACTGTTGTAGTGGTGCCTTGTACATACAAGTTACCTGTAATAACAACGTTGCCTGTACCTGATGCCAAACTACTGTCACCAATGGTAATGTTAGCTGGGCTGGTTATACTATCAGAACCAATCTTAATGTTACCGCCTGATAAAGAACCAGTTACACTAACAACAGCACCTGTTACGGTTGTAACAGTTGTTAAGCCTGCTACTGATAGGGCTGTTAATTGACCTAAAGAAGTAATAGCAGTTTGAGCAGCACCAGTAACACTGGCAGCAGTACCTGTTGTGCTGACACTTAATGTACCAGTGATGTTTGCGCCAGGAATGTTTGTTAATCCTGCGCCAGAGCCAGTAAATTGGCCGGCTGTTTGAACGGTACCTACAGCACTTACATTACCAGCAGTAACATTGCCTGTTGCTAGTACATTACCACCTGTGGTCAAGTTACCACCGGTGATGGTACCTGTAGCAGTATGTGTAGCACTTGTTACAGTACCAGAAGCGGTTACAGATGCGGCAGTTACAGCACCACTGGTGCTGATATATCCTGTGCCGGCAGCAATATTGCCACCAGTAATTGTACCTGTTGCTGTTATGGTTGTAGCTGTTACAAAACCACCTGTGGTCAAGTTACCACCTGTGATGGTACCTGTAGCAGTATGTGTAGCACTTGTTACTGTACCAGAAGCAGTTACAGAAGCGGCGGTTACAGCACCACTAGTACTGATATATCCTGTGCCGGCTGCAATATTACCACCTGTAATGGTACCAGTAGCTGTAATTGTAGAGGCAGTTACAAAACCACCTGTAGTCAAGTTACCACCTGTTACGGTACCAGTTGCTGTTACAGCAGCGGCAGTTACAAAACCACCTGTGGTCAAGTTACCACCTGTGATGGTGCCTGTGGCTGTAGCTGTTGCCATTGCTACTGTGCCTGTGGTTGTAATTGTACCTGAACTTGATACTGCAGACAGTAGTCCAACTGAAGTAATATTAGGTTGTGCTGCCGTTGTTACAGTGGCCGCTGTGGTAGCATTAGTAGCACTTGGTACTGTGCCGGTTACGTTTGGACCATAGATGCTAAACAAGCCATAGCCGTTGCCTGCTACGTTGCCTGCGTTGACCAAACCTGTTACGCTCAAAGCGGTCAATGTTCCAACTGAGGTTACATTTGGCTGGGCCGCTGTCGATAGTGTACCCGTTAACAGCGTACCAATTACGTTGCCGCCAGTAATATTACCAGTGGCGCTCATGTAGGCAGTGGTAAGAACGTTACCTGTAATACTGATATTTGCGCTGGATGTACCTGAAGCAAAATATGATTGTGCGTTTGAGTTTGCATAACCAGCTGGCAAGCCAGTTAATTGACTACCGTTACCAATAATATAATTACCTTGAACATTGCCAGTGGCACTTACAACACCTGCTGTGAAGATATTATTGCCAGTTATATTACCAACAACTTGCATATTACCAGTGGTACTTGCGGTACCTGATGGATTAGCAGTAACTACAGAGTTGCCGCCAACGGTAAGTCCTGTGCCAGATACTGCAATAGTTGAGTTGCCAATGTAAATAGTATTGCCTGAAACGTACAGCGCGGACCAGAAGTTTGTAGCATTACCTAAACTGTAAGTTACATTGGCACTTGGTATGAAATCGCCTGTAATTATAGTTTGATTTGGCCCAACTACCAAGGCATTACCAACTCCACTGACAGTAAATGTTATATTTGCACTTGGAGTAGGAATGGCCAAGTTACTTGAACCACTGACAATGTGTGTAGCATTAACGTTAGCACTCAAATTGGACAGTTGTGAGCCATCACCAATCAAATAGTAGCCGCTGGCCACTGTTAAATTACCACCAGACATGGTAGCACCAGTTGTGCTGTTAAGTTCAAAATTTGCGCTGCCTGAACTTAGTGCGCCAACTGTTGTGGTTGTTGTTAATTCGCGAACATCAATTACGTCACCAACTACTGGGGCTTCTGTAAATGTCAAAGTTGTGCCTGATACAGCATAGGCTGTGGTAGGAATCTGTACAACACCGTTGATAGTGACAATACAACTATCAGTTGTATAGGCGTTACCTAAAGTGAATGCTGTTGTCGAGCCGTCGCCATTAAATTGCTCGTTGGTGATCAATGTAAAGACAGGAGCACCAACAGTAATCCAATTGGCACCGTCCCAAGTCTCCATTGAGCCCAACTGTGTGTTCCAACGGAACATACCAAGTTCGCCTGTGGCAGGACGTTGTGCTGTGTTACCTACTGGAACAATCATCGAGTCTGTAGCATTAACAGCCAATGTTGCGCCTGTTGTCAGCACATTACTACCAATAGCTACAGAATTGGTTGAGCCGCTAACAAACAATAAATTAGCCACTGCTCCATCAATGCCAACATCGGTATGTCCAACATTACCAATTTCTAAAAATGATTGTGAAGTACTGATGTATTGTGTTCTAACAATTGGAGAATATACATTAACATCAGCGTGGACATAACCAACAACACTAACGTTGCCACTTACGTTAGCATTGCCACTGGCAAGTATATTACCAGCAACAGAAATTTGATCTTGATACACAATCAATACGTTAGAAGTGCCGTTAATAGCAAAATCAACATTGCCATTGACATTATCAAATGAGATATTACTGGTACCGTTAGCCAATGAGCCAACAGCAATATTTGTAATATTACTGCCGTCACCGTGTAGGTATTGACCATAAACATCACCTGTAGCAGACACATTGCCGCTGAAGACATTGGCACTGGCGCTGAGTGTAACAGCAGAAATCACGTTAGCACCACTGATATTGCCCTGTGGTCCTGAAGTAACAAAATTGGCCGCTGTAACATTGCCACTTGCGGTTATGTTGCCGCCAGCACTGACATCGCTTGTGCTGTAAACATTACCACCATAAACATTGCCAGTGGCACTGACATTGCCTGTTGTAAGGTAATCTGTTGAGACTGTTCCACTGGCAAGATAATTGGCTACGTTTGAATTGCCATATGTTCCAATGATATTGCCGGCATTGATATTGCTAATATTAGAGCCATCACCCCATAAGTAGCCACTGTAAACCGTACCAGCGGTTGTAAATGTTGTGGCACTGATAACATTGGCACCTGTGATGTTGCCGCCTGAGCCTGATGTGGCAAAATTGGCTGCCAAAACATTGCCGCCAGCTGTAACATTACCGCCTAAGTTCATGTTATTACCGTCTGTGGTAAATGTTGAACTGCCATCAATTAGGCCATTGCCTGAAAGATCACCATAGGTAATCTGTCCAGCGCCAATGTTTGTGTCATACACATTGGTAACCACAATACCAGTGGCTGTAATGTTACCACCTGAGGTACCAATACTCAAATTGGTACCATCGTAAGTAAAGCTAGAACTACCTGTCAATTCGCCTGAAGCGCCTGTGGCATAAACAACTTGATTTAGACCAAGATTGGTGTCATAAATGTTGGTTGCTACAACGCCTACCGCACTAACGTTACCGCCTGCGGAGAAGATTGACAAGTTTGTACCATCAAATGTAAATCCAGTTGACGCATCAAGTTGACCATTGCCAGAAGTATCACCATAAACAACCTGTGCAGCGCCAACACTTGATACTGTAACTGTACCACCTACAACAGTAGGAGCTGTCACGCTGTATGCTGCTACAGCACCAGATACATTTAATGCGCTGATTACATTACCTGATAGGCTTAGACCTTGACCGTTAAAATTATAACTTGTATTGACGTCACCTGTAGAACTAATGTTTGTAGCTACTACACTGGCGGCTGTTACTGTACCAGTTACATTTAATGGACTGATTACGTTGCCACTCAAACTCAAACCTTGACCATTTAGGTTATATTGTGCATTTACATCACCAGTTGAACTTACTGTAGCACCAACTACTGTAGCCGCAGTTACAGCTCCAGTTACATTTAATGGACTGATTACATTGCCTGATAAGCTCAAACCTTGGCCATTAATGTTGTACTGAGCACTTATGTCGCCCGTGGAGCTGACCGTAGCGCCAACTACTGTGGCAGCGGTCACCGCGCCTGTGATATTCAGTGGGCTGGTTACGTTGCCAGATAAACTTAGTGTTTGGCCGTTCAATGCCTGAGCAGCCGTAATGTTACCTGTGGTACTGACTGTTCCGCCTACCAATGATGTAGCATTTACTGTACCAGAAGCACTCAAATTGGTAGTGCCCAGCGTTGCGCCGTCAAAGAAGAAAGCGTTGTTTGAAATCAAACCACCTGTAGCATTAGCATAAGGAACGGCTGTGTTGCCTAAGCTGCCAATACTTAGATTGCCAGTGGTAACGTTGCCGGCAACACTTACGTTGCCAGATACCAACTCGTTGACTGTGTTGATAGTGCCAGCAACCGAAACATTATTAGCAATAACATTGCCGGTTCCGCCTACTGCTGACAAACTGGAGAATGTAGCATTGCCCAACGTTGGTGTGGTCAATGTTATGTTGCCTAACACCGCAACTTGACTGCTACCGTTGATGTAAGTTGTTGTTCCGTCTGTCAATACTGAGAACTGTGTACCACTTAAACTTAAACCAGCACCGGCGCTGTAACTGCCAGCTCCAGAGAACTGTGTCCAGGTAATAGCTGTTGTACCAATGGTAATTGGAGCCGTGTCATTGTTGGTACAGGTCCAACCTGTGTCTGCATTGTAAGTGCCATCTTGAACAAACGTGTAGGCAGAATACATTTGTGTATTGACGTCAAAGTCTGCTGTACGTGTGAATACCGTTGATGCGCCGCTGGTAGAAGTTATTGTATAGATACCATTCCAAGCCGCATTGCTGGTAGGAGTGGCGGATATCAATTCGTTCTTGATTAAAACACGTGAGTTAGCACCTTGGTCCGCAAACAACGTGGCCATATTAACACCGTCAACGATCAACTGACTGTTGGTAGTTACTGTAATAGTTGCTCCAACACCTGAGGTACCGTTGTTGTAGACAACGTTAGTAACCATGGATAGGTTAGCCAAATATGTTGTTGTTGCGGCATCGCAAGACTCTTTTGGTGATAGGCCTTGTGCTGTAGAATCAACATAGTACTTGGTAGCCGCGTCTTGAGTTTGTATTGGATTGGCCAAGTTGTTGATTACTGTGTTGCCCACATTGATATTGCCTGTGGTGCTGACCAAAATACCAGAGGTACCTTGTAACAGTAATGACCCAGAAGTTACAACATTTGGAGTTGTAACATTGGCGGCAGTAACATTACCTGATGCGCCAGCACTAACATTGCCTGTAACTGATAAATTTTGTCCTGTGATATTGCCAGTAACTACAGCATTGACACCAACGTTGATGTTGGCTGCTGTGCTAATATTGCCAGTGGCTGAAATTGATTGTCCAGCAACTATTGTAGCCACAGCAGTTAGGCTATTGACATTGGCCACGCCGGCTGTGTTTAAATTGCCACCTGTGATGTTGCCTGTAACCACTTCGTAGCCAGCTACTATTGTATTGGCAGCTGTGGCAATGTTTCCTGTTGCGGTGATATTGCCCAAAACTGACAAGTTAGTCAACTGACCCAAGCTGGTCACATTTGGTTGTGCGTTAGTGGTTAGTGTACCAGTTACCAACGAACCTGAATTACCAAGTTGACTTGCGTAAACAGCATTGGCACTTACTGTTGTCAAGGAGGCAAGGCCTGCAGTTGTAATATTACCACCAGTAATGTTGCCTGTGACAGTGGCAAACCCGCCCACGTATTCATTGGCAGCAGTACTGATATTGCCTGTGGCAGTAATATTACCAGAGACTGACAAGTTGGTCAACTGACCTAAACTGGTCACATTTGGTTGTGCGCTTGTTGTAAGTGTGCCTGTCAGCAGTGAACCTGCGTTGCCAATTTGAGTAGCTGATACCGAATCAGCTATAATAGTTGTTAAGGCCGCAGTTCCGGTGGTTGTTAAATTGCCACCTGTGATGTTGCCTGTGACGTTGGCATACCCTGCTACCAAAACGTTGGCTGCACTGGTGATGTTACCAGTGGCTGTAATCACTCCAGTGACTGATAAGCTAGATAATGCGCCTACACTGGTCACGTTTGGCTGTGCGTTGGTTGTCAGTGTGCCTGTCAGCAATGAACCTGAATTACCTAACTGGGCTGCAGAAACAGAATTGGCAACAATAGTTGCTAATGTGGCTGTGCCAGCAGTTGAGAAGTTACCACCATAGATATTACCTGTGCCAGAAATTGCGCCGCCAGATCCACTGGTCAGTAAATTACCACTGACTGTGTTACCAACTACAGTTAAGTTTGTTAATGAGCCAACACTTGTTAAACTTGAATTAACAACATTAACTGCTAATGTATTGCCTGTTAAACTGTTGGCATTGACACTACTTGCTGTTACATTGGTCAAGCCAGCGCCGTTACCAATAAACACATTACCCTGGATGTTGCCTTGTGCTGTAATTAAACCGTTGGTGATTAAGTTACCGCCGGTAATGTTGCCTGAACCGACTGTGTCTCCAACAATGGACAAATTGCCGCTGATGGTGTTGCCAGAAACTGATAAAGAAGTTAACGTGCCAACACTGGTAATGTTTGGTTGTGCGTTAGTGGTCACCGTTGCAGCCGTGCCTACTGCTGAACCAGCTGAGTTGGCATATACTGCGTTGGCTACTGCGCCATTTACATTAGCGCCTTGAATGTTGCTAATAGTATTACCTGCACCGCTAAACTGGCCGGCTAAAACTATGCCAGTTACTGATACTGAAGATAATAAACCAACGCTGGTAATGTTTGGTTGAGCATTGGTAGTAACTGTGGCTGCTGTGCCTACTGCCGAACCAGCAGAGTCTGCGTAGGTGGCGTTGGCTACTGCGCCAACCACGTTGGCGCCTGTGATTGAGCTCAATGCTACGCCGTTACCAATTATGTAGGCACCAGTCACGTTGCCGCCAGCGCTGACCAAACCAGGAGTTGATATGTTGCCGCCAGCAATATTGCCAGTTACATTAAGAGTGGCAACATTGCCTGTAATAGAAATATTGCCTGTAGTTAAATTGCCAGTGACGCTAGCATTACCAGTAATAAAGTTAGCGTAGGATAAAATGTTGATATTTACAGCATTGGCTGTGGAATCTGTATAGGCCGTTACAAACGCTTTGAGAGATTCGTCCCATACAGAAGCAATATTATTGGCTGTACCGCGTTGGCCAATATAGCCAATATCTACGGTTGGACTGCCAGTTTGATTACTGGCTAATAAAATAATTGGATCTTCAATAGTAACTGTTGTACTATCAATAGTGGTTGTTGTACCTTGAACTTCTAGGTTACCAGCGATGGTTAAGTTGTTGCCGTAAGTTAAAGCATTGGCAAGTTTACCGCCTGTAATGGTGTAATCTTGTACTTTTGTGGTGGCATTTATGCCTAAATATGCGTTGCCAGATACTGCGTCAGATATCTGATTATTATTAATTCTTGTAAGTGCGTTTCCTGTAGCCACGGTAATCTCCAATTTATGAAGTATTTACCGCTTTTTTAAAAAACCGTTATCTGTGTAGTAAATTACGTTTTTTTTTACCAGGTACCTTGAATTATTACAGTTGGGCTTGCGTAGGATGGTGTAGACGATCCGCCAGCTGGTATCAAATCTGCGCCGTCTGAACCAGAATAAGCACCGTTATCGCCGCCTGGATCAGCACCGCCGGCTCCGCCCAGTTGACCACCGCCGCCACCGCCTCCTCCACCGCCATCGTTGGGGCTGGGTCCTTTGTCTTGTCCTGGCCCCCCAGAAATAGTGCCGCTTGATGTGTAGCTTTGTTGCGGTTGCCCTGGCGTATTTAAACCACCACCACCGCCACCAGCACCACCCCCGGCCACTACAACAGGCGTGCTGTTTTGTGTGACCACTGTGGCTCCACCGCCACCACCACCACCACCAGATGAACCGCTGCCTCCGGGTTCGCCACCGCGGCCTCCACTGTAACCTAACACACCGCCGGCGCCTCCAGCTCCTGCTCCTGAGCCTGCGCCCGTAGAACCGTTGCCACCAGTGCCACCAATACTGGCCAAAAATACATCGCCTGTAGTTGCGGTAACGTTGCCAATAACTTGATGCGCTGGATAGCCATTGTACCCGCTTTGCACGTCGTTGCCACCATTGCCGCCTGGTGAAGATATTGCTGTAATTTTTAACTGGCTGATAAGACTGTTGGGAACTGTAAAAGTTGCTCCATCAGTCAGCGTTATTGTGCGAAAAATAGGAGTGTAGTGGCTAGCACCATAAAAATCTGACAGGCTGATTGGTCCAGAAGTGGGCACATTTGGAGCTATGTCATAGTTTCTTACGTAGGTGCCACCTTTGTAGTATTCTGACAGCCCAATAGGATTGGTGCCACCAAATTCTGTTTGAATTGCGTTGAGTGAGATTGGGCCAGAGGATGGCAGAGTCATTACGGAGTTCCAAATGCGGTCACGTTACCTATAGTGGTAAAGTTGCCAGATTGATCCAGACTTGCAATTGTTTGGCTATTGCCCAATAGTTGGAATATTAATTTACCACTGGATTCTGTAATTGTCCAACTAGCCGTATTAAACACAGTAGCAGCCAATACATTGCCTACAAGCGAGGTTGTTGTTACAGTATTGGCTAAAACTGTGTTGCCAACAACGCTGGTGCCAACTATTGTATTGGCCACTACGGTATTTGCAGTCACAGATGTGTTGGAGGTTATACTGCCAGCAGTTAAACTGCCTGTTACCACTTCGGAAGTATTGATTATTTCTGTATTGACAGTTGTAGTGGTTCCGCCAACAGTTAAATTACCAGCAATAGTTACGTTTCCTGTTGTACCATTGATCACAATGTCTGGAGCTTTGTTTCCGTTTTTATTGGTGCCAATATTGATATTGCCTAGATTTGTGTTGTTTTGTAGTGCTACTGTGCCGTTACCAGTGATCACATTGGCAGTAAAATTATTGTTGAGACCAACAGCCAATCCACCATTATTAACAATGCTAAGAGTACCATATGTTTGAGTATTAACTAAGCTACTCATATAACCTGCGGCAGGCACACCATTTAATGCTTGTGAATTTGTACTGGTGCCCGCCACAATAGCGTTGGCTATTGCGCTGCTAATTGTGATACCAGGATATACATTGGCAAATCCAGACAACGCAGGATATGGAGCAAACACAGAATCTTGACTGACAATGCCAACTGTAGTAGGGCCTGAAGTCAATTCCAACACTGAGTGTGCTGTATTGGCCGAGTCATACAAGATAGCTGGAATAGCCCCTGATGTCCCAGGGATAGATGGTCCAATTACCACCCAGGCAGAGCCATTCCAAACTTCTAACTGATCTGTTGTGGTATTGTACCATAGATCACCTGTTTGATTATTGGTTGGAGCAGTCGCAGAACTTGTTGCTCCCGAAATGGATTTAAATTGTGTACCGTTATACACCTGTAGAGTTTTTGTTGAGGTATTGTACCACAACTGTCCAGTCAACGGAGCACTAGGTGCCACGTTATTTGCGTTAGACTCCAACAGGCGAATAAAATTGTCGTCTTGAAATTCGCCGTAGCCGCCAGCATAATTGCGGCCAATGAGTGTCATGGAACTTTGATTATTAATAGTGCCATCAGGAATTACTGCAAATAGGCTGCCGTTGGTTAGGGTAATATTATATGACATTTGTTATTCCGTTATGTTGCGCTGATTGTTGTGCCCAATGCTACTCGTTTCCAACTTGTGCCGTCAAATACTGCTAAACAAGGTTGGCCACTGTTGCCATTTGATACGTAAATTACTTGTCCAGGAAGTGCGCTTGAAATAGCTAGGGCGCCGGCTACGGTATATGATGGTAATTGTAAGCCAGGACCATCAAGTTGTAATACACCGGCAGCATTAAATGAACCAACTACTGTATTGTTGGTAGCAAACGTCAAAGATGAATTTTCTTCAGCTTTGGCATAGGCACTACCTGATGAATTGATAATTGTGGATACTGTTGCTGTATAAGCAATAAAACGCACATCAATAATATCGCTTATCTGAGGAGGCTGTGTAAATGTTATGGTGTTGCCTGATACAGAATAAGACACGCCAGGCATTTGATTGACACCGTTGATATATACCAGGACACTATTTGTAGTGGTTGCCTTGTTTAGTGTGTAAGAAGTACTGGTTCCGTCTGGTGTAATCTGTTGATCTGTAATTGTGCCAGAGTCGCCACCGCTGCCTGATGTTACCCAAGCTGAACCATCCCAGACTTCCATCGAATTGGTTGTGGTATCAAAACGTAATGTGCCTAGCGCTGGGCTTGAAGGACGTTGCAGTGTATTACCAACTGGTAAAATAATACCATAAGTTCCACCAAAATTTACCAAGTTGCCGGTGCTGGTTGAATTGATGGTGGTGTTGCTAACTGCCAAGTTACTGATATTAATGACACCAGTGCCGGTAGCAATTAGTGTTACATTTCCATTAAGGCTATTAGTAATTGTTGGTAATACTGAATTGCCCACAACAGATAAGTTGGCTGACAAATTTATGTTATTGGCAGCAACATCACCTGTTACAGCCAGCGCTACGTTAGGTGTCCTTGTATTAATGCCAACCCGAGTATTAGCCACGTCAAGAAACAAAGTAGGAGTTGAGTTAGCTGTATTAATAAATGCCAAACTGTTGCCATCTCTTTCAAGATTAGCATTTAGCATTTGTCCGTTTAATAAATTAATGGTCATTTGTTATTCTCAATTAGTCTGCCGTATGTATTACGTTGATAGGAGCACTCAACGGTGGAGCGGATGTGAATGTCAGCGTGGTAGTTCCATCAACTGTATAACTGGCAGTTGGAGTTTGATATAGGCCACCAACAAACACCTGAATGTTTACTGCTGAACTCACTGCCACTGACATGGTAAATGTTGTTGTAGTGCCATCGCCTGTAAAATTATCAACAGAATAAACAATACCGCCTGAGGTAGAAAAAGTCTTCCAAGCAGATCCATTCCAAAATTCCATACCATTGGTGTCTGTGTTGTATCTTGTGTAGCCAGGAACTGGATAGCCAGGACGCTCGGCCGTGGTACCTGTTGGTATTGCAGTTCCTGTTGTACCAGAAGGTATTTGACGATTCTTTAAAAAATATCCCATTGTTAGATCTGTGCGTAAGAGGTAACAGTTGTAACAGCAGCTCCAGACGAAGCATTGATTTGAATAGAATCGCTTGGTCCTAAAATTAATCTTTCCTGTCCGCCATAAATTTGATATGTTTCGCCCGGAGTCAACGATAAATTTTGAAACACAATATTATTAGGTGAAAAACTAGCAGTAGAAGGGACAACATACACATTAGCAGTAACTTCCAGTGCTGAAAAGTTACAAATACTCATAAAAGTAACTGCTGTGTTGCCGCTAGACACGTAGGCATTTCCTACTGATGTTCCTGCGGTGTAAGTTTGAATGGCCATAAATGTTCCTTAAAATATAAGACTGTAAAGTAATGCCTTGGATGCGCTGACTACTTCGCCAGCGGCACTAGGTGAAATAAAATATAATCCTGTGTCGCCCGACTGTGGAGGATTACTGAATACTATAGTTGTATTTGCTACTGCGCTTAGGTTAGCCTGTGCGTTGCCAATGTTAACAAAATTTTCTGCGCCACCTAGTGTAAGTTGCGGAGTAATGGTGTTGGCATAATCAAATGCCAAGTTATAACTGCCAGCAAAAAATCCATTGGCATTGTATTGTACTTGTGTATCACTACCGCCAGCTGGTGTAGTATTACCAGAAACAATGTTGGCATAGGCAGTTATTGGGGCTCCATTACCGGCAACACGCGGACTAATTTGCCAGGCATTTACTGTGCTGTCAAATCTTAAACCAGCAAATGTAGCTACAGCGACATTGCCAACACTGGATAGACCGGTCTGTGTTAAAACGCCTAAATCTGTAATACTGCCAGTGTTATTGGCGCCAATAATTAAAAATGGTTCCGTAGTAACAGATGGATTAACGTTGGTAATATTACCGCTAAGAATAATGTTAGCGGCGTTGACTCTAAATGTTCCGTAGGCATTTCCTGCCACTACGTTACAATTTATAGTATAATCACTGTTAATATTCTTTAGTGTTGCCATTTAGATAGAATCCTTTATATTATTTATGCTTAAGTACAGAGTAAGAAACCATAAAAAATCCCCTGGGTTTAGCAGGGGATATAAAGCGCAATCTACGTTGCTTTTGATTACGATGTGTAACTTTCTACCACTGCTAGATCAAGGTTACCTGTACCGTTGGTCCAAGTAGCTGCTTCTGCTCCTGATTTAGCTGTGTTAACACCACTTACAAAGAAGTTAACTGCATAACGATTAGGAGGAGTTGCATCATCCCAAATGTACTTGTTGGTTAAACGACTAGCGTAGATGTTGGTTGTGCCGCCATCTGGTGTAAAGCTCATATTCATCTGACCAGCTGTCAACGAACCGCTAGCAACGTTTGTCAAATAACATACAGCTACACTACTAGCTGTACCGTCACCAGATCCGCCGGCAGCACGTGCTGTAAATACGTCGCCAACTTGTGGATTATTGGCTGTACCAATAATTGGAGTCCAATTAGTTGTTGTGCCAACGTTAGTGATAATATAGGCTTGACCTACAGTAAAAGTACCATCGTCCACAGTATTGTTAGATGCTACCAAATATTTGGTTTGTCCTTTTTGTGTGATAATAGTAGCTGCTGTTTCTGCGCCTTCGTCTGGAAAGTACGCATTGACCGCTACGATAGGGAATGTTGCACTAGCACTTGGTGGTAAATCGCTACCGCCAACGACACCTAAGTACTCAGTACCAGTCATACCTGTTGGTGGAACTTGTGTATTATAATCTAAACTGTTAAAGTTTGGAAAACCAGCGTCAACAACTACTGATGCGCCTACGTTGGTAGCGCCAATTACGCCTGATGCTGGTGAAAGTTTTTGTATTTTTAGTGGACGACCCATTTTGTTTTCTCCTTTAAAGAAGCCCAATGCAGGTTCTATTCTGCTACGCTGGGGGTTTAGTACCAGCATAAAACGCATTATTACGTTATAGGTATTTAC
>Ga0164297_10003302_pt1 | contig 15110 bp, 13 predicted proteins | sample GEODES058metaG_FD_113539 | JGI IMG/M metagenome (GOLD analysis project Ga0164297, IMG submission 113539) | Dystrophic lake water microbial communities from Trout Bog Lake, Wisconsin, USA - GEODES058 metaG | ecosystem: Environmental > Aquatic > Freshwater > Lake | place: USA: Trout Bog Lake...
ATCGGCTACATCTACTGCTTCTTCCAACGTTTGATCATTTTCTAATCCGTTGGCAAAATTTTTCATTAACGCTACCGCTTCTATTTGATTCATTTTCTTTAAAAAATCATCCAGCACATTATAAGCCGCTGCCATTTTTATAAACTTTTTATAAAAATCATAGTGCACCCAATTCAATAAAGTATCTGATCGCTCCACTCCCATTCTTTGAAAAATTCTTTTATACACCCCCAAATAACTACTGGTATAAATTTCATCTTCTGCAGTTACACATAAATAATACAATTCAGTGGCAGTAAGGCTATCCAAGCATTTAAATCGAACCGCATCGATCTTCTCATCATGTAATGCATTAATATTATCGATATACGTTTCAACCGATTTGCGTTTTAATTTTTCAGTGAGTACATGCATTACAATAGGCGTATCACCATTTCTTACTCTTCCTGCATAATCAATTTCTGTTGCAACTAATAATTTATAATATGCATTGCTGTCAGCTGAAATTTTTTCAATTGAATCAATGGTGATTTTATGATGATAGATATTATCTAAAAAAGGAAAATATACTCTCCCGGTTTGCATGCCGGCCATTTGACTGATGGCTTTTACCAAAGGTTCATCTACTTTTTTTATTCTTCTGCCCAATGAATCGGGTGATGAAGCATAATCATAAAACTGTTCCGGTTTACGATGCGCCATTACAATAATTAAACTATCAGCAAAAGAAACGCCGGGATTAGAACTTAATATTTTTAAAATGTTTTGCGGATTACGCTGGCAAACTTTTAATATCATCACATCTTTCGATTCTGCTACACCGCGATTATTTTGCAATGCAAAATTTTTTAATAAAATCGAAGCTACTTCCAATTCATTTTGCTGAATGATGGGCTTAATAGATTGTTGATGTATTTGTGCCTGCATGGCCGTTTCATACGCCAATATCAAATCACTCAATAAAACACCTTTCATCAGTTTAGATTGATAGGCATTTTTAAAATCGCTTAACATCTCTTCAATACCTCGCAACCAGGTATATTTTCCGCTAACATCAATCATGCTGTCTGATTCAATGAAAGCTCGCATTTGATAAATATGTGTAAACAGGATTTGATTGATCTGCAAATTCACATCCAGATCATTGGTAGCAGTAAAGATGGTATCACTTTTGCTGTTGAGCTGAACGATCGCTTTTTGTGCAGTGATAATCTTATCATGAAAAAATTGTCGCATATGCGGAATCGGCGGCATTTCCAATCTTTGCTGAGTCAATGCAGCTTCGCATAACATCAATCCAAACAATAAAAAGTAAAATTTCCTCATTCCATTCATTGATTTGCAAAAATACTGCCATTCGCTTTACCTAAATCGCAGGACTTAACAATTAGATAATAATTACAAATAGTGATTATGCGGCTGCAGAAAGTTAATTTTGTGTAAACTTAACGTTAACATGGAAGTTAGACCCAAAAGAATATTGATTGCCGATGATGAGCCTGATATTTTAGAGATCATTAGTTACAATCTTTCAAAAGAAGGTTATGAAATTTATACAGCCAAAGACGGTAATGAAGCCATTGAAAGAGCCAAACAATTAAATCCCGATCTGATTATTTTAGATGTGATGATGCCTAAAAAAACAGGCGTTGAAGTTTGTCAGATTTTAAGATCACAATCATTGTTTCAAGATACACTCATTATTTTTCTAACGGCATTAAGTGATGAAGCTTCGCAAATTAAAGGATTGGAAACAGGTGCAGATGATTATGTAAATAAACCCATTAGTCCGAAAGTTTTATCAAGCAGGGTAAATGCCTTGTTCAGAAGAATTAATAAAGAAGATGGTAAAACCATTAAAGTAGGTAATATCAGCATCGATCCGGTAAAATTTGTTGCAAGCATTGATGGTAAAGAAGTGGTATTGGCGAAAAAAGAATTTGAGTTGTTGTACTTGCTTGCATCCAAACCCGGAAGGGTTTTTTTACGCAATGAAATTTTATCGCAGGTTTGGGGAACCGATGTAATTGTTGGCGACAGAACCATTGATGTACACATTCGCAAAGTGCGACAGAAAATGGGCATCGATTGTATTACCACAGTTAAAGGTGTGGGCTATAAATTTGAAATATAATATCCTCATTCCCCAAAAAAAACCGGAACAAACTCCAAGTAGTGTAAACAATAATTATTAAAACTATCTTCGAATAAAATAATTCCCCTTTAGGGGTTAGGGGTATGTTCTCAACAAAAAATCTTTCTCCCAAACAATTATCGGCATTAACTGCTTTGTTTCTGGCAGTTCCAATCGGTATTGCATTTTATGTAATAGAAAATGTTTGGTGGATTGGTTTATGTGCTCTCATCATTACTTTCATCGGCAGTTATTATCTCATCAGTTTTGTATTAGAATGGTTCATCTATCGAAAAATAAAACTCATTTATAAATTTATTTATCAAACAAAAGCCAGTAAAAGAGAAGAAACGTATTATAAATATATTTTGCCACAGAAAGGTATTGATGAAGTAAGAGAAGATGTAGAAAAATGGGCAGAGCAAAGAAGTGCAGAAATAGAATTATTAAAAAGCAATGAAGCTTACCGAAAAGAATTTTTACAAAATCTGGCCCACGAATTTAAAACGCCCATATTTGCCATACAAGGTTATGTAGATACTTTATTGGATGGTGCCATGAGCAATCCGCAAGTGAGTAAAAAATTTTTAGAAAATGCTGCTCGCAATGTAGAACGTATGGTAAACTTAGTGGAAGATTTAGATGAAATATCTAAATTAGAAAGTGGTGAGCAGCCATTGTATAAAGAGAATTTTATTATACAGGAATTAATTAAAGAAGTATTTGAAGCATTGTCTATTAAAATGACAAGCCGCAACATTAAATACAATATCAAAAAAGGTTGTGAAAGCCCGATTACTGTTTTTGCAGATAAAGAAAAAATAAGACAGGTACTGAATAATTTAATTGTAAACGCAACCAAATACGGAAAAGAGAATGGCAGTATTACGGCCAGCGTTTATAAAACCGATGGCAAACATGTATTGATAGAAATTAGTGATGATGGTATTGGTATTGCTGAAGAACATCTATCAAGGGTATTTGAACGTTTTTACAGAACCGACAGGGGCCGCAGCAGAAATGTGGGTGGTACCGGCTTGGGATTGGCCATTTGCAAACATATTATTGAGGCACACGACCAAACCATTCATGCACGCAGCAAATTAGATGTGGGCACCACCATTGGGTTTACATTGGACTCCAGAAAAGACTAACCATCCCTTAATTTGTGTAACTGAAAGCCTTTCAGCAGCATTAAAATTAACTTCCCGGAACGGGAATTTCTTATTGCCTTATCCGTACCTTGTTCGGAGTAAGTCCACTAATTAGTGGACTTACTCCGAACAAGTCAGGAAAAAGACCCGATTGAAACAAGAAACAGTAATGGTAAAAAATCCGGTAAAAGAATACAAATATGCCATTTAAAAGCTGCAATTGCAGAAGCAGCAGAAACAGAAATATATTTTTTTACTTTTTTGAAAAAATTATTTCGATTGCACGGTTTTGTTTACATACAATAATTTTCCATCGGCATTCATTCCCTGAATGATCAATGTAGATTCTGTTACCTGATTGATATTATAGAACTCTACCTGAATATCTTTTTGTTCATTGTTCCAGAACAAGAATGGATTCCAGTAAAAAGTACCGAGCAGGTTTTTTTTATGGATGTAGGATAAATATTTTTTCTCCGGGTTCATAAATATTAATCCTGCACTGTATCCTGCAATATCAATGGTTTGTAAACTGGTAGCTCCTTTGTCTCTGTCTTCGGGATGTTTGGTAAACACAGCAATAGCCGGACCATTTTCGTCTGCCAACACCAATGTATGATATACTTTTATCAATGCCACATTATCTATGGTTAACACATCCAGATCGGCAAAATCAACTCTGGCACCATCAATGAAAACAGTATAGGGTTTTTGTGTCCACAATACCGGCCATTGAATAATGGCAGTAGTGGTTATATCATCACCCATCACACGCATTCTTCTGCCATATAATTTTAAATATTGTGAAACACTTTTCGTTCCGTTAATATACGGCGAGTTAATAAAATCAAACATCTGTTCTGCTTCTCTTCTAAAAATGTCATCTCCATATCTGTCACTTACATCCATTGCTTTTTGTCGCCAGGTTTTATAAGAAGTAACCGTAACATTGGGCAAATCTTTTTGTGCAGCCAATACTTCGTCCGATAAATTTTTATACACCATTTGTTTTTTATCATCAATCGCCACCGCTGCTTTAGTTGGTTGCACTAATTGTTGGGGTGCATAGAATTGCATAAAACCGATATCCTTCTTTTTCTCTTTAGAAAAATAACTATCCGGATTGGTAGGGGCCAATTCTAATTTTACAGTTTGATAAGTTTTGTCGTTCAGTTTATAATGCATCGACAAAGTATCATAAAATATCAATCCGTGTTCTGCAATACTTGCTTCTTTATTATTAAGGATGATGGGGGTATTTAAAAAATCTTTTACCGATTTCTTTGATTCAAATACCAAATTCAATGTAGCATCTTTCGGAAATTTTTTAAAGCCTTCCGGTTTTACCTTCCCTTCAATTTTTATATAATCTATTGTATCACTACTATTGTTATTTTCTGTTGCCGATACAATTTCATTCCAACCGGGTTTTAATATTTTTTGCGTAGCCAAAATTTTATTTACTGCATGAACATCTGCTTTTGATAAGTCGGTTATCCATCCATACAAGAAAGGATGTTCTTCCTGCAAATGTGCTGTTAATAAAAAACGATTGATAATGTTTTCCTGTTTAATGTTCGATTCGTATTCGAATGCTTTATCGGTTAACACAACCGATAAAGTTGCATTGGCAGTATCCAATGTTTGTAAATGAATGGTATTGAGAATGGTATCATTTGTGCTGACAGTTGCTGCAATATCTTTTGCAGTGATTATATTTCTATCATTATTGGAAAACAAAAAACGTTCGGTAATGATATTTTTGTTTGCATCGGTTAATACAATTCTGAAAATACCGGTTGATAATTCATCCATCGGAATTTTTATTCTTTGTCCGTTCGCTGCATTCACTTCAAACAATAAATGATCATTGGCTTCACCTATTACATGAAAGGCTGTATTGTTTTGCTGATTGGATAAAATGGTGATGAAATAATTGTTGTCCTGATAATTCGATAACAATACCGTTCCTTCTGATTGAATGGCATTGCCGATTTTTTGTTCGGTTTGACGATCGGCTAATTTGATGAAATAGTTTTCGGTATTATTCGGAACAAATTTTATTTCAGCCACCCCGGTATAATCTGTTTTAAATGCAGCAAGGGTATCATTCTCTGCATTCACCAACCAACCATTTGTTTGAATGGGTTGATGCAATTGATCGGTAACAGCAACATAGGTTTCTGCTGCCAATCCATTAACCAGTATATTGCATGGAAAAAATTGTATCTGTGCAACAGGCTTATAATTAAAAGAAGCATCACCGATTTTTTGAATGGAAGCAGGATTATAAATAAGCACCGGTGCAATAAAATCTTTTGCATATTTTTTTTGTGCGGCGGTATTGGTAAAGGCACGTAAAAAATACCTGCCTTCTTTAACCGTTACCGGTAAACTGATATTGCCTGTTGCAATGCTGTTAATGATGGGATATACTTTTTCTGCGATCATCAATCCATCATTATCCATCAATTGAATTTTAATGCTGCCATTTTCAGCAGAAGGTATATCATCATTCATAACATAGGCTTTCAGCCAAATGGTTTCACCGGATATATAACTGCCTTTATCGGTATGTACATATACTTGTTCTGATGAATAGGCTTTTTTTGCTTTGGCAAGAATGGAGCTTGTTTGTGTAGTGGCTAAAATTGACAAACATAGCATGCAAACAAGTAATGCAGTTTTTCTCATAGAAGATAAATGTAAGATATTATGAATAACAAGAATTATTCCGTTTGCATTTTAGTGTATTGCTAACAAAAAAGCCCCCATAAAAATGGAGGCCGGATTACTTTGAGAAAAAACCTAACTGTTCCGTTTGCTATGAAATAAGCTGCTATACAAATGTGCTAAATCAATATTACCGGAATATGAACAGTTTGCAATGCTTATATTAAAAAACCCCGCTTTTTATGCGGGGAGTTACAAAAAAACTAACTGAAAATCACGCTTAGTAATTTAAAGTATGGAATAATTTTGGATTGCAGTAAAAAGCAATGTTAAGTTTTTTAAATACTACAAATTTTTCTTATTGCTGTGTTTTAATACTTTGGCTTCTAAGTAAAAAATAATCTCTTCGGCAATATTCTTTGATTGATCCCCAACCCTTTCAAGTTTACGGATAATGGATAATGCGTACAATGCCTGATCAAGATCATCTGGTTTGGTTTTTAAATAAGCCTGAATATTCTCGTTTGCAGTTAAATTGATTTTATCCAGAAAATCGTCTTTCTTAAAAATGCTTCTGGCCAAAATAGTATCTTCTGTTTCAAATGCGGTCAAGGTATCATTAAGCATAGAAATAGATTCTTCAAACATTTCCATTATCTGGGTTGCCGTTAATAATTCTTGTGTTAATGGGCCACTTGCACTAATGATATATTTAGCAATACCTTCTGCGATATCCCCGATTCTTTCCAAATTTGAATTGATCTTTAGAACTGCCAATAGAAAGCGAAGGTCAATTGCAACAGGTGTATATAAGGCGAATAAGTTCTCACAATCCCTGTCAATCTTTAACTCCGCACCATTGACTCTTTTTTCTCTGATGACTACTTCCCTGGCAAGGTCTTTATCAAAGTGCTGTAATGATCTTCTTGCTTTCATCATCTGCGATTGAACAAGGCTCCACATATTCTTTACCTCTTCTTTCAATTGCTGTAATTCTGTTTCTAATTGTGTCATATTAATATAATTAGATTATATAAAGTTATTACATTCTTAACTGAATCTTCCCGTAATATAATTCTGAGTTCTAACATCTTTTGGATTGGTAAACATGATTTTAGTTTCATCATATTCTACTAATTCACCAACATAAAAAAATGCTGTTTTATCACTCACCCTTGCAGCCTGTTGCATATTATGAGTGACAATGATCAGTGTAAAATTTTTCTTCAGTTCGTGAAGTAATTCTTCAATACTGGAAGTAGATATTGGGTCTAATGCTGAGGTAGGTTCATCTAATAATAAAACCTCAGGTTGCATTGCAATTGCACGGGCTATACACAAGCGCTGTTGTTGACCACCTGATAAAAAAGTACCTTTCTTGTGCAGGGAATCTTTAACCTCATTCCATAAAGCCGATTTCAATAATGATTCTTCTACAATTTTATCTTTTTCGGATTTGGGGAGCTTAAGCCCATTTAATTTATAACCGGCAATTACATTGTCATAAATACTGAGGTTAGGAAATGGATTAGGCCTTTGAAATACCATGCCAATTTTTAATCTGGTAAAAATGGGATGCATGTCATATACATCTTCTCCGTTGAGAAGCATCTTGCCGCTGCTTGTTGCGCCCGGAGTAAGTTCATGCATACGGTTAATACATCTTAAATAAGTTGTTTTACCGCAACCTGAAGGTCCCATTACAGCTATGACATTGTTTTTTGGGATTTCTATATTCACGTTCTTTACAACATGATTGGTCCCAAAAGAGGCATTAAAATTTACACTTTTTATAATTGTATGTTCCATTTTCTTGTTGTGATCTTTGTAATGATATTTAATAATAGTACAGTGAACAATAATATCAATGCAGCACCCCATGCCAGGTCATGCCAGTCGTCGTAAGGGCTGGTCGCATAATTATAAATCAGTAAAGGCAGGCTTTGCATCGGCTTTCTTATATTAGTATTTAAAAACGGATTCCCAAAAGCAGTGAATAGCAAAGGAGCTGTTTCCCCGGCAACCCTGGCGATGGAAAGCATAATACCTGAAAGAATACCACTTACACCGCATGGTAACACAATGCGAAGAATTACTTTATGATAAGGTAATCCAAGTGCCAAACCTGCTTCCTGCAGTGAGAATGGAATCATTTTGAGTGTTTCTTCCGTGGAACGAATCATAATGGGGAGCATCATAATTGCTAAGGCAATACTTCCTGACAATGCTGAAAAAGTTCCTAACGGTTTTACTATCCAGAAATAAACTACGATACCGGTTACTATAGAAGGGACCCCCTGCAAAACATCTACACATAACCTGCTCCAGTAAGCCAATTTACCATGCTTATGTTCACTTAAATATATGCCACATAAAATAGCAATCGGAATAGCAATAACCGCGGCAACAAAAACTAAAATAATACTACCTATCAATGCATTTGCTATACCACCTCCCGATTCACCCACCGGTTTAGGCAAATGTGTTAAGAAAGTCCAGTTGATCTTTGTAATTCCTTCTTTAAAAATATATAAAATAATGGCCAATAAAGGCAGTGTTATCAAAAATGCAAGCATAACAATGAAAGCCTGTACCATCTTGCTTTTTCCTACACGATATTTTACTTTAGGGTTCATACTTATTCTTTAGTAAAACGCTTAATAATACTTTTACCAATAATATTAATCACAACAGTAACCAAAAAGAGCACTAAACCTAATTCTATTAATGCTGATAAATAAACTGTATGATCTGCTTCTGTGAATTCATTAGCGATAACACTTGCCATAGTATTACCCGGAGAAAAAATACTCGTTGGCATTAAGCTGGTGTTACCGATTACCATGGTAACAGCCATCGTTTCTCCTAAAGCTCTTCCTAATGACAAGAGGACACCGGCCAATAATCCTGACTTGCTATAAGGAAGAATGATGTTTTTGATTACTTCATATCGAGTGGCTCCCAATGAATATGCACCTTCTTTTAATGGTGATGGAACCATTTTTATCATTTCTCTTCCTAAAGAAGCCGCATAAGGAATAATCATTACAGCAAGAATTAAAGCTGATGTAAAAATCCCGATTCCGTAGGGCAAAATTTCCATTTTAATCTCTATTTCTCTCACAATAGGCACTAAAACCATAACACCCCAAAAGCCATAGATTACTGAAGGCACTGCTGCAATCAGCTCTACTGTATTTTTAAGAAAATTTGATAACCAGCCTTTTGGATTGTATTCTCCCAGATATATGGCAATAGCAAAAGAAAATGGAATAGAAATGATCAATGCTAAAAAAGAAGTTAGCAAAGTTCCCACTAAAAAAGGGTATGCTCCGTATACATTATTTACAGGGTCCCATGTTTTACCCCATAAATATTTAATGCCCAAAGATTTTAGAGAAGGTATTGATTCAATAATCAAGGTTAAGAATATGCCCAGTACCAACACCACCATTACCAAAGCAATGATGATTAATGCACGCCTGAAAAAATTTTCAGCCTTAATCTGCTGATAGGAATGCCTCGCTCTCTTTTTAATACTAAATTCCATAATGCGAATATTACGAAAATACCTGTATGAGAAAAATCATACAGGCAAATTCATTAACTGTTAATATTGGAGCCTTATTTCAAAATCGGCTTACCATTGAAAGTAGCAGATTTTAATATTTTTTCTGCAATCTTCAATGCTTCCTTAGATAAGGGCGCATAATTTAACGGTGCAGCATATTGTTGTCCGTCATGAATATTCCACCATAACAAATCCAATAATTTTTTAGCTCTGTCTAATGAACGTCCGTTATAGTTTTGTTCTTTATAAATAATAATCCATGTTAAACCGCTGATAGGATAACCATCAGGTGCATCCGTATCTGTAAGGAATATTTTAGAATCATCAGGCATTTTAACATTACCCGCTGCAGTTACAGAAGCCAAAGAAGGTAATATGGTTTTTCCCTTTTTATTTACAACCTTAGCATAATCCATTTTATTCTGTAAAGCATAAATCAGTTCAACATAACCAATTGCACCTGGTGTTTGTTTCACCAAACCGGAAACACCTTCATTTCCTTTACCACCTAAACCAACTGGCCAGTTAACCGCACTGCCACTGCCCACTTTTGAAGTCCACTCAGGACTAACTTTAGACAAATAATTTGTGAAAATATTAGTAGTTCCGCTACCATCAGAACGATGAGCCACTAAAATGGGTAATCCCGGAATATTTACACCTTTGTTTTTAGATATAATTCTCGGATCATTCCATTTAGTTATTTTACCTAAAAATATATCTGCAATCACATCCGGAGTAAGAACAATACCATTGTTATCGCCTGGTAAGTTATAAGTTATTACAACTGCACCTGAAACCATTGGAACATGCAATACATCGGCTCCAATTTTTTTTGTCTGATCATCATTCATCGGGCCATCAGAAGCACCAAAATCAACGGTTTTATTTGTTAACTGGAGAATGCCGCCACCTGAACCAATTGACTGATAATTAATCTGAATCCCCTTTTTCATGTTATATTCAGAGAACATTTTAGAATATAAGGGATATGGAAAAGTAGCACCGGCGCCTAATAATGTTTTATCATCCTGTGCATGTACCCTTGAGATCATTCCTGCAGCAATCAGCAGGATGAACAATAATTGATTTAATTTTTTCATACAGTTTTTTTTAAAAAAGTTGAATTATTTTATGATTTTATTTACCGAAAACATAATAAAAAGTAAGTCTTAATACAGTGTCATTATCGCCTGCAACTTTACCTGTTACTCCTGGCATTTGAGAAGCATAATGATTGTACCAAATATTCGGCATTAAATGCACATTCTTAGCCGGCATATAATCTAACCCTACTGTTACAAAAGTTTGCTTGTAAGTCTGATCACCGGTTGCAGTGGCTGCAGTAGGAGTTCCATTTGAATTATAGGTCATTACATAAGAGTTATCGTTATAATTACCTGTATTGCCTACATATTTATTATAAATGCTATTATTTATTTTAGTCATCGGGTTATAAGCATCTACACGTGCAAAGAATCTTAACTGATTTTTGATAATATCCCCGTGAACATAGAATGAAACACCAGAAGCAGCATCATTTAAAGTATCATTACCGCCGGATATTTTTGTTGCAACAAGATCATTTTTTAAATTATTAACAAAGAATTCAGCACCTACTGTAAAACCAGTACCAGGATTCATACCTCCTTTTTCTGTAGCGGAACTATTATAAGCAACATAACCCTTTACCATAGAGCGAGCACGTTGTAAACTTGCTACAGGAGACCAGTTGGTCCTTAAATAATCAGCATACAAATCCAATACGATATGCTTCTCAAATAAATAAGCATAAATATCACCGTACAACCATTTGTAACTGGTGCTTGCAGGTTTTGCACTGGTACCATTACCTAACATTAAATCGTATCCGAAATCTTTTGTTTCAGGGTCAAATGTTCCCTGTAAGGAACCACCAAAATCATAAGATGGTGTACGTCTGATATCCGAAATAGTTCTTTCAATAGAACGGTAGTTCCAAATTTTTTCTGCTAATAATGGGAAAGCAGGAGTAGCTGCCTGTCCAAAAACAAAATCAGTTCCTTTCCAGATATTCTTCCAGCGAATATTGGCTAATTTTATATAGAAACTAAGTTTATTGTTTAATAATTGGTCACCGCTTGCTGCAGTAGAAGACGGAGCATTGAAAGCCGGAAAATTATCTTCTGCAGCTAACAATAATTCTGCTGAAAATTTCTTGGATATATTGTAATCATAACCTAAATAAATACGACGAAATTGAAACGCATTTCTATTTTGAGGGATACCTGAATATTGGTTACTACCGCCTCTAGCTAAAGTATCAGCATGCGCTTTATAATAATAATCACCAAACATATAGCCCCAAAGTCTTCCGGAATTGGCACTCCCTGATTTAAAAGCTGAATCAGAATTTAACACATATTGTGCCTCGGTTGTTTTAGCACAAAAAATAAATAATACTGCAATAAAAATAACGTTGACTAAACGTTTCAAGGATTTCTGTCTCATAAGTTTTAATTTTCTTGCTGCAAAGGACTATTTAGTATGTTACCAAATTGTTACCCGCGTGTTACCACACAATTAATTAAAGCATCTAAGAGGTTATTGAATGCTTAAGACTAAATTTTTACTGAATGATGCTCTTTTAGTGGTATAGCTTTACTTTTGTCAAAATTTCAATTATGGGTATCAATACATTTGGCAGGATATTTATGCCGAAGAACAAAGTTTTCTATGATCTTTTTGAGCAAGTTGGCGAAACTGTAGAAGAAATGGGAAGCATGCTAAAAAAAGTGGTGGCAGAGCCTGATCATGATAAAAGACTTCCATTGATTAAACAAATTGAAGATCTGGAACACAAGAATGATGATCATACACATAGATTATTTACTGAATTAGGCAGGAATTTCATTACTCCTTTTGACAGAGAAGACATCCATTATTTAGCTACTTCATTGGATGATATTGCTGATTTTATTTATGCTTCTTCCAAGAAGATAAATTTTTATCATGTAAACCCCAATGATAGTGGTATACAGAAAATGGCAGATCTGATTAGTCAGGGTTGCAATGAGATCAATATAGCTGTGCATGGCTTGAGAGACATGAAGAATCTGCGCAAAATGACAGAAGCTTTGGTTAGAGTTAACAGTTTGGAAAATCAGGCGGATGACGTATTTGATATGAGTATTGAAATGTTGTTTCAACAGGAAAATGATTTTAAAGAAGTGATTAAGAAAAGAGAAATCTATCAGGTTATGGAAATCGCCACAGATAAATGTGAAGATGCTGCCAATGTGATCGAATCCATCATAATAAAATATGCTTAATTAGTTATGAATTATGAATGAGGTGTTGCATAAAATTGCAATTCAATTCATAACTTATCACTCAATAATTTATAACTTATATTAAATTATGCTCACTTTACTTATCTTCATCATCATACTTGCATTCGTTTTTGATTTCATCAATGGTTTTCATGATTCTGCCAATTCTATTGCCACCATTGTTTCAACCAAAGTATTAACCCCATTTCAGGCAGTATTGTGGGCAGCAATGTTTAACTTTATAGCATATTTTATTTCTAAATATGTATTCAAAGAATTCGGGATCGGTAATACCGTAGCCAAATGGGTAAATGGTGAATTCATTACACTCTATGTTATTTTGGCCGGTATACTGGCAGCTATAACATGGAATTTAATTACCTGGTGGTTTGGCATTCCTTCCAGTTCTTCGCATACTTTAATGGGTGGATTTATCGGGGCAGCTTTGGCACATGCACATGGTTTTAGTAACGGACATACTGATGTAATCAATTATGTTAAAGTAATTCCTACTTTCCTATTCATTTTCTTAGCACCGTTGATAGGAATGGTCATTGCTTTTTTTATTACAATTTTGATTGTTCATTTATTTAAAAAATCTAATCCATACAAAGCGGAAGGATGGTTTAAAAAAATGCAATTGGTTTCTTCTGCAGCATTTAGCATTGGTCATGGCGGCAATGATGCGCAAAAAGTAATGGGCTTAATTGGTGCAGCGATTATTTATTATGAAAGTACATTAGGCCATAAACTTTCCTTCAATCAATTTGCAGATCAATATCCTTGGGTGCCTTTTACCAGTTTCTTATTTATTGGCTTAGGCACATTAAGTGGCGGATGGAAGATTGTTAAAACAATGGGTACACGTATCACTAAGGTTTCTCCATTAGAAGGTGTTGCGGCAGAAACGGCAGGTGCCATTACTTTATTCCTTACAGAACATTTTAAAATTCCTGTTTCTACTACCCATACGATCACCGGTTCAATCATTGGTGTAGGTGCTACCAAGCGCTTGAGTGCTGTTCGTTGGGGTGTTACAGTGAATATTTTATGGGCTTGGATATTAACTATTCCTGTTTCTGCATTAATTGCTGCCGGTTTTTATTTTGTAATACAGCTTTTTATCTAGATAAATCATTAGCTATTTGTTTCACTGATTTGCTTAACTTACAATAACAAAATAATGTTATGCAAAAAATATTGGTTACTGGTGGTTGCGGTTATATCGGTTCTCATACCATAGTGGATTTGATTGAACATGGATTTGACGTGATATCCATAGATGATAACTCCCGCTCTACGCTCCATGGATTAATTGGCATAGAAAAGATCACCGGAAAAAAAATAAAAAATTATAAAGTTGATTTAAAAAATTTCGATGAAACACAAGCTGTGTTTCAGGAGAATATTGATATTGTCGGTGTTATTCACTTTGCAGCTTATAAAGCCGTGGGTGAATCGGTTGAACAACCGTTGTTGTATTTTGAGAACAATATTTTCTCGTTAATTAATTTATTAAAATGCGTGAAAGAATTTAATGTGCCGCATTTTGTTTTTTCTTCTTCCTGCACTGTTTATGGTAACCCCGATTCTATTCCGGTTACAGAATCCTTCCCGGTTAAAAAAGCAGAAAGTCCTTATGGTGCTACCAAACAAATGGGTGAAGTGATGATACAGGATTTTTCAAACAGTGAAAATGTATCTTCTGTTTTATTAAGATATTTTAATCCCGTAGGTGCACATCCTTCCGGATTGATCGGCGAATTGCCTTTAGGTAAGCCTATGAATTTAGTGCCTGTCATTACACAAACTGCTATCGGTAAATTACCGAAAATGTTTGTTTGGGGAAATGATTATGCTACCAGAGATGGTTCTTGTATGCGTGACTATATTCATGTTTGTGATATTGCGCATGCACATACATTGGCATTACAATATTTATTGAATGAACAGAACAAAACCAATTGCGATATTTTTAACTTAGGAACAGGCAATGGAGTAACAGTTCTGGAAGCCATCAAAACTTTTGAAGCCGTTAGTGGTATTAAATTAAATTATGAAATCGGTCCGCGCCGTTCGGGAGATGTGATCGCCATTTATGCAAACAATGATCTGGCTGTTGCCTCACTCGGATGGAATATAAAATATGATCTTACTGAAATGATGCGCACTGCCTGGGCTTGGGAACAAAAAATCAAACAACACGAAGACATAGAAAAGCAAAAAGCATCTTTGAATTAATGAGTGAAAGGTCAATAGTAAGCGGA
>Ga0164297_10003304_pt1 | contig 15106 bp, 13 predicted proteins | sample GEODES058metaG_FD_113539 | JGI IMG/M metagenome (GOLD analysis project Ga0164297, IMG submission 113539) | Dystrophic lake water microbial communities from Trout Bog Lake, Wisconsin, USA - GEODES058 metaG | ecosystem: Environmental > Aquatic > Freshwater > Lake | place: USA: Trout Bog Lake...
ACGCCGAATAGTTAAAAAAGTTAGGATTATTTTGTCTGTTAGCTGGCATTATTGACTCCATCCTGCTGCAGGATCATATCCTGGAGTATATCCTGTGCCATCATTAAACAGTGCTGCTGTCTCGGCCGAATCGGCCTGTATTGGCGTAGACTGTGTAGTTGGACTTGGTGAGTTTGTTCGTGCACCTGGATCTGAACCAGCACCAGTGGCAGAAACAGGAGTTCCTTGCAAAATTTGAGATACTGTTTGTCCAGCTAATGCAAATGCAAATGGAATGGTCCCGCGGGCTTGAGCAGCGGCAGTTGAGTAAGGCACAGGTTTACCAGTGACCATATATTCAATTTGATTGGCCACAGTCCTAAATGTTATGTTTTCAATTAGAAAAGGAAAATATTTTTTTATTACGGCTTGCGGACTAGGGCTACCGAGTTGCCCAGTAGTTGTATATTGTCCTGTGGCCGGCGCGACCAATTTGCCCTGGGCATCATATCCGTAAAATTCTATAGTCAAACAATACTGTGCGGCAGCATAATTAGGAGCTTGGCCAGAACTAGTATTGTTTTGATAAGCGGCCACAACAGCACTGTATAAGTTTTGTATTAAGGTCAGGCCATTGGGTTCAACCACTTTAAATTTAATATCCTGAGCATTGGTGCTCATACTGGTGCCTTTGCCCATAAGAAATGTTTCAATTTCCAAATCATCTAAATAATAATCATTAGGAAAGTATTGATTACGCCCGCTTATTGGAGCACCGCCATCTTGCATGAGTAAACTCCAGCTACCAGTTCCGGGTGCTGGAGCTTCACCACTTGAAAGATTATTGTATTGATCCGGAGTCAACAGCCACCAGCTGATTGCATAGGTATAACTGGCATACTGATCTAACACGTTAGGTTGTGGAACAATGGTCTGACCACTAAAGTTTTGATTAATAGCTTGTTGCGACGGATCACTTGATGCCGGAGGAGTATTATCGTTTCCCCGACTATCGTAGGCATTGTCGCTGGTGCCAGCACCAACGCCTGGGGTTGTAGGAGACCAAGCGTTACCATCATCGTCATTGGTAATGTTTAACGGGTTTGCTGGTGCGTTAGATACTGGGTTAGGTGGTGTTGCCTGTGATTGTTGTATAGTTACTACTGGAGTATCTCCTGCGGCTGCAACATCTCGTTGTGACTGTGAATCAGTCAGGGCAGAATAATTGAAAAAATTAGGATTATTTTGACGGTTAGCCGGCATGTTAGAATCCTAACACAGTTTTTAACGTGGCTAATTTGGGCAGATAGATTACCGCCCCGGCTTCAAAATCCATGGGAGGAGCTGTCAGTGTATTGGGATTACGTTGGTAAAAGACCCACCATAAACCAGCATCACCATACAAGTCAAAGGCCAACAAATCTGGTCTATATTCAAACGTAGTATTGATAGTGAATAGCAAGTCGTCGGCACTTTTGGGTATGGGCCTATTGACCATGACATCTAAAAAGAATTGACTATACCCAGTTAGATAGTATGGGCTAGTGGCACTGTAATTGGCACTCATTACCAGAAGCCTCCTTTGAGTAATTGACCATTGGCAAAATTCTTAAGGCTGAATTGTTTACTGACTTGACTGCGACTCTGAACTGGTAGCAAGGTAAGAGAAATTTCAAGTTTGCTAGGAACATACGTAGGATTATTTAACAGACCTTGTAGTGGTGCTGGCAACGCATTTTGTGCTCCGGGTGGTAAAAATGCTGCTGCTAGTCTAGTAGCAGTGGGCGATAAGGCATTCAAGGTTGTTGAATATAAATTCTGCAAGGGTTGCAGATTTAGTCCCAGGTTATTTGGCGATCCAGAGCTGACATAATCTACGTCGGCTGGCAAGGTGTAATTGAATTGACTGACCAGGCAAGGATGATTATTGAACTGATAATCCCCTAGGCCGCTTAGGAATACCAAGGGTGGAGGACTGCCACGTTCGGCGTCTTGTCCGTAAAACATCTTGGTCACACTACGAAAAAAATGCACAACTGCCAGCACATAAGAGGCATCGGCGGTGCTTTGTGCTGTAAAGGTAGCGTTCAAGTTGATTTGATCAGTGTAGCTGTTTTGATAAAAATATCCACGATAGTTACTGTGCGTTAAATCATAGGTGCTGTAATTGGCCTTATATGCTGTGCTGATTTGAGGAGTGTATGGAAATATAATTCCATTGGTTACTTTCAAAGGTTGCAATAATCCAGCATCCGGAGCATTGTACAAATAGCTGGAACCCGGTGCTAGTCTAAGAGTCACACGCCAATCAGTGTTGAGTGGCATCTGTGATAGATCGCTAGTGGTCTGCTGATTTTGTGCTTGGATCACACCTGTTGATACCAGGCCCTGGGCAATAGAAGTCGCATCAAGCTGAAATGCGCTGCCGCTGAACAGTCCACCTGCTCCTGGATTGGTAAACACTGCACCCGGGTCTGTAGCTGGATCAACATTGCTTGCAGAAGTTTTAACGTCGCTAGCCGGAATCGCAACTTCTTCGCCACTGCCGGTTTCTGGATCAACGTTTGGATCTACCGGTGCTGGCCCGGTGTCAATATTGGCGCTTACTCCGTTACCAGACAAGTCGGCTGCAGATAAATCAGCTTGTTCTGCTTCGGGATCAACGTTTGGATCTACTGGATTATCATCTGCCATATCTATTTCCTATCTAGTATTTACCGGAAAAATAAACCACCCAGATAATGATTAAAAGGTTGACAAGTGTGGTTTTTGTGCTACAATAAATATCATATTAGGAGATTCGTTAGTGTCAACTACACCCACAAGAACACCAGCAAAAACCAATTATCTCAACAATCGAGATATCTTAAAACAAATACACCTTAGCAAAAATACATATTGTAGCTTCCTAGATCCGGTTACAGATCACCAATACGATATTATTTTGCCTACGGTTGAAAAAATTAATCAAAAAACCATAGCCGAGGCACGTAGAAATCGTGCGGATCGCATCAAACGCGAAACCGGCGTTGTGATTGATCCCAAAAAGATTGCCAATACTGAATTGGTATTCCGCATTACCTGTTGGGAACATATACCCATGGCGCCTAAAAAGATACCAAAAGGCCAACAAAAGAAAAAGAAAATTGAAGATATTTTTGAACTAGATTTAACAGAAGAGGACGATCCACTTAGTGAATTGTTAGAAGTGCCTGTGTTGGATGAAAAACATGTTCGCCTAAACTTTCCACCTTTTTACCACTATCGTATTAATGAAAATAAAGAACCATTTTTAGTGGGCAAAAGTCATTGGAAAGGAGATTTGGAACACGGGGAGTTTTGCAAAGATCACGGACAAGCCACTCGCACCCTGGCCACCATGTATATGAAGCTGTGCGAACGCTATGCTACTCGAAGTAACTGGCGTGGCTATACTTATAATGAAGAAATGCGTGGACAGGCCTTGCTACAGCTGAGTCAAATTGGTCTGCAATTTGATGAATCAAAATCACAGAATCCCTTTGCTTATTACACTGCTGCTATCACTAATAGTTTTACCAGAATTCTTAATTTAGAAAAGAAAAATCAAAACATCCGCGACGACATGTTAGAACAGGCCGGACTTAATCCATCATGGACAAGACAAAATGCCGGCAAAAAAGATCCTAATTTTGGATCGGTCGTCACTATCACCGCCGGGGAAGATTATGAAAATCAGTAAAATACCTGGGCTAGGCCGCTTTGGCATATTCATCGACGACGTTGACTTTGAGCATCTCGCTGACGAAGAGTGGATGGAAATTGGAAAATTACATAAACAAAGTTTAGTTACTATACTAAGAAATGTTAATTTAAATGCAGAAGACTATGCTGGTTGGATAACAAAGTTTGGCCGTGCAAAATACCCTGCACAGGAATATTATTTAAAATATTTTCAAGAAAAATATAAAAAAAGTTTGTCAGAATTTACTAAATCGTTTAACAAAAACGATTCTACTGTAGATGCTAGAGATCGAGACATGGCTTTAGGCTTGCTCCAGATGCAACGCACAACCCGAACAGGCAAGATAATCAATGTCGAAGGTGGGTTCAACGACCAAGGAGTTCCTAATGGATTATTTGCAGAAGGTGAATTAGGTTGGCATAGCAACGAACCTGGACATTTAAATGCTACACCCGGTGTAGCATTATATGGGCAACAAGGAATGGTAGGTAGTGCAACCGGATTTGCCACAACCGTAGATTATTATGAATCTGTAAGTGAAAGTTTTCGTAGTGAGTTAAATGAAATAATTATATTACATAAATTTACTCCAGAAAAGTTTCTTCAAGGTGCTCGGGGTGTTGTTTCTGATATGGTAAAACTTGCGGTGGCTCCACCAGAAGGCTCCGAAGTACCATTAGTAGTTCAAAGCCCGGGTGGATACACTGGATTACGTTACTCATATACTAGTATGGCCGGTATTAAAGGTATGAGCGACATCGATGCCCAAAAAGTATTTAAAGAATTAGATCGAGGTATTTTTCAGGACAAATACACATACGACCACTGGTATCAACAAGATAATGATTTATTATTATTTGATAACAGCATAACAACCCATCGTCGACTTGGTCCTATTATTGGTCGTAGTGCTCTTCGTACAGTATTTGACTATACTACCTTACAAAAAAGATTTTATCAACCATATATTAATCATGGCAGTATCGCTAGAAAATACATACGACAGGCAAAAAATTCTGATAATAGCCCAACAGTCATTGATTATTTAAAAACATTTTTTTACAAATATTAAACATTATGAAAATTACTAAAATACCAGGACTTGGGCGCTTTGGCATATTCATCGACGATGTAGATTTTAACACAATTACAGACGAAGAATGGATGGAAATTGGTCAACTGCATTTAAACAGTCTTGTTACCATCATACGTAATACAAAATTAAATCAATTTGATTATATGAGATTGATATACAAATGGGGCACTCCTAGAACTACCAGCTCTTATGACATTATTAAAAAATATCAATCAACATTTGTTGAGTTGGCTCAGCGAGTGATCGATGGCGATCCAACTGTTGATGAAAAGGACGCTCAATGGTTCAAAACCATGTTAAACATGGTTGAATATGATGACAAGGGATTACCAACCACTATGCTCAAGGTTACAGGAAAGCGTAACGAAAACGGCGATCCGGAAGGCATGTTTGCCGAGGGCGAGCTATTATGGCATAGTAACGAATCTGGAACTTTAACTTTTACTCCAGCAGTGGCCTTATTAGCAAATTCTGGAGTTGTTGGTAGTGCCACAGGATTTGTTACCACTACCGACTGGTATGAATCCCAAAGCGAGTCATTCCGCAGCGAGCTCGACGAAATGTTGCTTGTGCATAAATTTACTCCAGGTAAGATCAATCCTGGGCTACGTCAAGAACAAGATTTCATTATGTATAAAAATATGTGCCCAGTTGATGGAATAAAAATACCAATGGTCATTCAGAGTCCAGGTGGTATTCGTGGATTGCACTACAGTATTAATACAGTAGATGGTGTTGATGGAATGAGTAAAAAAGAATCAAGTAAATTGTTTGCTTGTATTAACAAAGGATTATTTGCAGACAATGTTGTATATGATCACTGGTATCAAAGTGATTCTGATTTATGTTTGTTTGACAATAGTATCACTTTACACCGACGGTTAGGTGGTATTGCCAATAGATTATGTTATAGAATACAATACGACTATACACATTTGCAAACAATGCCATATGTTCCATATTTACAAAAATCTTTTGCCAAACAATATAAAAAAGAAATACGTGACATTGTGTTGTATCTTGGATTAGACGATTTTAAATTACCTAAAAAAACATTGTCAGATTTTATTCCATTTTTTAATATATGAAAATTACTAAAATACCAGGCCTAGGACGATTTGGAATTTATATCGATGATGTAGATTTAGCGACTATATCAAACGAAGAATGGATGGAAATTGGTCAACTGCATTTAAACAGTCTTGTCACTATAATACGCCAGGCCAACTGTTCTAAAGACAGATTTTCGGATTTGATGTTGCAGTATGGTGAGCAACGCAATACAACACAACTAAGTCAAAAGTATTATAAAAAGTATAAGAAAGACTGGAACTGGCTTGTAACTCAATTTGAAAACAATTCAGACCTAATAGAAGAGGAAGATAAAAAAATACTTTCAACTATAAAGAGTCTAGCAGACGTTACTTCAAAAGGTAATCCTCTTGGAAGAGTTGCCGGCGGATATGACAAGGATGGACGACCAAATGGTTGGTTTGCCGACGGTGAACTTGATTGGCATTCAAACGAATCTGGAACTTTAACTTTTACACCAGGGTTAGGATTATTAGGGGTCCGCGGAGTTGTTGGTAGTGCCACAGGATTTTTAACTACTCCTGATTATTATGAATCTGTAAGTGAAAGTTTTCGTAGCGAGTTGGATGATATGATACTACTTCATCGTTTTACCCCAGGTAAGATCAATCCTGGATTGAGAAAGGACCAGGACGAAATTATGAGAATGAATTTTTGTCCAGAAGATGACGCAGAAGTTCCAATGGTCATTCAGAGTCCAGGTGGTATTCGTGGATTGCACTACAGTTTAAGCACCGCATATAAAATTAAAGGTCTCACAGAGGGTGCCAGTAATCGAGTATTTCAAGAAATAAATGCCAATCTAGTGACAAGCAAATATATCTACGATCACTGGTATCAAAATGATAATGATCTATTGCTGTTTGATAACAGTATCACTATGCATAGGCGACTGGGCAATATTGATGGACGTTTATGTTATAGGCTTCCTATTGATTATACCAACTTGCAAAACGAGCCATGGCAACCATATTTTCAAAAAACGTTTATTCGCCGGTATAATAAAGAAATCAGAAAAGTTATTTCGATTGCAAAAATTAAAAATTTTAAATTTCCCAAACGATCCTGGAGAGACTATATTCCTGGGGCAAAATGAAAAAAAATATTGTAGTTTATAACCCTAGCAGATTTTCCAATGAAGTGTGGTTACCAGTTCTTTGGGCTCAAGCCAAAACGTATTATGAGCGTAACGGCGAAAAAGTCAAATACTGGAACTGGGCTCCATGTATTGCTGACATCTATAGCGATGACCTTGACAAGGTAAAGTTGACGTTGGGTCATATCGAACCTGACATTTTTGCTGTGAGTCTATATGTATGGAACTATAATATTGGGCACGAAATAGCACAGTGGGTTAAACAACAGTGGCCCAAGTGTTTGGTTATTACCGGCGGGCCGCATCAATATTTTAAACATGACAACAACTGGTTTCAAAAATACCCATACATTGATGCTAGTCTGCCAGGCGAATGTTCAGGAGAATTGTGTTTACAACAAATTTTGGACAATGTCGATGATGACAACCGCATAGACTGGAATTTGGTCACAGACGTTTGCTATCCGCAGAAAAAATCTCGTTATGTGACTCACAGCAAAAACTTATCAACACCCAAAGACAAACAAAATTTTGATTATAGTTGGAGTGCTTTTAGTAGTCAATTTGATAACTTAAAAAATTTTATAAATGTAGCTAGAGTTGTTGATCCAACAATGAAAATACTTAGCATAGTCGAAACCACACGTGGGTGTCCCTATGGGTGCACCTATTGCGACTGGGGTGGCGGCATCAACACAAAGGTATTGAAAAAACCAGTGGAAGTGGTTAAACAGGATATTGACAAGATATGTCAACTCGATTTGAGTTTTTTATATTTTGCCGATGCTAATTTTGGAATATTTGGCGAGCGAGACGTTGAAATAATCAAGTATCTTGCTCAACAACGTTTAAGTAACGCACAGGTGTTTAACATTGGATATGGCGGTTTTGCCAAAACTGAAAATAAGTTAGAATTTATTGAAAAAATTTTAAAAGTTGATTTACAAAACGAATTAAGTTCGCTTAAAGAAATTAAACTTAGTATGCAGAGTTTAGATCCAACTGTTCTCAAAATAATTGATCGAAAAAATGTGCCAATGGAAAAACAAATAGCCATGATAAAAAGAATTTCTCCACGGTATAAAAAAATTCCAATTTATATTGAATTAATTTATGGATTGCCCGGTCTGACTATTGATAGTTTTTATCACGAATTGGATTTATTAGGTCGTGAAAAATTATCCATACAGTGGTATCCTTGGATATTACTGCCAGAAGCACCTGCATACAGCCGAGATTATCGAGAAAAGTATCAATTAAAAACTTTAACAAAAACAGTAGAAGGCGTGTTTGCAACCAACTTTAACAGTTTAAGCGAGGTGGTTATAGAAAGTTTTTCCTACAGTAAAACTCAATATCTTGAAATGTTATTATCCAGTGGTTTGTATAAACTTTTTATTCAAGGTGGATATTTAAAAGATTTTGCATCTTGGCTACAACAGCATCAGCAAATCAACATAGGACAACTAATTCGAACAATCTATCATGAATTTTTGCCTACCACTAATTTTTTAAATCCTATAGTCGATCACTGGAACAATAAAATTCTACAAGATTCGTCAACTGATTATTCGATCGACATCAACGGTCAAGACGTTTATTTAGGGTTGTATTTGGTTGCCATAGCATTTTTGTATCATAACGACTTTACTTTGAAATTAGTAGCCTGGGCTCAACAAAAATACAATTGCCCAGAATCTATTTTCACAACCGATCTTAAATTAGCCATACATCAAGAAAATTTTGGCACAAAAACTGATGGATTAATTAGATACAACTATAGAAAAAAGTTTTTTAACATGCCAGATAATTTAAAAAAAATATTATTGATATTTGTTCAGTTTGCACATTCTGGACATGCAATTCGTGGTCGTCGTTCTTTTTTGCTATAATACCGTAGACTAACAACATTTAATCTGTTACAATTATCTAATGACAAATCTATTTCGTAAAGTTGCTATTTGCACAGATATACATTTTGGTTTAAAATCAAATAGTTTGCAACACAATCAGGACTGTAGTGATTTTATAGATTGGTTTATTGCTACGGCCAAAGCAAATGGTTGTGAAACCGGAATGTTCCTAGGCGATTGGAGCCACCAACGTGCGGCTATTAACATGCAGACACTACAGTATAGCCTGCGTAGCCTGGAAAAACTATCCGCGGCCTTTGAACGTTTTTATTTTATTCCTGGTAATCACGATCTATATTATCGTGACAAACGTGATATCTATTCAACAGAATGGGCCAAACACATTCCCAATATTGTGATTGTTAATGACTTTTTCAAGGATGGCGATGTTATTATTGCTCCTTGGCTAGTAGGTGATGATCATAAAAAACTAGCCAAAATGTCAGCCAGATATATGTTTGGACATTTTGAACTGCCGCACTTTAAAATGAATGCCATGGTAGAAATGCCCGATCACGGTGAACTAAAAATAGAAAACTTCTCAGGTATTGAAAGTGTCTACTCTGGACACTTCCACTTGCGTCAACAAAAAAAGAATATCAACTATATTGGCAACTGTTTTCCGCACAACTTTGCCGATGCCGGTGATAGTGAACGTGGCATGATGATCAAAGAATGGGGCATGCCCGATCAATATTTTGCCTGGCCCGGTCAACCGCTTTATCGTGTGATGAAGTTGAGCGAAGCTATCGACAACGGTAAAAATATATTGAAACCCAACATGCATGTGCGTGTAGAACTGGACATTGACATCAGCTACGAGGAAGCTAACTTTATCAAAGATACCTTTGTCAAGGATCATAACCTGCGTGAAATGGCTTTGATACCTAGCAAACGCACAGACGTCGATATTGACCTGGCGCCGGGCGAAGTCAAGTTTGAAAGTGTGGATCAGATTGTGACCGATCAACTGACCAATATTGAAAGTGAATTTTACGATCCCAAGCTGTTGTTAAAAATATATCAAAACTTATGATCCATATTAAAAACTTAACTGTAAAAAACTTTATGAGCGTGGGTAACAGCACCCAAGGAGTTGACTTTGATCGTAAGGATCTTACCTTGGTGTTGGGTGAGAATCTCGATCTTGGCGGCGATGGTAGTCGAAACGGAACAGGTAAAACTACAATTATTAATGCTCTTAGCTATGCTTTATATGGGCAGGCCTTGAGCAATATACGCAAAGACAACCTGGTAAACAAGACCAATGGCAAGAACATGCTGGTCAGCCTTGACTTTGGCGTGGGTGGTAAAGATTATAAGATTGAACGCGGGCGTAAACCGAATGTCTTGCGATTTTTTGTAAACAATCAAGAACAAGTTATCACAGACGAAGCACAAGGTGATAGCAGAGAAACACAGGAGGCTATCGAAGCTACTTTGGGACTGAGCCACGACATGTTCAAACATATTCTGGCTCTCAACACCTACACAGAACCATTTTTAAGTCTCAAGGCCAACGAACAACGCACTATTATTGAACAGTTGTTGGGCATTACCCAGTTAAGTGAGCGAGCTGACCGCATCAAAGAACTCAACAAGGAAACCAAAGATGCCATACAGCAAGAAGAATTTAGAATTCGCGCTGTTCAAGAAGCCAACAGGCGCATTGAAGAACAAATTGAAGGCTTAAAGCGTAGACAAAAACTATGGGCAGACAAGCATGAAACGGATATCACGGAACTCAAGAAGGCCTTGGCGGCACTACAAGAGATTGACATTGACGCGGAGATCCAGGCCCACCAGGCCCACAAGATATGGGATCAAAAAAGGAAGGATATCAACGATCTATCTGGTCAGATCAGCCGCACGAAGCTGGACATTGATCGGGAGAACAAAGCAATTTCCAAACTATCTAGGGAAATTGAAACTCTCGAGAGCCATGAATGTCACACATGTGGCCAACCGTTCCACGACCATAAGCACCAACAAGTGTTGGAAGGCAAGCAGACGGATCTGGCAGGAGCGCGAACAGCAAGCCAGGAGCATGGCACTCTCTTATCAGAACTTGAGGTTGCCTTTGAGGCCTTGGGCACGCTAGGTCGCCCACCCAAGATGTTTTACGACAACGAAGCCGATGCCATCCAGCATCAGGCTACCTTGACCAATTTAGAACAGCAGATTGCCAGCAAGACAGCCGAAACTGATCCGTACGCTGAGCAGATTACCGACATGCAACAACAGGCTTTACAGGAGGTCGCCTATGACACACTCAACGAACTTACCCAACTACAAGAGCACCAGGACTTCTTGCTCAAGCTACTCACCAGCAAGGACAGTTTCATCCGCAAGAAGATTATTGAACAGAATCTTAGTTATCTCAACGCTAGACTGACACACTATCTGGATCGTGTGGGCTTGCCACACACGGTAGTATTCCAAAACGACTTGACTGTCAGCATTGAAGAGCTGGGTCGTGAGTTAGACTTTGACAACTTGTCGCGTGGTGAACGCAATCGTTTGATACTAAGTATGAGCTGGGCCTTTAGAGATGTGTTCGAAAGTCTATACCAGCCTATCAATCTCCTGTTCATTGACGAAATGATCGACAACGGACTAGATACACAAGGTGTCGAAAACGCCTTGGCTTTGTTGAAACAAATGAGCCGTGAACGTCATAAATCAATCTGGTTGGTCAGTCACAGAGATGAGTTGGCCGGTCGTGTAGAAAATATTCTTAAAGTAGTCAAAGAGAATGGCTTTACCAGTTATAATACGGATGTCGACGTGGCATGACCCGTGTATTGATTCTGACTGTTCCCAGAGTGGCTCCAATGAGACCGGCAGCTGCACCCGCAATCATCAAGGGCATTCTTAACAAGTTAGATATTGATAACAAAATATTTGATATAAATTTAGATTACTTTAACAATTTTAAAAATTCTGTTGATCCGGACACATTTAATCATGTTGACGAATATTTGTTTGTTGACAAAAAAGAACTAACCAAAGAACAATTATCAGCACTGCACGCCTTTATTGATCAATGGATTGATAAAATTATCCAGCACAACCCAGAAAAATTATTAATAAGTGTGTTCTCTTGGCAAGCTCAACGATTCACTGTAGAGTTACTTACCCGGTTAAGACCTCAAACCAATATTGAAGTTATTGTAGGAGGCCAAGGGTTGATACGAGAAGAAAATGGAAGCTATAGTGCTATTCCCCGGTTTGCACACTATCTTAAAAACAATAAATTGATCGATCATTGGATTCGCGGAGAAGCCGAAACTACTGTTCCTGAAATTATGCGTGGTAACTATGATGTTGCCGGAGTAGATACAGATTTTTTAGCCAAATATAGTAATATTAAAGATCATTCATACATGGACTTTACAGACTTTGATATTTTAAGTTATCAAAGTGGCTACTCAGATGGTGTTCTGCCCATGGAAACCAGCCGCGGGTGTGTGCGTAATTGTGTATTCTGCGACATTCCTACTATGCAAGGCGGTTTTAGATTCAAAACTGGCGAACAGTTGGCCAATGAAATGATACATTATTATGAAAAATATAATGTAAGAAGCTTTTTCTTTCATGACGCGTTATGCAACGGCAGTGTAAAGGATTTTAGAAAATTTAACACCTTGTTACTTGAATACTATGAAAAAAATAACTTGCCAGATAGATATTTTAAGTATAGTAGTCATGCAATAGTTCACAGTCAACAACAATTCAAACCTATAGATTTTGAAATTATGGGTCGTGCTGGAGCCGACACAATGGTGATTGGAGTAGAATCCGGTAGCGACAAAGTCCGTGCTGACATGCGTAAAAATTATGTTGGTGCTGATTTAGACTACAATATGGCAGAATATAGTAAACACAAGATACAGGTTTATTTTTTAATTATTGTAGGTTTTCCAACCGAGACTCGTGAAGATTTTGAATTAACATTAAAAATGTTAAAAGATAATCAAAAGTATGTGGCCGACGGAACAATTATCGGTGTGAATCTTGGCACCACCCTTACTATTGAAGAGGGCACCGCTATGTATAATGAACCAGAAAAATTAAACATCATTGGCATCAACGGGCAACGACCACAAGGGCCAGACTGGCGGTGTATAGATAATCCTGGGCTTACCTACAAAGAACGTATCATGCGTAGATTAGAGGCACAAGAGTATGCTGTAAGTTTGGGATATACTTTCTGGAAAGGTGATGATCAAATCAAAGTCATGACTGACAAGTATCAAGAACGTTTGCGTCGATTAGCAGGAGTAATACATTGAAATTAGATATCACGCTTGCAGTTGAACGAAGACTAGGAGATCCTCTGCTCAAAATAATTGTTGACGACTATCTAACCTTAGCGGATGGTCCCGCATTGGAAGAGTACCATTTTGACCTTCACATTCCCGACGAGCCGCACAGCTTAAAAATCATACACCACGGAAAAACAGTGGAGGACCACCAACTAGATAGCAACGGAAATATTGAAATAGACAAACATGTAGAAATAAAATCTATTTTGATGGATGATATTGCACTGGAAAGAGAGTTGTGGGACGGCAAATTCTTTCCGGTCTACTTGCACAAAGCAGACACCGAGCCTTACTTCATCTGTCCTAATTTATACTTAGGACACAACGGAACTTGGCAATTGGAATTTATCACTCCTGCTGCTAACTGGTTAATTGCTGGTCGTAAGCATGGCCCAAAATTAGAAGGCACCATTTTCAAGACCAACCAAGAGATTCTTAAGTCAGCAAAAGCATTTTTTAAAGATTTACCCGATGTTTGATTACAACAAAATACAAGAATATCAAATAGAAGTTACTAGTTATTGTAACGCTGCTTGTCCTCAATGCCCCCGGAATGACAACGGGCAGGGAATTAACCAACGTATGCCACTGTGCCATTTGTCTCGCTCAGTCATCGATCAAACATTTGATTCTGAATTATGTAATAGGTTACAACAAATATTTTTCTGCGGTAGCTATGGTGATCCTATTATGCATCCAGAATTTTTAGATATACTTAGAGATTTTAGAAGAAAAAATCCTACCTTATGGTTGTATATTCACACTAATGGCGGTGTTCATGATCCAGACTACTGGGCCAAAATTGCTCAAATAATGGCTGGCTATGGACAAATTGATTTTGGCATAGATGGGCTAGAAGACACTTTACACTTGTATAGACGTAATGTAAAATATAACAAAGTTATTGAGAATGCACAAGCGTTTATTAAGGCTGGCGGACGGGCACAATGGAATTTTATTGTGTTCAAACACAACGAACATCAAGTTGATCAAGTAAAGAAACTGGGTGTAGATTTAGGATTTCATAATGTTTTAATTAGAAAAACTGGTAGATTTTTTAATCATAGAACTATAGAGGAAATGGCATCGTGGCCGGTGCATAACGAGTATGTGATAGAACCGCCTAGTCTTGCAGAGTATCGAAATCAAAGTATGTTATTTTTGCCTGATTTAAAACGTCAGTATCAAAATATCAAAGAGTATTTTGATACTACACAAATAAAGTGCGATGCAATGATAGGCCCCAAGGTAGTAATCAATGCCGAAGGATTGGTATTGCCTTGTAACTTCTTTAATCATAACTTGTATGATCGTAGATTTTATGAACCAGGAGTATTGCCCGAATCCAACGAGCTGAGTACAGTTAACACTAAGAATCAAATTAGAGAATTTTTGGAAAGTTATAATCTAGCTAGTTTTAATATCGGTCTACATAGTTTAAAAGAAATTTTTGATAATCCTATGTGGACTGACCTAGTTAGTTCGTGGAATAAGACCTTAGACAACGGACGTTTGTTTGAGTGTGCAATGACCTGTGGCTCAAAAATTACCAAGGTATGGGATCAAGGAGGTAGTAAACGATGAAATATATGATTACGGGTGGTAATCGCGGACTAGGACTAGATCTAGTGAAGCATTTTAAAGGCGATAGCTACAGCCGTAGTAACGGATATGATATCACCAAAGATATTGATAGTATTGCTTGTAAAAGTTTAGAGTATGATGTATTTGTTAACAATGCGTTTGATGGGCCGTTTCAGGAAGCATGGGCCGACTTTGGGCAGGTCAAGCTGTTGTGGGCTGTGGCAGACTTATGGTCTAGAGAAAAGAAGGACGGCTATATTATCAATATAGGTAGTGTAGGAAGCGAATCTGTGG
>Ga0164297_10003305_pt1 | contig 15105 bp, 27 predicted proteins | sample GEODES058metaG_FD_113539 | JGI IMG/M metagenome (GOLD analysis project Ga0164297, IMG submission 113539) | Dystrophic lake water microbial communities from Trout Bog Lake, Wisconsin, USA - GEODES058 metaG | ecosystem: Environmental > Aquatic > Freshwater > Lake | place: USA: Trout Bog Lake...
AGCCCGGGTGACAGCTATGTCGCGGCGTACAACACTGCGTGCTCCGACATCGCCATGGGGCGCCTCGCTGACGCTCGACGGCACTTGAGCCTGGCTCAGCGCATGGGACGGGAAACGCTCATGGACGAGGACGACCTCTCGGAGGCCGAGTTGCAAGCGGAGCTATTGCCGATCTGTGTGCAGCAAGCACACGTGGCCTTTCTTCAAGGCCGCGCGCGCGAGGCGGCAGAGTCATATGCTCGGCTCTTGAAACTTCCCACATCGGACGCGGCCACAGCCGCCGTTGCTGCCAATAATCTCGTGGCCATACGACAGAGTCACGAGGTGTTTGACAGTCTCAAGCGCCTGGACCGCCTCATGTGCCGAGGGGGCCTGGACCTGGGCCCGGCACTGATCACTCGGATGTCTACGGAGCAACGGAACATAATTCGAGGCAACCGGGCCATTCTGCTGTTGTTGGCAAATCGAGTGGACCAGTGTTGTGCGATTGTGGATGCCATGGGCTCGGCAGACAAGCACACCATCAATTGCGCGCTCATCCAAGCAGCATGCTGCGTTCGTGAGAAAAAGCCCGCCCAAGCAGACCAGCTCTTGGAGGCGTTGGCGCTAAGTTCAGATGCTCGTGTGTTGCTTATGCGAGCCCAGCTCGCTGCTGGCTCTCTTGGAGATGCAGGGCGTGCCATCGAGCTGCTCCGCCGACTGCCGGATGCGCTCCTTTATTCACCACGTGTGGTTGCCACACTAGCGGCGATGACTGAGTCACAAGGCGACAGTGAACAGCAGGATGCCCTTCTTGACGAAGCGCTTCGTTTCTGGGCGCAGCATCCGGATCGCGAAGCGGCGAGCCTCCGAAGCTCCGCTATTGTCTTTGCCAGTGCTCGCTTTAAGTACGCGCAGGGGCAGTACGCAGCGTCGGCTGAGCTGTTGACTCGGTTGGTGCAGGGCCCTGCAGATGATGGCGTACGACGGCGCGCGTCGCAGGCGCTTATCCGCTCACTAGCCGTAACAGACATCAACGGCGCGGAGCAGAATGCGCAGGCGCTAGCAGCAAGTGTGCTTGCGTTGGCATCTGATGCAGAAGAGCTGGACAGTAGCCCTCAACTGGGACAAGCAGCGCCAGTGTTTGATGTCGACGCTCGCAAACGGACTGCTGACGCCCAGGGTGGTGCACAGCAGCAGAAGCGCCGGAAGCGCAAGCCCCGATACCCCGCGGGCTTTGATCCGGCAGCCCAGAACAACCCTCCTCCAGATCCGGAGCGATGGCTGCCAAAGCGAGAGCGGGCCGCTTTCAAAGCCAAGGGTAAGAAGGCGAAGGCGGCTGCGCTTCGAGGCTCTCAAGGTGCCGTTGCCAGTGCGCAGGGTGCCACTGCAGCTGCGCAAGAGGAGGTCAAGCCTGCTGCGCCAAGCAAGGTCAAGAAGAAAGGGCGCAAGTGAGTGAATAGCATGCTTTATTGACGCTCGCCTCCTATCTATTGTGTCTTGGCGGTCATCGCCTTAGTCGCTCGGATCATGCCGTACTTCATCAGCCCTTTATCGAAAGCGCGGTGCATGCGTTCCAGACACCATGCATCGCGCATGGTCTTGTACCAGACTGTAGGGCGAATCATCACCGGCCATGGGTCCCATACACCGACCCAGATGCTGTGCCGCCAAGCGGGAATGGTGAAGCGCGCCCAGTCCTCCAGGTGCACATTTGACATCACGCCCGTGCCTGCGACCAGACGCCCATACTCCTCAACGCTGATGAAGTACGGATGGCTCCACTCCTCGTACAAGAAGCGCAGCTCGTCTGTCTCCTGTGCCGTGAACGGTGTGTCGGCCGTCGTCTCTCGCTGGCACCAAGTTGCAATTACCAGCGTGCCACCCGGTTTGAGGACGCGCACCATCTCCTCTACGTAGCGCTTCTTGTCAGGCATGTGCTCCCCAGATTCGCACGCCCAGACGAGGTCGAAGCTGTTGTCAGGGAACTCCATGGCCAAGGCGTCCATCACCTTGAACGAGCAGTTGCCCAGCCCCTTGTCGGCCGCCAACTGCGTGCCTCGGCGCACCTGGTTCGGCGACAGCGTGATGCCGGTGATTGAAGTTGCATCACCGAATTTGCGAGCAAGGTAACGAGTCGTACCGCCGATGCCGCAGCCCACATCCAGGACTTTGGCCGGCGCAGCTGGCGCGCCCGAAAACTCCAGCATCTTGTCGACAAAGTCGAATTTGCTCTGCTTGAAATCCTTTTTCTTGTAGCCAGCCGCTCGCTCCTGTCAGGAGTGGTGTCTCAGCAGCGAAGGGCGACGGACGAGACGCAGGGACATTGCGAACCTCGTCTGTGTAGTAGCCCAAGTGGATGTGCTCCCCTGCGCAACACAAAACAGGGACAGCGCCGCGTTTGCCCTCAGGTTTGCGGTCAACAGACAGCCAGGAGTGAAGCGACAGACGAGAAGCGCGCACGCACCCCAGTAGTACTCCAATATGCCCTCCGCCGTCCAGGCGTCATATTCGCGGCCGACACTGCCCGGCTCATAAGGGCGCGACGGCTTGTCAAGCAGAAGCTTGGCTGTGGCTGCAGACGCCGCAAGCAGTGCACCGCCTGCCGCGAGGGCTGCTGGCGACGAAAGCGCGGCAGCAGGGCTGATTGCAGGAGCAGGTGCGACAGAGGCGCGCGGTGACGCTGTAGACCGACTCCCGGCAACGTCAAAGAGAAGGGCAGGAGCAGCCTTGCTCGCAGCTCCCACCACGTTCTCGCCCGGGGACTCGCTGCCTGAGCGCGCCGCAGCAGACACGTTCTGTCGAACTAGCTGGTGGCGGTGTGCGCGGCCACGACAGCGCAGAGAGCGTAGTGTGGCCAGTGCAGGTGCACTTGCTCGGAGCTGGCGAGGCGCCGCGTCGAGCATGACTGACAGACGGGCTGACATGCAAGCACGCGCGGACTGCTGCGCACAAGGAAAGCAAACAGGATGGGCGAAGGGATCAGATCACTGCAGCAATTTCGCGATTGCAATTGACCAAGGGTCAACGCTATGAGTCGGTCAGCGCTAGCGCTCAAGAATTGCTACAATCAGAATGGTCACTCAGCGCTTTGAGCCCTGCAGGGTCACATCTGCTATGCGCTCAGTCACTGTCTCCGTCGATTCCTCCACCTCGAAGCGGCCCTTCCGCACTACAGGTGCCTGTTGCGACAGTCGTCAAAGAGTCAAAGTCGAGGCATCGCAAGCGTTCGCACGCGAGCCGTACATGACATTCGCTTACCTCGGCACTGGGTGCTTCCTGGCCTTCGCCCTCGATCACATCAAAACGTCCCTTGTGCTGCACTTTGCCAGCCTGCTCTGATGCTGCTGCATGTGCAGAAGTTGCGCTGTGTGCCTCGGGGAGCAAACCCGCCTCCGCCTAAACACAAAATATGCATGTAAGCTGCTGCGCTGGATCCATATATATTGATCCGCCTACCTTCAAGTCCTCTATGTCGAAGTTCCAATTGCTCACGCCGCGCACGTATCTGCGCGGAAACGCGACGATCAAATACTGTGCGAACGACCGCAGCTGTGAAATGCCGCAACGCGTACTCTGTCTGCGACTTGATGTCATTCTCTGCCACGTTACTTCGCCGGGCGTTCTCGCGCTCACGCAGAATGCGCACACGGTCGCCCAGCGGCGGTATGCCTTCCAACAACGTCTTGATGAGAAATTCCTGGCCCGGAGTAGGCAGGTGAGCGCAAATCACTGGCACTTGGCGTTGATGGCTGCGCACCGGCTTCTTTGCCATCTCTTTGAAGAACCGATGCTCTAGCAGCGCCTTAGCTGCTGGCCGCTTCTTCGGATCTTTCTGCAATGCAAATTCATAAGTGATGGGCCTGTGTCGTTGGCCATGACAGAAGGCCGTACCTGAAGGCACTGTGCAACGAGGTCACGCAGGTGGCGGCTGAAGTGGTGCGTGCCGGAATCCGCTTCGAGCTGTACTCGCGTGTCAGGCCCAGTGAAATGGCATCAGAATTGCAGATGACAGCACGCACCGTGGGCGGAGGGTTCTGCAGAGTCATCATGAGCACTTTCATGGGCGGGTACTTTGCAAAGGGCGCGTGACCGTGTGCAAGCTCAAGAAACGTAATGCCCAGGGACCTGCCAAAGAATGGTCGTATAAGAGGCATGCGGCGATGGCAGCGGGCCTCCAGACATCGACGCACCAGATGTCTGCAGATTGGTCGTAGCCGTTTGACTGTTCCATCACCTCCGGGGCCATCCTGCGCGGCAATGTGGTCACGCCACTGAGGCAAAAGAGGAGGCATGACAAGGTGGCACACCAGCAAGGGGTGCCCACGAAAGTCTGGTGCGCATTCTTCCCAAAGTTGAAGCTGTCGAAGCCACTTGTAGCGACGCCGTAGTCGGCGAGCTTTACATTGCCGTGATCATCGATGAGAATGTTGCCTGCCTTGATGTCACGATGAATGTTGCCGTTGCGGTGGAAATAGCTGAGCGCCTTGATCACAGGCTCCATGATGGTGGCAATCACACTCTCTTCCAGCCCCTGCGGTGCGGCGAGTCATATCGCGCCGCCAAACACTTTGAGTGCGTCACACTGCTCCGTGCCTGAGGGTGGCCCCATTTCATGATGTTGAGCACGGAACCACCAGCGAAGTAAGGCATGATGACCCACAAGTTCTGCGCTCGCGGCAGCCAAGGTCAACTATGCGTACAGCAGCAGTCTACATAGCGACGACATAAACACACCGGTCCGCTGACGAACGAGCAGTAGCAAGACACCAGGTTGGGGTGATTCAGCATGCTCATCGTGTGCGCTTCCTTCCGGATCTCCTCCTGCAAGTTTGGACGCGGTATCAGCAGCCTGGCTGCGACAGCGAGACAAGCGTGCACCCCGCCCCTCGCGGCGGCCGTGGCTAGCGCAGAGGGGTCGTTTGGAGACTGGAGGCACAGTTCCCAAAGCACAAAGGAAGGAGGTCGCACCAGCTTTCCCGGGTCTTGGCGCTCCAGGTCCAGAATCTTGATGGCGACAATCTCGTCCTCCAGCGGCTTGCACTTGGCTTTCCAGACCTGAGCGCGTGCGCAGTTCCTTGTGAGTCTTGGTAGGGCCACGCTGGGGCTCCTTAGAGCCCACCATGGGGCGCAAAGCGCTCCACAGTCGCTCGAAAGGTCGCCGCGCCTTTGCGCTGACGCCCTGACCGATTTCTTCCATGAGGTCGTAGTCCTCTGCGCGCGTCGGCATAACCTTGGCTGGCTTCAGCGCCCCCAAGCTTGAGGAACTGCTGCTAGTTCGCAACATCTTGGCCAAGCAGGGGTTTAGAGCCTGGGCTAAAACATGAGCAATCCACGCAAAGGTCTCTCCTTCCGTGCTCCGGGGAGGGCTGTTTTCCCTGCCACGCAAGCATGACCGACGCTTTCAAGGCACCCGCAACATCTTTTGCACGCACAACACCGACAGCGATGAAGCTGCGTGCTTTGGAGAGTCTCCTGGAGGGAGTGGACGCGTTCGAAACACCAAAAGTGGCACTTGAGCAGTATCCGACGAGCCCGCACATAGCAGCGCGGATAGTGCACACTGCTGAATCTTTCGGAGACATACGGGACCGTGTCGTTGTCGACCTCGGTTGCGGAGGCGGCGTGCTCACGCTGGGGGCAGCGCTGTGTGGGGCCGGCCATGTTGTAAGTGCGACTCGCACACACCTTCTGCACGCAGAGCGGCTCACAACACGTGCAATGCGACCGCAGGTTGGCATCGACATCGACGCAGATGCAATTTCTCTGACCGCGTCAAACGCAGCGCAGTTTGAGGACGTCTTCGTCGACGTCTTGCACGCACATGTGACCCACCTGCCACCGAGTCTACGCGCGGACACTGTCATAATGTGCGCATTCTGCCTGCGTATTTGAGCTAAATGCACCTGCTTGGGCCTTGAGATCACGTCCCGCCGTGCAGGAATCCACCATTTGGCACGCGTGTGAAAGGCGCCGACATAGAATTCTTGCGTGCAGCCACCAAGATTGCTCGCAAAGCGATCTATTCGCTGCACAAGGTGCGTGGAGCCGCAGAGTGGCAATCCTATTGAATTTTGTCTCACGTCTTCGATGGTGGGTTGCCGTGTGTAGTCATCGACACGAGACCACGTGCGCAGAATCGCGGAAACGCAGTGTTCATTGAGTGCACAGGTGATAGCCGAGCTGCGATTTGACATTCCGCAGATGTACGCATTTCATCGTGACCAGAGTCGCGATGTGCAAGTCGATCTTTGGCGATTTGCACCCGAGGCGGGCTAGGTATCATCCTTTGCGCGTGCCAACTCAGCAACGGTGCCTCGCAATTTGGGTGCGCCACAGTGGCAGCCTCAGGTGCGATTGCCGTTCCACTCCTCCTTTGCACAGTGGACCCTGGTCAACCCTGACTCTATTGTTGGTGGACCTCCGTCATCTCTGTCTCGACTGAAGCCTGTGCGCTTCCTGCGGCGTTCACGATGAGTGGGGTCGCCCCACGTGGAGGGATAGCAGCAGGGCTGCGGTCAAATGAGCCTGGCAGCAGTGAACAGGCGCGCCCCTTGACTCTGACTTGCTTTCGCTTCGAAGCAGTCGTTTGACAACATGGATGTCCACGTATGTCACCACAGTTTTATCATCTGCAGCGGAAGCGCACGCTCGCCGCAGGAGTTATTCGCTACTGGGCTTACTTGCTTTGCATCAGCCTTGCCGGAGCTTCTTGGTGCGGCTCGCGTCTGTTGTCTTGTGCTACCTGCGCTCTCAATTCCTTGGCTTACCGATGTGCCTTCACGCTAGGCTATGCCTGGTGTCTCTTTGGACGGTGAAAGCGTCAATCACAATGTGCCAGTACGTCGTGACTGACAAACCTTCCTACAACCCCGACGACTCGGTCGTTGCCGTACGTTCCCCTTCCCGCATCTGGCAGTGACAAGCACCGAGATGTGCTGACACGATTGTTTGCGCATCTGATCACCGCTTATCGCAGGGAATCGTGGAGCTGATGGAGTGTCGGTTGACGCTCAAGAACTTCGCTTGGAACCAGCACTGGCTCATGTTTGTGCCGTATGGCCTCCTAAAAGAGGTGCGCGGCATGTCTGGTCTCGGCTGCTCGCGAGGGACCCTGTAATGGGTGATTTGTTGACTGCAGTCTCCTCTTGGCCGCGCCAGCTGTATGACCTCATGCTACCCGTCATTTTTACGGTGGGCATGTACGGCGCTCGTCTGAATTGGAAGTGGACACGAAAGGTGCGCGCGCGCCTGAGCACTGGCTCCCAGTTTGCAAGCTGACGAGCACACGGATTTTCCGTCGTTTCTTTTTAGCTCTTCTTTAGCGTCGGCATCCCTGTCATTGCGTGCAGCTTTATGATCATTTGGCACGCGGTCCGTCAATCGTTGCTGTCGACTCGATGCATTACGACCCTTGGTCTAAAGGCGCTTTCCACGTCTTTCCAACCAGGGACTGGGTCAGCCTGGCGTTATGCGCGTCACCATAGTCGGTCAAGTGGTGTTCTACTCACTGAACATTGCATGCTTTGTCGAAATGAGTGCGTGTAGAGACTCTGGCTCTGCTTAATCCGGCATAGCACTGATTCCATCCGGCTCAGGCAAACTCCTGCATCATCTCAGCCCCGAGCATCGCATTAATGTGCACTGGTGCGCATATGCAGCTGTGCCATACGACCGCCGTAGATGCATCCTGACACCAAAGCATGATGCAGGTTATTCATTATGTATGGTTTAGTTCTCATCTTCCCAACTCAAATCTACAAGATTATCATCACCTATGCCATGGTAAGTTCAAGGATGCGCATTCAGTGCCACTGATCAAGTCAAGCTGACCCTGGCATATGTGTGGCACGGTCTCTCTGCTCTTCACAGTGGGGTCGCGGCGGGAGTGCCAAGAACAAGGTGGCTATGCGGCTGTTGGTGCATCCATTCATCTGCGAAATCGTCATGGGCATCCTGCGCAACTTTACGAGACAATTGCGCGGTGCTCGGGGCGGAATGCCGTCTCTCTTGCTCGTCTCCTTCCTTGTCGTCCGCTCCGTGTATGGACGCTTCCTGCTGGTACGCGCTGCATCGCATCCGCCGCCCTGCACATCTGGAAGCACTCACGAACGCTTCACGTGCTCTACCTCTTCAGCTCCAAGTGCAGAATGTCGGGAGCGTCATCCTGCTGCAGGTTACGATTTCTTTGATGGACTGCATCGTGCGCATGTGCACCAAAGACATGGATGCCCTGTGCGTTTCGTTGCCATCACACCGCGGCCGGTCTCGCTGACTCTGACTCGCCCTGCATCGCAGCTTCGTGAAGGTCCTTTACGGAGCACGCGCATCAGAAGTCATCCAGAGCACGAACAAGAACAACGACCTGCTTGTGTTTGAGCAGCAGGCGCGTTCTCGGGCTCATCGTCGTTACTCAGGTGTTTTGACAAGCTGACCGTCGTCGAGCGCAGATCAGCATGCTCACCGAGTACTCGGCGATGGTCGCGGTTCCGGCCTTCATGTATGCAGGTTCGTCCAAAACAAATGTGGCCCATTCTATTCGCACGATGCGTCTCTGAACTCGCGGCGTCACAGGAAATATCACGCTAGGAGGCGTACCTGCAGACGTGTATCTGCTTATTAAAAACGCAGCCATGCAAGTTGCGGTGCAGGCTGTCATCGATCTTGTACGTCTGAAGTCCTTTGATGCATGCTTGCGGTCTCTGACTCTCGAGCGTCCTGCGCAGCTTTGCATCTTGTATGATGTCTTCTACCACAACATCGACCATTTGGTGCGCTTGTCAGGTTCTTTGCAACCATTATCGCCCTGTTCGGACATGACTGTTTGCTATGCGACGCAGCATGTGTGGGCGACGCGACGCGATCAGGCTTACCTCAAATACCTGGCTGTTCATATCACTGCACATGGCACGTTCAACACACCCATCACTCTTGTCGAAGCCTGCGACTGACGCACTGGAGCTGCAGGGCTGTACATTTTCTACAACTCCGTGTTCTCTCTCTTTTGCCCGCTCTGGGACTACGAGACCACTCTTCCTGGACTGCGAATGGTACGGTGCTGCACCTCTCGACACTTCTCGCTTCGACTCACACCTTGCGTCGCAGGACCACTGCGAAATGATGCCTGCCCTGGATGCGCAGTCGATTCTGCCCCAGTACTTTCCGCTCAAGCATTTCCCCAACTACGCACCAGGTGCAGCAGCACCACTCCTCAAGACTCCTGATATCGTTTGGCATTACGCATCCCAGAACCCCGCGGTTTGCCGCGGAATTAGCCCGCTGGAGAACTGTATGCTTGACCTGTTTTCAACGCCGGTGCATCCCAAGCCTTTGCCGTTGTGAACAGACTCTGTTCACAAAAACCTCTGAGGTTTTTGTTCATTCCAAAAATCCCGGGTCATTTCACTGCAACCTTGTCCTCGTCTAGTAGCATGTTCGGGATCCCGTTCCTGACAACAAAGCGGTGACCTACCGACCGGCGGGAGTGAGCCGCTTGTTGCGCACAGTAGTGGATGCACATTTACTCACCGCTTTCGGGGCAGATGAGCGCCCCTTCTTCAACATGCACTTCAAGCAGGACGTGGTGCAGTGCTTTCAAGAAAGTTTCTGACTCCAGCATCTCCGGCTGCACCTCCTTCGGCAGGCCGTGCAGACCCAGCACCTCCTGCACACGCTTGCCGTCAGAAGTCACGCACTTGCTGCAAGCTCGCGAGTAATTACGCACCGCTGCCTCCACTAGGGCTCTCCACTCGAGCTTCGGGTAAATGTGCCGCAGAAAGTCTGCATGTGACCATGGCAGTCAGAGTTCCGAACCCAGGATGCACGGTCCACCTGAGAGCAAGCACGCGCGCACCTGCACTGAACTCCACCTCTCTTGTCTCGAGCTTCTCCACCTCAATGCGCAGAGGAAAGCCGTTCTGGACGCCCTGCGGCAGCAAACAAAACAGTGTCAAGGTCTGGCACGGCACAGAAAGCCACGCGTGAGCACCGTGTCGCGTGCAGCTTGCCTTCACGTTGCTCGCAAGCATATTGTGCGTCAAGAGTCGCATCGTGCAGACGCTCGCCTCGGAAGTGAGTACTGCTGGCTGTGTGTCAAGCAAGCCCCACAGTGCAACTGTTTCGCCACCAGAGGCCTGCGAATCTACTCAGATAAGGGCGCGATCCAACGGCGGTGATGGTGCGTCGAATGAAGCCCGTCCGACGGGCAGCAACTTGCCTTCAAGGCAATGGCTTACAAGTGCAGAGTTGCACATGACGCGTCATCGCGAAGTGTCAGAAAGTGCGCTTCGCAGCAGCGATTTCTCCTTGAAGTGGGCATCGCAGTGGCATTGGGTCGCTTGCTGCAGGCTTAGGGCTGCAGCCTGTAGGGGAAGACAAGGCCACTCACGCACACATGGCCAGCGATGGCGTAGCTGCCGTTCCAGCGCTCAGCCCTGCTGAAGAGCAGGAGCGCTGGCTACATGACGCGTTCAAGGCTGTGAAGCAGCACGCCTTCTACATGAAGAGAGCACTGGTGAGTGGTCCTATACTTCGACGCACGCCGTTGGCGCACTGAGAGCCCGCACTGTGTGCGCGCGTGCACATATACGCATTTCGCGGCTGTGCGCTGACCACCGCGTCGCGCCCCGGTGCTTTCTGCGCAGGACGAGAATAACTTGCGGGACGCTCTGAAACACAGCGCGGCAATGCTCGGGGAGCTGCGAACTTCGCTACTGTCGCCTCAGAAGTACTACGCCCTGTACATGAAGACGTTCGACGAGCTGCGACACCTGGAGGCGTTCTTCATGGAGGAGCACAAGCGAGGGCGGAGCAACGCAGAACTGTATGAGCTCGTGCAGCATGCGGGCAACATCCTGCCGCGACTGTGCGTCTCCACGTCGCTTGCAATCAGCCGCGCATGAATGAGTGACACCTTCACCCCGTTGGCGCAGGTATCTGCTCATCACAGTTGGCAGTGTCTACGTCAAGTCCAAAGAAGGCGCTGCCAAGGACGTGCTCAAGGATCTGGTGCGCAGCTTTTCCTCAAGCAGTGCGCGTCTGTTGCACTCTGTTGTATGCTCTCTCAAGCTTGTTTTACAATGCAGGTGGAGATGGCGCGGGGCGTCCAGCACCCTATGCGCGGTCTGTTTCTGCGCACATACCTGTCCCAAGTCAGCAAGAATCTGCTGCCGGACAAGGGATCCGAATACGAGGGGGAGGGGGGCAACGTGCAGGTGCGCGGTTGGCCACGTTTTGGCTCCTTGCAAGCCTTGTGTGAAGGCACTCACCTGGCCATTCACATCTGCAGGACGCTGTGAACTTCATTCTGCTGAATTTCACGGAGGCATGACGCTACACAAATGCCTTGATTCCTGTAGATCCGCTTGCTAATTCCTTGTGCTTTCCCCTTTAGATGAACAAGCTGTGGGTCCGAATGCAGCACCAGGGCCCAGTGCGTGACAAGGTGAGCCTCAGCGACAGCGACTCGCGATTTGCCGACGGGATGGTGGTTGACGTTCGCACACATGGATTTGACTGTCAGGATCGCCGCGAGAAGGAGCGCCAGGAGCTTCGCGACCTCGTGGGGAAAAATCTACTGGTGAGCATGCGTAGAGTGCTCTCTCTCTCTTTTTGCATTGACAGTGACACATGGGCGGGCGTATGGCTGCGTCTGCGCAGGTCTTGAGCCAGCTTGAGGGGGTTGACCTGGAGCTGTACAAGACCGCCGTGCTTCCCCGCATCTTGGAGCAGGTGGTGAGCTGCAAAGACGACATCGCGCAGCCGTACCTCATGGACGCCGTCATCCAGGTCTTCCCAGACGAGTTCCACCTGCAGACACTGGAGACCCTTCTGGCGGTGTGCCCCCAGCTCCAAGGCAACGTCAAGGTTGGCGGTGTCCTCGCTGGCCTCATGACGCGCCTTGCGAAATACGCTGCCGACGTGCCGGAGGTGAGAGATCGCTTTTCACTGGCTGCACTGGACAGAGCAACCTAACTCTGCGCCATCTCACAACAGGTCGTCCCTCAGTTCCAAAATGCGGGCGCCTTCTTCAAGTTCGGCGATGCCATCACCAAGGTCATTGCCGCACAACCGGAGATTTCGTCTGCAGATGTGGTAGCCATGTACGCGTCCGCCATGACGTTCGCGCTCCAGGTGTGTCCTTCGAAGAGACTACACAGACCTCCACGCTCATGTGTCTCTCCCATGCCAGGTCCACCGCGAGCAGCTGAACTACGTCGACATTGTGCTGGCAGGCTGCGCCACTGCTCTTGAATCTCGCGGGGCAGTGTCGGAGCCGAAGGTTCGGCTGTGCGCGACTGTAGCACTGTGGTGAGAAGCCTCCTGAGCTCATCGTGTCCATCCCCACGCAGGCAACCAAACAGCTCGTCAACCTTTTGGCGGCGCCGCTGGAGGCATATGATGTGGTCTCTGTGCTGTCCCTCAGTAGCTACCCAAAGGTGTGCCCCCATCAAGGAGTCCCCATCTCAGATGCATCGACCTTACACCCATGCCGCAGGTGATGGACCTCCTGGAGCACACCACCCGCAAGCAGATGGCAGTGACGATCGTGCGCAGCGTTTTGAAGAACGGGACACTCGTCCAACAGGTTGAGCAGGCACGCGAATGCACCCAGAGGCTCGCGTATGGCCGTATGCGTCCGTTCTGACATGATGCATGACTGCTCAGGTGGACATGCTGTTCACATTCATAAGTCTACTCATCAAGGACGACGATGCCCATGCGGAGAATGACAGCGTGAGTGACTTGCTCGAGTCCAATTGCCCGTGTTCTTTGCAAGCATGTCCTCAGCCGCTGACCCCGAGAAACTCTCGCAGGGGCAGGATGAAGAGGATTTCGAGGAAGAGCAGAACCTGGTGGCACGGCTGGTGCACCACCTATGCAGCAACGAAAGCGAGGAGCAATATCGTATCCTGCTTGCGTCCCGGCGCCACTTCGGTCAAGGCGGACCGAAGCGTCTTCGGCATACACTGCCGCCGCTGGTATTCGCCGGGCTACATCTCGTGCGGCAGCTCGCAGGAACAGGGAGCGAGGAAGAAGAGAGTACGTGGTTTCTACCCCTCCCATCCAAGCGTGCATCGCTGACACGAGTCACTCGCACTAGGCACTCGCGTCGCGATGAAAAAGCTGTTCCAGTTTCTCCATCAGACCACGCAGGCGCTCGCCGACATCCCCTGTGCAGAGACTGCGTCCCGCCTGTTCCTGCAGTGCGCACAGGCTGCCAGCGATTGCAAGCAGGAGCCAGTGGCGTACGAATTCATGGAGCGCGCATTCGAGATTTTTGAGGAGAGCATTACGGGTGCGCATGCGTTGTTTCCTCTCGTGGGTCTTCCTCTAGTGGGATCACTACCACGCCCCTCGTGCTCACTCTCCTCTCCAAATCGCAGACTCTAAAGCCCAGGTCACTGCCCTGCAGCTCATCGTGGGAGCGCTGCAGCGCTGCACGGTATTCGGTACTGAGAATCGTGCCGCACTTGTGCACAAAGCAACTGGCTATTCAGCCAAGCTGCTCAAGAAGCCTGACCAGTGTCGTGCGGTGTACATGTGCGCACACCTGTTCTGGCACGACACTACCCAAGAACTGTGCGATGCCGCGAGCGTGCTGCAGTGCTTGAAGCGGGCGCTGAAGATTGCCAACGCAGCACAGGTGCGTGCATCGTCAGAGGCTCTTGACTTTGTCAGTATTTTTACAGCGTTGCATTGTTCCACCATACAGCAAGTGTCGGGCAACGCCCGTGATTCTGGTCCAGCAGGCTTGTTCATCGAGATCTTGAACAAGTGTGTGCTCACCTCGTTTGCAGACGGTTTCCCGCACGTTAACATCGCCGATGTTGACTCCTCTGCTTCCGCAGATACTTGTACTTCTTCGACAAAGGCTGCGAAACTATCACGGTGGAGGTGCTGCAGAACTTGCTGCAGTTGGTCGCGGAGGAAGTGGCCAGGGAGAGCGTCACTGCAGAGCTGGTGTCCTTCCACAAGGCAACCCTCGCACATTGCAAGGCCCAGAAGGCGAAAGAGGGCGATGTGGCAGAACGCTATGCGCCTCTCACAGTGTAAGCCAGGCCTGGGCATGGTAGACCACAAGGGGCGTCGCAAGATGGTCATGCCATTGGTCATGCACCATGTCTCTAGTCTTTGAATTGCGTTAGGTCAGGTAGTTTCCCCGGCTGTGGCGCGTCTTGCGCACTAGGAGACTGCGGAGCATCGGCCTCAGCGGGCACCCCTGGCCCCGGAGGACTTCCGCCCCATGCCTCAGCTGCGGATGCGCGGCGCATCTCTTCTGTCACATCAGAACTTGCGTCTGTTCGCACAGCTCGCGACGCGGCTTGAGTTTCATCAAGTCCGATCTGAGTGTGTGCGTCACGTGAGAACCTTTTGACACAGTGCTTGCCGCGCTCAATACACACCTCCTGCTCCAGCGCACTCTTGAACTCTTGAGACACCTGCTGAAGTTCCCTAATAGTCGGCTGGAACGCGCGCAGCGTCTGCCCTAGGTTCTTCGCAATCTGAGACGAGTCGCGCCGTCAGTTCCGTGTCCAGCCAGGCAGAGACGCAGGCGCGATTCCCTCTGGCAGCAGAAACAGACTTGGACACACCTCCGCGAGTCCCTTGGGGCCGAACACGAGGAGGCTGACGACTGCGATGACAAACGCCTCAGGCGCGCCGACGCCAAGGAAGGAAGCCTTCACCACGCTCCTGTGTTGCTGTTGGCGGGCGCTTGTCAGTAAAATACACCGGCAACAGCAATGCTCGTCCACCAGGGCGACGCACAGTGGTGTAGGCGCGGCGCGGCGGTCTGCAGACACGTACTGGGCTGCCGGCTGGCAGAGTACCATGTCGCCACTTTAGCGTCGCGCCAAAGCTCGAAGCAGGAAGGCCAGCTCTTCTATCGAGAGAAGGCCCTGAGGCAACAACTGGACGCGCATTTTTGCAGGCGGCGTTCGCAGGAATCACTGCTGTATGTGAAAAATACCGCACAGGCCAATTGAGTGACAGTGTTCGCATTACGACAAGCACTGCCGTGATTGCTCGTGCGTACTGCACAAAGACAAGGGGAGAAATGCGTCAGGCAAAAGTCTGCGCTTGTGACGGAAACGGTGATGTCACCAGGCGTATTCAGGCACTCAA